>Ga0228638_1001379_pt1 | contig 10030 bp, 8 predicted proteins | sample 48DmetaG_FD_182704 | JGI IMG/M metagenome (GOLD analysis project Ga0228638, IMG submission 182704) | Seawater microbial communities from Monterey Bay, California, United States - 48D | ecosystem: Environmental > Aquatic > Marine > Coastal | place: USA: California | collected 2016-10-31 | reverse complement strand
GGTTTATCAATTGATGTTTTTATTAGTCTTCATCTTCTTCGACGTCATCGACGAAAATCAAAGTGTATCTCCAAGAATTTCCATCTTCTTCTTCTTGCTCTTTACGAACAAGAACATTGCTATCTTGAGGGTATCTTGAGATTAATGCACCTTCAATTATTCCATCATCTAGTTCCCACAGAGGCAAAACATCTGCCTTGTCATTTGGAGGGTGAGTTAAACTTACCTTGATGTGGAAGAATGGAGTTGTACCATACTCTAGTTCACCGAGACCAGCATATTCCCACCAGTCCATTAGTTCGCTTAAAAATTCAACATGTCCCTCTATTTTCCTCAGGCTAAAAGCCAATTCCTCACCAATTCTTTGGCCAACTTGTCTAAGCATAGTTTTGATATCAATTCCCAACTGGTGGAGGCTGAAAACACTACCATCTTGTAATGCTGCTCTAGCTTGGTTTATTCCCCTACTAGATTCTAAGAATGATTCCGGATTGAACGGAGTATCTTCATCAGGTAATTCTCCACTAAAGTCTAGCGCATCTCTGAACTGGTCCAAAAATGAACCTTCCCCGACTGTCAAACGCAATGGGTCAACAATTCTCTCTTCAGTAAATCTTTTCTTAGCGCTTTCGAGGTCTACAGCTCTATTCCAAATCGCCATCATAAACTCATGGTGAGAGTTTGCGAAAACTTCTGATGAAACAACTAATGCTGCATCTTCTCTACCTCTGCCGACAGGATTGGACTCGACAAATAAGAATTGGACCACATTACTGAAGTCTTGAAGAACGCCAAGTGAATTAATCTCATCCGAGTGCCTTACTTCGATTGAATCATCTAACTGATCAAAGAATCTTAATGTCCTTCTATCTAGTTGTGATAAGACTTTGACTACAACACCTCTCTTGGCCGCAGAATTAACTTCTTCGATTGCTGGTGAACGGCAAAGATGAAGAATACCGAATTTGCCTAGGAATAATACTAATTGCTCTTCGGCATCATTTGAAAGTTCCCCTATTCTTTTTTGGATGTACTCTCTTCCTTTCAGTACTGCAAACTTTGCATCACTTTCTCCACTAGATTCTTTACTCTCAAGAGCGTCGTCCTTGGCTCCAGACATAATACTTTCAAAGGCCTTAGTGGTTCTATCAATTCTTGATTTTTGGTCTTTTATTAGTCTTTTGAAAAGAACTGGTAAAGATGAACATGAAAATTTCATAGGCCTATCTGCAGTGACATTTACTAATCCTATTTGGGTCAATCTAGACAAAGAATTGTACGCATCTAACCTATTTGTTCCAAGTTTCTTAGCAAGGTCACTGGCCTTAAGTTCCTTTGAAGATGACAGAATAACTAGTGACTTAGCTTCTCTGTCACTCAAGCCTGCTTCCTCAAAAAGTTCTATCCAGTCCATTTCACTTGCCTCCAGAGGATAGACGACTTAGTGTGTCAAGGATTTTTGCAACGTGTCTTCTTGGCCTAAACAACCAATCATAACAATAGTGGATTTTTCTATCAGGGTCGATAAGGAACGAAGATTTACCTGGGAATCTACCCAAAAATAGTGGCACTCCGTAAGCATCAGAAACTTCTCTTTCAGGGTCACTTAGAAGAGGAAAAGGAAGCCCCAGTTCTTCTTTGAAAATCTTATGGTCTTCCACTGAGTCTTCGCTAATACCGATAATCTCTACAGGTGGTGTTAGTGATTGAAATAATTCGTATTGTTCTTTGAAATTCAAACAACCTCGCTTACATGTTGGTGAACCATCTTTGGCATAGAAGAATAGTACTTTCCACATACCATCAAAATCTGAAAGTTTGACTATATCTCCAGAGCTTGAAGAGAGGGAGAAATCTGGTGCTTTTTGACCAAGTAGTTGTTTCGACATATCTCTCCGTCCAGTCCGCTGTTAGTAGTCTTATTCATTGAGTATGTAAGGCAATATGTGCCCCATACGCTTGGCTTTGGTTGCTAAATAATTTTGATTTAGTACTCCTCTGCCTTCAATGTGTTCAATTCTTGCAACAACTGTAATCCCGTTTTCACGTAGACCACTAATTTTCAAAGGGTTATTTGTCATCAAGTTGACTTTCTTGACTCCCACTTGCTCTAGCATCTCGGCACAAAAAGAGTATTCTCTAGCGTCAGCTGGGTGATTAAGAGCGGTGTTTGCATCAAGCGTATCGTATCCTATGTCTTGTAATGCATAAGCCTTGATCTTCTCCTTCAAACCGATTCCTCGACCCTCTTGCCTCATGTATAAAATTGCTCCACATCCGTCTTCTTGTATTCTTTTCATTGCTGCTTTTAATTGTGGCCCACAATCACATTTTAAAGAGGTGAATGCATCTCCAGTCAAGCATTCTGAATGAATTCTAACCAAGGGTACTCTGTCTGTACTATCTAAGCCTACAGAAAATACTGCATGCTCAAATCCTTTCTTGTCTTTCATTACCCTTACACGGAAATTTCCGAATTCTGTAGGTAGGTATGCGTCTGCTTCAATTTTCATTGGGTCAATGGTTCTGCTCTCCATGTCGATAGAAATGTGCATCCAGTTATAATGAGATGTTTAATTCCTACATGATGACAAACACCGCTTTATAGGTGGAATCCGTTGATGATGGTGCATGAAGGGGCTATCTTGTGACCTCGGTGTTGCTGCAGTGGTCTCTTCAGAAGATAAGATACTACTTGTGCAAGAAGGCCTAGGACCGTTCAAGGGAAAGTGGGGATTGCCCAAGGGATTTGTTGATGAAGGGGAGTTACCCCGAGACGCCGCACTTAGAGAACTGAAAGAAGAATGTGGCCTCGATGGAGAAGTAATAGGACTGAACTCTCTTAGAGAAAAAGTCACAAATGGATATCCGGCTATATTCATTGTCTATGACATCAAAGTCAAGTCAGGGCAAAAGGCAAAGCCCTGCTCTGAAATTGCTCAAGTTAGATATGTAGAGAAAGATAATCTTGAGAGTCTTGATTGGATCAGTCAAACAATGAAATCTATCGCTACGAATTCTAAACCCGAAACTAACTCTGCAATTATTGATTACAGCGCTACACAAGGCCATCCGTACTTGCTTCATCTTCACAACGGAGGTGATTTCATTGAATAGCGGATTATTAGATAGAGTTAGAGAACTCAATAATAAAGAGATAAATGCTGACGGTGAATACATCCTTTATTGGATGATCTCATCACGTCGATTCAACTACAATGCTGCTCTAGAATATGCAGCTGATTTGGCTAAAAAGTACGATAAACCACTACTTGTGATAGAAGAAATATCTACTAGCCATAGGTTTGCAAATGACCGAATTACCTCATTTGTAATTCAAGGTATGGTAGAAAATATCAGCCTTTTCAAAGAGCACAAGATTCGGCTTATACCTTGGGTCGAAACGCCACTTAGCGGGCCCATGGGTCTGTTGAAAACTCTGTCGAAAAGGTCGGTCATGGTAGTCACAGACGATTTCCCAACTTACTATCCACTAACTGCAACAAAATCCGCAGGTAGATCCCTTGACAGCAAGATTGTTGCAGTCGATTCAAATGGGGCATTCCCCATGTCATGGGCAAGCAGCGCTTATACCACTGCGCATAGTTTCAGAAGATTCATTCATGCCAATTTTTCTAGATGCAGAGAAACATGGCCTCAAAAAATACCTGTAGACAAAAATCATGATTACTGGATTGACGATGAACAGTTCAACTCGATAATTGAAGAATGCTCGGTGAAAATTCCTCCATTTGAATGGCTGTGGAGATGCTCCGAAGGCGGCTCAACAGGAAAAATTGCCTTATCGACAATTGATATTGACCACAAAGTAGAGCCAGTACGTCACATACGTGGTGGAAGAAATATGGCTGCTAAGAAGTTGTCAGTATTTCTAAAAGATAGGCTCGAAAGATACCATACAGATAGAAATAACTTTGAAAATCCATCAGTGACTGGACTTTCCCCCTGGTTGCATTTCGGTCATATTTCACCTATTGAGATCATAGAAAGTATTCTAGATAGTCGAAAATGGGTTCCAGAACAAATTACGATGGAAAGGAAAGGTGCAAGAGAGGGTTGGTGGGGATTATCTGCCGGTGTTGAATCATTCTTAGATCAAATCATTACATGGAGAGAACTAGGCTTCAATAACGCATTCCATAATTCAAATCATGATAAATTTGAATCGATACCTGAGTGGGCTAAAATTACCCTTTCGGAACACTCTGATGATGAAAGAATGATTTATACTTTTGAACAAATAGAAAACGCTCAAACTCATGACGAGGTTTGGAATGCGGCACAACAAGAATTGCTACAAACTGGCATAATTCATAATTACCTTCGTATGCTCTGGGGTAAGAGAATTCTAGAATGGGCCGAAACGCCCAAGCAAGCTGCAGATTGGATGATTGAGCTGAATGATAAATATGCACTAGATGGTAGAGACCCGAATTCCTACACAGGGATTTTCTGGGTACTTGGTCGACACGACAGGGCATGGGGTCCTGAGCGTCAAATATTTGGAAAAATACGCTATATGTCTTCTGAGAATACTAAGAGGAAACTCAAGTTGAAGCCATATCTTCAGCAATTCCGGAGTCGGTAAAATGAGTATTCATTATGAGCATAAAACTCATGTTAAATCCGACATCAAGGAAACATTCGCATGGCATGAGCGTAAAGGTTCCTTTCGTAGACTGATGCCGCCATGGGAAGTAGCGGAAGAAGTTCGTGCGGATGATACCCTCGAAGATGGTGCTCAAAGAATTTTCAAATTCCCTATGGGTCCAATGAAGATGAAATGGATAGCAAGGCACTCAGCATATAATCCACCATTTTCATTTGAAGATGATATGCTGAAAGGCCCATTCAAATCCTGGCATCATAAGCATGAGTTTCAACAAAATGATGATGGCTCATCTGTTGTTTTTGACCAAGTTAAATACAAACTTCCTATGGGACCTCTAGGTAAATTAGTCGCTGGAAGAATGGTTAGAAAAAGAATAGAAAGAATGTTTTATGCTAGGCAAATCAGATTGGAAAGAGATCTTAAAAGACACTCAGAATTCTCCCATCTTGCTAGGAAAAAAATCTTAATCGCCGGATCTTCAGGTTTGATTGGAAGACAATTAGTTGCTTTTCTAGATACTGGAGGTCATGAAATATGGCGTTTGGTAAGAAGAGAACCCAAAAAAGGTGAAAATGAACTTAAATGGATTCCAAGCAAAGGCGAGATAAATCAAAGTCAATTGGAAGGTTTTGATGTCATAATACACTTAGGTGGAGCTGGTATTGGCGATAAAAGATGGTCTAAGAAAAGAATGAAATTGATCGAAGATAGCCGAGTCAATAGTACAAATTTACTTGCTAAAACTATTACTAATCTAAAGAAAAAACCTGAACTTTTCATGGTTGCCAGCGCAATGGGTTGGTATGGAGATAGAGGAGATGAAAATCTAACTGAAAACTCAACATCGGGCGAAGGTTTCCTTCCACAGATTTGTAGAAACTGGGAGAATGCTGTAAAGTCTGTAACTGAATCTGGCATTAGAACTATCAATCTTAGAACTGGTATTGTCTTAGATGCCACTGGAGGGGCTCTACAAAAGATGCTACTACCAGCAAAATTAGGTGCAGGTGGACCAATTGGAAGGGGCAAGCAATGGTATTCTTGGATATCTATGGATGACCAAATATACTCAATGCATCACTTGATGATGAAACAGGAGTGTGAGGGAGTTTACAATATATCTTCACCTAACCCAGTTAGACAAAAAATCTTTGCAAAAAAACTCGGCTTAGTCCTTCGAAGGCCAGCATTTATTCCAACCCCGCCTCTGGCTATTCGTGTACTTTTTGGAAAGATGGGTGTTGCACTAACCACTGAAAGTACCAAAGTGATACCTGAAAGACTCATAGATTCAGGTTATGTATTTGAGCATGCTGAACTAGAACCAGCTCTGAGAGATAGTCTAGGATTATGGAAATAATGTGCAATACATTATCTTAACTAATAATCATCGTTATAGTGATTAAGGTTTAATAGAGAACAAATTGATTCTCGGCTTCTTGATCATACCAAGAGCGAACTGTAATTTACGATATAATCCCATTTTTAGCCTCTTAGATAATACATCTCCGTTCCTCTTCATTGCTTCTTCGAGGATTGCATCATAGGCTGCACACATTAGTGAGGGAGAATATCTTGAATCTTTGTCAAGAAGTGAAAGTAGACCTATTGCATTTTTCCTATGGGCCATTACGTGATCTAAGTAGTGTCGCATAAATTCTTGCCACCCTTCAGTAAGAGGTAATTTTTCATCGTGTAAGTCTTCTTTTGACACGCCAAATTTAGCCATCTCTTCGATTGGAAGATATACACGGCCTCGGTCTAGATCTTCTTGAATATCTCTCAAAACATTCACCATTTGTAGATATTTACCCATTTCAACAGCATGTCTTCTAGCATTAGGATCATCATAACCGTAAATCTCTACAAGACAAAGACCGACTGTTGATGCTGCTCTGTAGCAGTATTGTCGTAAATCTTCAAAATTCTCATAACTGATTTTGTAAAGGTCATCTTCCATTCCAGAAATTAAGTCCCTTAGATGTACTAAGTCAATAGCAAATCTGTTTATGGAATCCGCAAGCGCTAAGAAAATAGGCTCTTCAACTTCTTCGCCTTTCTCGATTTTATCTAAATTCATTCTAAACCAAAGTAGCGCCTTTACTCTGTTAGTGTGACCTGGTTCTTTATTTGCTGGTTCGGAATCATGATATTGTGAAAGTTCTATAATTCTTTTTTCAGCTTCCTCATTCAAGAATGATAAATCGATATTAGGCAACCAATCTCCGTCTACAATATCATCTACTCTTCGGCAAAAAGCATACAGAGCATTGACGGCTTTTCTCTTGACCGAGGGTAAGTGCCTGAAAGAACGATAAAATGAACTCGATGCATTTTTCGAAATAGTTTCGCACTCGAAGTATGCTGATTCTAACTTTTGAGCAATAGTTTGGGTTTTTTCTTCATTTAAGAGGAAAATAGAAACCATTACTGTTCACCAAACGTAGAGAATATAACCCGACAAGATTAAGGTAATTTTTTTGATATTTGAACTCTAGTATTCAAGCGAGGTTTTTTCTAGTGTTCAAATCTCTTAATCAAGCCAGTTGCGACCAATCAACATCTGCTTCTACCATTTCGACTTCTTCAACGTCCATTTGGGCGAGTTGAAGTTTACCTGATAGTTCATCATTAACTGCATGCCAGTAAGAATACGCTTCGATTACCCAAATACCAGACTCTCTTGTTCCATTACCTGAACCTTTGACTCCACCGAATGGCAAGTGAGCTTCTGCACCTGTTGTACTATTGTTGATACCAGTCATACCTGCCTTAATTCCAGTCTTGTATCGATATGCTTCTAAACGGTCATTGGTGTAAATAGCACTTGATAGACCATATGGGCTTGCATTGGCTAGGTGAAGAGCATGGTCGAAATCATTGGCCTTACAAATAGTAATTGCTGGACCAAATACCTCTTCATGGAAACATTCCATGTCTTCTGTAACATCAACAAATACGTGAGGCCACATAAATACACCTTCCTCAGCATCTCCAAGGAAATTTTCTGGCTTGTTCTGATTGGTGATTCTACCTTCTCCCCAAATTTGTTTTGCTCCAGATGATTTACACATTTCTACTCCTACAAGGAAGTCTTTCGCATACTTTTCAGATAACATAGGCCCGTATAGCACTCCATCATTATGCAATGAATCTCCTATTCTTGTAGATTCTACCTTTGCCATGAATTTCTCCATGAATTCATCATAAATATCCTTGTGAAGAATTAGATTGCCAAGAGAGGTACACCTCTGTCCCGCTGTTCCAAAACCGCCCCAATAAGCACCTTCAACAGCGTTATTGATATCTGCTGATGGCATTACTACCAGTGGATTCTTGCCGCCTAATTCAAGAGAACAAGAGACTAGATTACGCCCGCAGACTTCTCCGATCATCTTACCAACTTCAGTTGAGCCAGTGAAGGAAATCTTGTTGACTCTTCCTTCATCAACAGCATCTACCAAATGTTGCCCAGCACCACTGCCTTTACCATGAACTAGATTTACTACTCCATCTGGTAAACCTGCTTCATGCATGATTCTAGCAAGCGCAAATGATAGTAGAGGTGCATCTTGAGGACTCTTCCAAACACATGTATTTCCACACATCAAAGCTGGAATCATTTTCCAAAATGGTACTGCTGCTGGGAAATTACAGGCGTTGATGATTCCACAAACACCTAGAGGCCTACGGTAAGTAAACAGTTCTTTGTCTGGTAATTCTGAATTGACTGTTTGACCGTAAAGTCTTCTTCCTTCAGATTGGAAGAAAAGGCATGTATCAATAGCTTCTTGCACTGAGCCCGCTGATTCCTTCAATGTCTTACCGATTTCTCTAGTTTCAAGAGCAACTATCGCATCTTTGTGCTCCATGAGCAATCTGCCCATGTTGCCAATGATTTGACCTCTAGTAGGCGCTGGCGTTGCAGCCCACGCTGGGAATGCCGCATGAGCAGCGTCTAAAGCAGAGTTGATGTCATCTTTGTTAGAAAGTGGGAAGTTCCCTAGTTTATCAGAAAGAATTGCTGGATTGATAGAATCAAAACTTTGGCCATCGCTGGCTTTAGTCAATTGACCATTGATGATATTATATCCATTAACACATGGCTTGCCATGTGGATTGTCGTTTTGCAAAAATTCGAGGCCGGCTTCTAGTACATGAACCATGTTCGGGCCAATCAAATTCATCTCTTGAAGGTGATGGTTGAATCAAAAAACCGAATTAATCATTTTGGTAGGGTTTAAGACAGGTCGAATTTAACAAGTTATTAGGCAGATTGTCCGACTGTATTATTTAGAATCAATCGGCCAACCCAAAAAGAGAGTGAGTTCATGAGCGATGAAGAAGAGGCTATTTCCCTTACCGTAGAAAAATCAATTCCGTCCGATGTGGGCCATGGACGAGCACGAATTTCGGGCGACTGCGGACTTGACTTGAAACCTGGAAATATTGTAATGATAAAGGGGGAAAAGCGTTCAACTGCTGCAATTTACTGGCGAAGCCGTCCTGAAGACAATAAAATGGCAATAATTCGGATAGATGGTATTATTCGAAAAAATGCTGGAGTAAGTCTTAGAGATAAAGTCACTGTAAGTAAGGTTGAAGCAAAAGAATGTACTAAATTGATAATCTCTCCAGTCATGGCAAATAAACAGAAAGTCAAATTTGGACCTGGAATCGAAGGTTTCGCCCGCAGAGGTTTATCCAATAGACCGGTTGTTCAAGGAGACAGAATATTTATTCCTGGCATGACATTATTCGCTGAAGCACTGCCTTTTGCTGTTGTTCAGACCGTTCCTAAAGGAGTCGTCAAAGTAACCAAAGATACTGATATCGTCATAAAAGACGAAGCGATTGATGACGAAGATGTTGGTCAATCTGAAGGAATAACCTACGAAGATGTTGGTGGCATCGGTCAACAACTACAGAAGGTTAGAGAAATGATTGAACTTCCACTAAAGCACCCGGAACTTTTCCGTAGACTTGGTATTGACCCTCCAAAGGGTGTCCTTCTTCATGGACCGCCAGGGACTGGTAAAACAATGATTGCTAAGGCTGTCGCTACAGAGACCAATGCCCACTTCAAGAGTATTAATGGTCCTGAAATCATTAGTAAATACTACGGTGAATCCGAAAAGCAATTAAGAGAAATTTTTGATGAGGCAAGCGAAAATGCTCCCGCAATTATTTTCGTTGATGAGATTGATTCAATTTGTCCAAAGAGAGAAGATGTTAGTGGAGAAGTCGAGAGACGTGTTGTCGCGCAAATGCTCACTCTAATGGATGGAATGCAAGGTAGAGACAATGTTGTAGTAATCGGAGCAACCAATAGAAGAGATGCTCTAGATCCTGCACTTCGAAGACCGGGTAGATTTGATAGAGAAATCGAGATTGGAG
>Ga0228638_1001365_pt1 | contig 10075 bp, 6 predicted proteins | sample 48DmetaG_FD_182704 | JGI IMG/M metagenome (GOLD analysis project Ga0228638, IMG submission 182704) | Seawater microbial communities from Monterey Bay, California, United States - 48D | ecosystem: Environmental > Aquatic > Marine > Coastal | place: USA: California | collected 2016-10-31 | reverse complement strand
CCTACGGCCAGCACTCGTCGACCAGCACGGCACCGCAGACTTCCCCCTCGACGCTCCGGACGTCGCCGGACTCTTGCGTCAAAGTTCCTTCTTCAGTGTTCGTGTTGGGCGGCAAACGACCAGTCGTAGTTTGTCCTCTGTGAAAATAATGGAACCCCAAGCACTCCTCTTGCGTGACGCACAGTCGATTTGAGTGGAAAGCCTGCGGCGGATCCGTTATGCCGCAAGCTTTCTCACACGACGGCGACGGCGACGTGCGAGTAGCGCGAACACTCGTTACGTTCGTTTATCGTTTTCTTTGCAAATGTGCAAATCAATTTCTAAGTTTCTACGCTTTCGCTCAAGAAGTCGTTCGGTGCTTTCACCATTGACGCTCGTGCGGTGCGACGATTCAACCATTCTAGGTTTCTATGCTGGATGTCTACGTGCACTTCGCGAGCTGCCGCCGCACGCCTAACATGGTGATCCAGAAAGCGTCGCCGAAAATACTACCACGATTGTGGTATTGAAAAAATGAATGAACTTTCACGAGCTCTCTGCGCAAAGAATCATAATCAGCGCGGTCGAGAATGCTTGGCAAAGTCGCTACGTCGTCTTCGAGCACTCTCACGCTGAATTTCGACCAATCGAAGAGCCAACTGAACGGTAGATCATAGCCGTCCGCGACGATCACGGGCACGCACCCAAATGTGATGATGTCGTACAACCGCGCGGTGTGCGCGCGATCGCCGTAGACGTACAGGCAATATTTGCTCTTGGACAGCATCGTCATGTAGTCTCGCGGCTTGTCTTGTCCGCTCGTACTCAAGTCCCACCCCCGTCCCGCCTCCGCTTGCTTTAAAGTTGGAAACACGACTCGTCGCACGCCACCCCGATGCATGGATCCTCGGAACGAAACTTCAATGGTTCTTACGTTCGTCGATTTGAGCGCGCCCATGCGCACGACTTCGCGAGGTAGATGACTCGAAATTCCGAACCAGATAGCGACGTGGCGAGCCGGATCAAAACCAGCTTGCACTGCGTTCGCTCTTCTCGCTCTCGCCTCGTCGTCTTTGGCGTCTTCTGGATTTTGTATCGGCAATTCAGAGTTGCCAGTTATCACCACAGCACCGTGTCGGACTTCGTCATCGGAGGAATCGAACGCCGAGAGTCCGATATCTATATTCGTCATGACGACGCGCGCGCACTTTTGTTTGGACGTCCACGCCTCGGCGTTGATCGCTTTCACGCGCTCAATGTCGCGAGATAGTCTATCGCGAATCGCTTGACGAATCGCACCGTTGTTGTTCGACCCTTTAGCCGGGCCTGCCATGACGTACGCTTCAGCCGTGAGCAGTCGCTGGAGGTACGGTCTGACGGGGATGAAGATCGCCGTCGCGTCCTTGAACGACCGCGTCGCGAATGGACCTCGTTCAATCTCTCGAGCTATGTAAGTCTCGACGCCGTAACCGCGATTAAACGTTGGTATTTTTTCTGCGAAGGCGTACTTCAAGCGCGTGACGCGCGGCGTTTTCAACGTGTACAACCGCAAAGTACCAGGCAAATCGTTGAGCGCTTCGCAAAGCGCGCGCGAATCCGAAAATCCAGATGAGTTCACGTTCAAAGGCCAATACGTGGCGCTGAGCGAGCCTACCGCGATTTCATCGCACATACTTTGCACTCGCCTCAAACCAAACTCATCGGGAAACTTCGCCGCGTGCGCGCCGACGCCGTTCCACGCGCTCACGCGTTCTTCGATGGCCCAACGCACGGTGCCGCGACCGGCATCAACCACCTTGTAAACTTCTGGCGTCCTCATGTTCGCGTATAGGTCATTCTTCACGCACGCGAACGTCACCAACGCCGTCGTCAACGCAAAAGTAATCCGTCGAAGGAATGTCGTCCTCGCCGGTGGACGTGCTTTTTTACTCGACACGCGGCGTTCGACGACAGCTTCGATATCATCACCGTATTCGGCGCGTCTTCGGCGATTCATGACCTGCGCCGCGCGCCCGCGGCGACGGAGGAGCGGACGCGCGTTCTGGCGTTCTCTCAAGGTTCTTGGTCTCGCTTTCTCGCTACAGTACATACGCGCAAGCGCCGCACAACGCGTCGTGACCTGCGCGTGCGTAGTCAGTCATACGTTCGCCTCGAGCGAAAGAAATCGATAAAGGTTGATTCGTGTGCGACAACGCAACCGCGATCGCGCGCGTCGCCTTCCGTCGCGTCCGTTCGCGCGTGCATGGGGAAGAAGCATTCGGGAGCCGCCTTTCAATCGCGGCTGAATCAACAGCGACAGCGACAGCCAGCGTCTTCGAATAACGGTGTGAAAGGCTTCGTCGGCGGTACAACAGCGGTGAAAGAACGGCGCGTGCGCTTCGTTCGAGCCAGAAGACCCGATCGCCCGCTTGTTGACGTCGACTTGCTGCGAAACGTCATCGTTCTGAACGGCGACGTCGCCGCGTTTGAAGACGCCGGAGCGACCATGATCGCAGAAACGCATGAGCATCGACGTGGGATGAGCACGAGAGGTAACGACAGAGGTGACGACTTGTACGCGTTGTGCGATGTGCGTATGAAATGGGCCGGCGCGCGACGAGCGGGCGCGGGGCTGGCCAACCTCGGAAACACGTGCTTTCTGAATTCGGTCCTCCAGTGCTTGACGCATACACCGGCGTTGGCGAACTTCGCGCTGCGCGGAGAGCACAAGAAATATAAAACGGGCGGTTCATTCAACGCTTTGTATGAAATCGGTGAGCACGTGGCTCGGGCGTTGAACTCGAGTGGGAGAACGATTGCGCCGACGGCGTTGGTGAAGAATTTAAGAGCGCTTTCAAAGACCTTTCGTAAAGGTCGACAGGAAGATGCTCACGAGTTGGCGCGTTGTTTGTTAGATGCGATGCATAAGAAGTGTGTCGAAGTAGTTAAGCCAAAGATATCGCCGAATTCGGCGCGTGCGGAGACGAGCTTTGTTTGGAAGGTTTTTGGAGGTCGGCTGCGCTCACAGGTGAATTGTAAGACGTGCGGTCGCAACTCGGAGACGTTCGATCCATTTCTTGACTTATCCTTGGAAGTTGGCCGGGCGAAAAGTGTATTAGGTGCTTTCAAGATGTTCACGCACACTGAAGTGCTCGACGGTGACAACAAGTATAGGTGCGAAGGCAAAAGCGCAAATTCAAAGAGTCACTTGACGAAGGCTTCGAAGCAGTTCACGGTGAATCAGGCACCAAACGTGCTCGCGTTACAGTTGAAGAGGTTTGCATACGTGCCTTTCGGGAGAGGAAAGCTGAATCATTTCGTTGAGTACCCTCTGGAGCTCGATATCACGCCATACACTTCAGACGAAGGGCTTACGTCGAGAGGAAAGGCAGTTTACGATTTGTACGGCGTGCTCGTGCACGCGGGTAACAGCTCAAATAGCGGTCATTATTACTGTTTTGTCAAGGTGGCAACGGGAACTTGGTGCTTGATGGATGACGATGAAATTACCTCAGTGAGTGAAAAAGTGGTGCTCAAGCAGCAAGCGTATTTACTCTTTTATGCTCGCCGCGACGCGCCTGGAACGTTTGAGGAAGAATCAACGACGGCGATTCATCAAAATATTCCAGACTTAACGAAGAAAGCTGCGGCGGCGCAAAAGGAACAAAAGGCGAAGCAGAAGATGAAAAAGAAGTCCATCGAAGCCGAAGTTGTGCCGAAGCGAAAGGTTGAGCCGAAGCGAAAGGTTGAGCCTCCGCCACTGCCTCGTCAATCGGAAGTGCGAAAACTACACGAAAAGGGTAGAGAAAAGAAGAGGCTGCGCGCATCTGCGTCACCGATCGGAAAATCTATTCGAGCGGGGCGCAGTAAGTCGCCTTCGGTGCGCAGTGCGTTCGATTCAGCCAAGCGCGCGTTATTGCATCGTCGATTGAAACGATTGAGCGTCGGCGTTACCCTCGAAGATATTCCGAGCGTATCGCTCGATTCTCCCGTGAGAACTCGGAACGCGAAGAAGTATGTGAGTGGCGGTTTCAAAGTGAAGGAGTGGATCGAAAATATGCCTTCTACGAAATGGGAAGATTGCGACGACGACGATGACGAGCGCGAGAGTGATCAAGGTGGCTTCAAGAAGGCGGCGACGGCGAAACGCTTGCGTCGCGAATACGATCAGTTCGACGAGGAATACGACCGCGGTAAGCTACCCAAACACAAACGTAGAAAAGCTAAAGGCGTAAAAGCGCCGCCTATGCCTCGAAAATCGAATCCATTTCAGCGTCGCTCAAAGTCTAGGTAGTTGTGTAGTCGGTGCTGTTTTGCTGTTTTCGCGCTTTGCTACAACTCAACTCGCCGTGTCATCTACTTCGGCCTCGTTTCGGGCCTCATTCGCGCCAGATTCGGCGCTCGAAGTGTCGAAATCTTTTCTAGGCAAGCGCTCGAGCGGCTCGGTCGCGTCGTCGCGCGCGAACGCGCGCACGCGCGCGTCAAATAGGCGATTCGCGAACGCCCACAATTCGTAATCGAGAAAATTCAACTCGTCGACGCGAGCGATGACGCGCTGAGAAATTCTCTTCCGTCCGCTTGAACTGAAAGTCTCGTACGTACCGTCGATGCGATCAGTGATGTGTTTGAGAGCGTTTTTACGCAGTCGCTTGTACTTGGCGAACTGATTCGCCTCGCACACGCGATACTGCTCGCCGACGTTTCGTCGCACGTTCTTCGATCGTTTCACCGTCGTCCCGGAATCGGGTTTGCAGTCGATAAACACCCCGAAAGCACTGACCTCGAACGATCCGTAGGTCTCATCCGTATTAACGTTTGGTGCGATGAGCGTCTCGAAGGCTTTATGACGTTCCAGGACTGCGAACAACGCTCGAGCGGATTCTGGTACGTCGTCGTAAGACGCCTCTGCAGAATCCTCCCCACCTTGACTATCTACGCGTCGCGTGAACGCGACGGTCATGATGTGAAACCCTTCAAAATTCTTTGTCCAGTCGTCATCGCTATCCATGGGCCAAATCTGCACGTTTGACTTGTCCACGCCACATCTCATGGACACTCCTTCTTCGAGCACCGACGCGTAGCGCTCCCGAAACGACGCTTCTTTCAGCGCTTCACTTTTGAGCTTGCTAAATCTAAATGAAAACCCCACCACATCCACGCAATCGCTCGCGTCATCGCTTTTGAACGAGGTCGCAACCTTGGAAATTCGACTTTTAACGTTTTGAGCGTCGATTTGAGTCGGATCGGCAAAGTTTGCGTTTGCGCTGAGCGGCAAATCGAGCTGTCGCGCGGCTAATTCTATGGACTCGTCAAGTCGCTCGTGCAGAGCCAGTACGTCCACCTCGTGCTCTAGACGTTCTTTCGCGTAATCCATCATCATTTTGGATGCTTTTGTACCTCGCCAAAGCGCGCACTCCCGCAATTCAGCCGCTCGAGGTTCCACCGCGTCGTCGGTGTTATTCGTCAACCCGAGCAATTGGAAGAACTGTCCATTGTGAATGTCGTCGTGAACCATCTTCATTTCCGCCCAATCTTCGAACGGCGTATACAATGCATTATCGTATACGTTTGAAATCGAGAGTTTGTTTCGCCCATCCGCATTCACGGCGTCGTCGTAAGATCGCAGCTCGTCGTCCATGAAGCGCGTCAACACGCTCCAAGGCCAAACATCTCGCGTCTGCACACGCGTCGTGTTCACTGGCTCTTTCCCGAAACTTCTCGCCGCGACTTCGATCGAAAATTCGTACGACGATAGCGCGCGTGCTGACGGCTTCCGTAGCATGGTCACGACGCGCGGTTGTTCCGTAAACCGTTCAATCAAGCTGTAGTCATCGTGCGTCGCTAAAAACTCGCACGTTGGCTCGCGGGGATCGATTCTGAGTCCTGTGTACTGATTTCCGCAGAGTTCGTGATCCTTAAAAGACGGTTTCAAGAAGCACCAATGAAAGCTCCGTCCCGCCGTCCTCGGAATGTGAAGAAAGTATAAAAATCGTCGTTGCGCGTCGTCGTCGCGAGCTCGCACTCTGCGCTCGTGCGCACCCCTCTGCTCATCGATCCATGACGTAGCGAGCTCGTCGCACTCATGCATTTCGCGTCCGCGCATCTTACGAGGTGTGAACGAAGGCTTCGCCCCGACCTCGAGACTGGCGTCGTTGAGACGCCGCCAGCGCCGCCTCGAGAATATCACCAGCAAGATGCACGCGACGATCGTGCGCGCGAGCGTGAGCCATCTCGATCCTCGATCGCCGCGAGACAATGTCGTCTTCGCCCTTCGATCGCTCCGTCGAAAACGATGCGCGTCGCCCGCGGGGTGTCGACGTTGAAGAGGAAACATTCGCGAGGTGGAACCGAACCGAAGTCAACCGGTCGCTTCGACGCGATCGATCGATCGAACGACGGCCGTCGCGCGATCGCAGTTTGTTCGGCGCGTCGTTATCGTCGCGTTCGCCGTCGATCGAGCGTCGCGTTCACGACCGCTATCGAGTATTTCGCTCTCGTCGTCAACGGCATCGCGCCATCTCGCGCGCGCATCTGACGCCGCGGTCACACCGCCGCTCACCGCCGCGCGCGGCGACGTCATCGCCGTGCGAGAGTATGGACGGCGAAAGCGGCGTGTCGACGCGCCAGGAAGACGTCCGCGGCGCGGCGTCGACTCGAAACGGAGGGGATCGCGCGAGCATGGCTGGTGCGCACTCGGCCGACGTGGTCGCGCGCGCGTTGGCGCTCGCGGCTGAAGCGCGCGGTGATGGCGAGCGAAAACGAACGAACGCGTTGTTGGAAGGCGCGCTGAAGCAGTACGTGAGCGAACTGGACGAGTTTAGAGCGGTGTGCGAACGACTGAAGGAACGCGAGACGGCTGGCGGCGGCGCGGCGACGACGAATTGAATTCGAAGACACGTCGCGCGTCGCGAGCGTGGCTCTACAGCGGCGATACCGTGTAATAACAATAAAGTTAGACGACGCCCGCGTGCTCCGTTCGCGCCGTCGCCGTCCCTGGCGATGGCGAACTCGGCACGGATCGACGAACTGCTATCTGTCGGCCGAAATATGGCTTACAAATTGGCGACATCGCGCATGATGTCATCTAAAGATTTTTTTAGCGAGCGACGCGCGTCGAGACATTCAGCGACGCGAGACGCTTCTGCGCGCGCGGCGGCTTCCCACGGAGCGCAAATCGCAGCGATGCTTTGAGTCACTTGACCCACTTCCTTTGTGCACTCGGTCTCCATCGACCCCTCCAGCTCGTTCAGGAACGTTTCAGCGGTGCGGCGAATTTTCGCCTTGGTCTCGCCTCGCTTGAGCGGAAGTGACAAGACGGATATGTATGCGCCAGCGAGCGCGAGCGCGTACACCAACACGTCTTCCGAGAAAGAGTTCATGTACCCGGTGGCGAAGAACGCGACAACGAAAGCCGCTCCAGCAGAGCCAATCGTTGAATTCACCGCACCTCGAATCGATTCGTCGAGCATTCTCGCCGCAGAATCGTGATCGAAACTCGTCACCACGTCCATGCTTGCCTTGCTAGATGCGGCGATATTTTCGCCGGCGTCGTCAGCGTCCCATTGCGCGGAGAGACGGGCGAGGGAAGTGTCGAACCCGCGCGCCTCGACGGCATCAGCGTACGCTTTGAGTTGCGTCTCATTGTTTCGTTTCAACCACGCCGAAAACTCTCGAACTGAGGCGCTGAGCTTTTCCTCGGAATCGCCCAACACGGTGGACTTGTATCGCGACTCGACCGAGCTCGGGCCCGAACCTAAGATGTACGTGCTGAACAGAGATGCGGCGTTGGACAATCGAAGAGACTCGTCTACGATCTTCTCTGCGCGCTTTGCCGCCGCTTGCACGACCTCGCGCGCGGCCGCTCGCTGCGCCGCCGCGTCGGTAATCATTTCTTGTCGGTAGCTCTCCATTTGTGACGTGACCCCCGTCGCCATCGCGACTTCAGACTTTGCTTCCTCGTCTTCTCCTTCTAGAATTTGTTCAGCGGCATTGAGCAAGAGCTCGCTCACGTTGAGTGGCGTCGAGAGTTTAAGCCGCAGTGCTTCCCCAGCACGCTCGCCCGATCCCCCCAAGAATGACATAACGTAATCTTCAAACTTTCCGAAGCCGCTTTCGACGAACGCGCGCGAGTTGGCGTAGTTTGACGAATCCGCCTTCTTCGCCTTGAGAGCGTTTCTCGAGCTCACGGGAAGCACCGCGGGATCGCTCACACTGAGCAACCGCGTCGCGTTCTCTTTGACAAACGCCACCACTTCGTCCACGTCTCCAAGATCGGAGAGTAAATCCGTCTTGTTCACCACGAAGACGACCTTTTTCCCCCACTTGCGAATGTACGTCAAAAACTTGACCTCGCTCTCTGTCATGGGTCGATCGGCGGACAAGACGAAGAGCACTAAATCGGCGCGCGGCACAAATTCTTCCGTCAAGCGCTGCTGGCGTTGCAGAATCACATTCGTGCCGGGCGTGTCCACGATTCTCATCTGCTGTAAGAGCTCGGCGGGAATGCCGACGTTGAAGAAGCCGTCTTCGGTTTGCTCTCGCGACTTTTTCGAAGAGTATCGCAACACCGCGATTTCGTTTGTCGTCGGAAGAATGCCTTCCGCGACGAATTTGTCGCCGAGCATAGCGTTGATGACAGAAGACTTACCCGCGTTGAATTCGCCGCAAATGACGACGAGAAACAAGTCTTCCAAACCTTTGCGCGCTTCGGCGAGCAACTTGATCTCGTCCAAATCCGTGCAGTTTTCGCGCAAAAATTTCAAGATTTCCTCCACCAATTGTCGTTCGCGTTCGATCATTTCTTCGCCGTCCGCACTAACGAGACTGAACTTTTTCGGCGTGACTTGCGGCGCTGACCCGTTCGCGCCCTTCGAATCGCCCAACGCCTCGTAACTTTGTTCCAACGCGTTCGCCACCGCGCGCACGGCGGACTGTAGTAAAGCCTCATCACCGCTCGCTGGATCTTTAGTGAGATTGCGTATCGTGACCCCATTCGCACCTTTTGCCGCGAGATCTTGCAGTGTGGACGAATTCTCGCTCGCCAGGGCGCCGAGACCGTCCGCGGCGTCCACGAAAATCGGCACGCTCACCGACTGGCGAATCGCCTCCAACATCGCGACGTCGCGCACGAGGAGCAAGTCGGCGCCTTCTTTGCTCGCCTTCTCCGCTTCTTCGGCGCTTTCGCTCTCGTGCGCCACGACAGCTGTTTCAGGGAGCGCTTTTCTGGCCACGACCGTCGGCACGCCGTCATCCGTGAGCACGACGCCGTCCAACTCGGCGCTCGCGGCGATATCCGTTCTGTCCACAATCAACACGCACGCTCGTCCACGCACGAGCGTCTTGAGCGTCGTCGCGGCTTCGTACAATTTCTTCCCGGAATTTCCTCCGCCCGTACCGTCGACGCCGTACTCTCGCAGCGCCACGCACGTCGCTCCCGCGTGTAAAACCGCGTCGACGACCTCCGCGCCTCGCGTCGACGTCGCCTCGTCCACGTCCACGTACGCCAAGAATCCCGGAATCCGCACCTCGGCCCGTTTCGTCTGCGCGAACAGATCGCGCTGTTGCTTATCACCCGTCGCCGTCGCGTTCCCGCTCAGGCGGTCCAAGAACGCCCTCGGCGCCGTCGACGATCGCGCGCGCGTCGATGGATGATAAAGATGCGCGCGTCGTGGACGACGTCGCGTCTGCGTCGCGTGCGCGCGCGCGCGCGCGTCGATCGAAGGCACCGCGCGCGTCATCACGGATCGCATCGTTCTTCGTCCTCGTCCACTCGACGACCGCGCCGCCGCCGTCGTCGTCGTCGTCGTCGTCGTCGTCGTCGTCGGGGACGACCGAAGCGCCATCGCCGTCGCCCCGGCCATCGCGCGCGCGGCCGCGGTCTGGCGACGGCGCGACGCGGGCGCGGCCGTGTCGACGTGATAAATACTCAGATGGCACTCTGAGATACCACGATACGGCGTGAAATCGTAGCTCTAGACCCTAATCCCGCCCCGCGCGCGACGCCCGAATTCGTCCAAGTTCGCCCCCCGCAGGCGACGCCCGACGCGCCCGTCTCGGAGGCTGACGTGGATGCGGACTCGCGACACTCGACGACGACGACGACGACGACGACGATCGA
>Ga0228638_1001346_pt1 | contig 10167 bp, 7 predicted proteins | sample 48DmetaG_FD_182704 | JGI IMG/M metagenome (GOLD analysis project Ga0228638, IMG submission 182704) | Seawater microbial communities from Monterey Bay, California, United States - 48D | ecosystem: Environmental > Aquatic > Marine > Coastal | place: USA: California | collected 2016-10-31 | reverse complement strand
ATCACCATTTTCAGCCAAAATTCCAAAATTCTCAACATGTATTGGAGCATCATCGGCATACAACTCAACAACAACAACACCTGTACTTTGAGTGCCATCGGCGTTGGTCCAAGACAACTCCAAAGTGGCTTCAGTTGCTAGATCGGAGTTCGAAGAGGACGCTGCCTTAATCACAAGTAGAACTAGAATAATAGAACCGAATAAAGCGATGATTCCTGCAAATGTCGGTGTACCATCATTGACTAGTCTAGGTATAGTTGTCTCCTTAATCCTCTTATCTTGCATCTCGTTTAGAATTGCATTATAGGAGTTATTTGCTTTTTTATCCCTGGGAGACATTTTGACAGCATCTCTAAGTAAAGACGCTGCTCTTCGGTATTCAGATTTTGATGAGTTCTTTGCAGCCATAGCCCATGTTGCTTCACCTGCGATTCTAAGAGTCGTGGCCTTTTCGCCGTCTGGGTCAATCTCTCTAAGAATCTTCAATGATTCCTCCGCATTACCTTTGGCTAAGACTTTCTCAGATTTAGTCCATGCATCTCTCATTTTTTCATCGGCCATGACATTGCGAGAACCATTTCAGTTTTGAGTTTCACTATCTAAAATTGAACCTGTTTAACTAGGAAATGAATCAACATGTTCAAAGGGTGTATGTGGAACGCAAAGAACATAGGGGCGGAATACGCACCAATTACCTCTAGGAGAAAAGTACATGGAAACCATTGCCAATGATTTCACCATCAATATCGCCACTGCAAACGGAACAGGTTCTCAATCTGCAAATTTAATATTGCTTCAATCTATTTTTGACATGGGGGTTCCAGCCAGTGGAAAGAATTTATTCCCATCAAATATTTCAGGACTGCCAACATGGTATATTGTCAGATTATCTGATTTAGGGTATCAAGCGCCAGGAGACAGAACTCATATTCAAGTGCTTGTAAATCCAGCAACCTGGGATGAAGATTTGGCTGCTTTAGAGCCAGGTAGCGTAGTAATTTGGAATGAAAACGCTAAGAAAGAAATGAATCGAGAAGATGTTATTTCTTATCCTATTCCTATGTCTGCATTAGCAAGAAAGATAAATCCAAAAATTGCTAAATTAGTCACAAATATCGTTTACGTTGGAGCACTTGCTGAAATACTAGGAATAGATCAAGAAGTTCTAGAAGAATCTGTAGCAAAGCAATTCAAAGGTAAAGAGACTGCAATTGAATTGAATATTACTGCACTTGGACTCGGCAGAGATTACTTCAAAGATAACCTCGAAAAGAAAGACCCTTACACTATTGAAGCCCGAAAAAGAGATACAAAACAGTTCTTTATTGACGGAAATGAGGCTGTAGCCTTGGGTTCACATTTTGGTGGAGTTCAGATGCTAGCATGGTATCCAATTACTCCTTCTTCCTCAATTGCTGAAGGTATTATTGGCTGGACGCCAAAACTTCGTACCGATGATGATGGTTCAACCAATTGTTCTGTAATTCAAGCAGAAGATGAATTAGCAGCTGCTGGAATGGTACTTGGAGCAGGATGGGCTGGCGGCAGAGGAATGACTGCAACTTCGGGTCCAGGAATCTCTCTTATGCAAGAATTTATCGGACTAGGTTACTTTGCTGAAATCCCTTCAGTTTTCTGGGATGTCACAAGAGTAGGGCCCTCAACAGGTCTGCCTACTCGTACTCAACAATCTGATATTGCTATGCTGTACGAAGGAAGTCATGGAGATACTCAGCATATTGTATTGATTCCTGGAACTGTCGAAGAGTGCTTTGAATTTGGTTGGAGAATTTTTGACTATGCTGAAAGATATCAGACTCCGGTATTTGGAATGAGTGACCTCGATTTAGGTATGAATAGATGGGCTTGTGAAGGATTTGAATATCCTAGCGAACCAATGGACAGAGGAAAGGTAGTCAGAGATCAAAAGACATTTGATGCTTTCGAGGACTTTGGAAGATATCTAGATGTAGACGGTGATGGTATTCCTTACAGAACATTACCGGGTTCGGGGATGGCACCTATTCTTTACCGAGGAACTGGGCACAACACAAAGGGTGTTTACTCTGAAAAGCCTGAAGATTATTTAGCTCTAATGACGCGATTGAAAAATAAAATTGATGGAGCTAGAGACAACTTGCCTGCACCAATTCTAAGAGAAGAAAAAGAATGTGAGATAGGAATTGTATATCTTGGAAGTATGGAAAATACAATCCAAGAAATTGATGATATTTTGGAAGATACCGGCCTAAAAGTAAGTCAATGTCGTATTAGAGCACTTCCGGCACACAGTGAAATTGAAAAATTCATTGAAAGACATGAGAATACCATCATACTAGAAATCAACAGAGATGGTCAACTATACGGTATACTTCGTAAAGAATTACCAAATAATCTAGTCTCTCGTGTTCATTCTGTGGCCTACAGCGATGGAATGCCGCCACGAGCAAGGATTTATGCTGATAGAATTCTTGCTAAACTCGAGGAGGTGAAACAATGAGCGATAGACCAGAACGCCCAGCAAGAGCAGTTAAACTCAATGTCATTAATGAGCCTAAAGATAGCTATACTGGAGGTAAATCTTCACTCTGCCCAGGTTGTGGTCACGATCAAATCTCTAATGTCATAATTAGTTCTGCGTGGGAAAGTGGAATTGAACCACACCGAATTGCAAAGATGTCAGGAATTGGTTGTTCATCAAAAACACCCGCTTACTATCTTGGTAAGTCTCATGGTTTCAACACTGTTCATGGAAGAATGCCGTCCGTAACTACGGGTGCATATGCTGTCAACAAGGATTTACTATACATTGGAGTTTCTGGTGACGGTGATTCGGCTTCTATCGGCATAGGACAATTAATTCACGCTATTAGACGTAACATGGACATGGTATACATTATTGAAAACAACGGCGTATATGGATTAACAAAAGGTCAATACTCAGCCACCGCAGATATTGGCTCTAAGAAAAAGAAAGGTCCAATCAACAAGACTCAACCGATTGACCTGTGTGCTTTGGCAATCAACCTTGGGTGTACTTTTGTTGCTCGTTCCTTCTCAGGTTCTAAGAAACAATTGAATGCTCTACTCAAGGCAGCAATGTCCCACAAAGGTTTCGCCCTTATCGACGTAATCAGCCCTTGTGTAACATTCAACAATAACGATGAATCAATGAAATCATATGGTTATGTCAAAGAAAATGAAATCACACTTCACATGGCAGATTACATACCTCACTTCAACCCAATAACAGAAGTCGAAGTTCCTGAAGGACATTTCACTGATATCACATTACACGATGGTTCTACAATAAGACTGGAGACTATATCAGAAGAGCACGACCCTTCAAATGCAGTAGCAGCCTTGACGGCTCTCCATAATGCAGAACAAGATGCTAAGCACGTAACTGGTTTACTGTACTTTGACAATACCAAAGCATCTCTTGCTGAAGACCTAGGGCTGGTCGAAACACCGTTGATTGACATAGCTGATGAAGAATTACGACCAAGTAAATCAGTACTCGACGAGATAAACTCTGCTTTTATGGATTAATTTGGGCTTTTCACCCAATGTCCAATAAAGGAGTACTGATTGAAATTGAACATGGACCCGGCTATTTTAGCCATCTTAAGCATTTCAGGAGGAGTACTTGGAGCGTCTGCCTATCGCTTTGTTAAGCGTCGAAATCAAAGATTACTACGTGAAGCATTAAGGAAAAAATATGCGCCTGATTTGCCCGAATTAAGAAACCATCAAACCTCTACGATAGTCCATTCAGAAACTGAACCAAATAGAGATTCGAAAATTGAAATTCCGCAGATTGTTAGAACTCAGCAAATTGAGGAACTGACAGAAAAAGACTACGGCGAATGGGAATCTCGGGACGCTTCAAGAAATGAAAATATCATGGAATTAAGACTAATAATTGAAGATTTACTAGTTGAACTACCATTAAGTGACGAAGAATTTGTTGATGATGAACGGATTATGGAACTCGGCATTAGAGAAAACTGGATCGAAGAAAATGATGAAGAGTTAGAGGAACACGCTACATTCGTTGAAAGAGAGAATGTCGGCTCAGGAATAATAGTAGAGGATTCTCCGCCCGAAAACGATGACTTAGACAAACGTCTTGAGCGTGAAGGTGGTAAAAGTGGTTCAGTTCAAGTTTCATTGGCTTGGGACGACTATAATGACTTGGACTTGCACTTATTCTGTCCCTCCGGTGAGAGAATTTATTTCAATAATAGAAACAGTGAATGTGGTGGAGAATTAGACGTCGATATGAATGTCAAGCCAGTTAGTAAAAGCCCAGTTGAAAATGTAGTCTGGACTTCATCTCCTCCTAAAGGAGATTACAAAGTTGGTGTGCACTTCTACAAGCACCATAGAAAAAGAAAGACTAAGAAATCATGTAAATTCAGACTCAGAGTCTCGCTATATGGTAAAATTCAAGAATATTCTGGAATAATTAAGTATGGAAAAGCCATGCAAATGGTTACTGGTTTCACTATTGGTAATCAAGAAGATATTACTAAAAAATATCAAAATCATGAGTTTTGAAGGTAGTCCCTCTCGGATTTGAACCGAGGTCGGAGGAACCAGAATCCTCCATGATGGACCGCTACACTAAGGGACTATGCCTACCGCTTGAGCATCTTGTTCTTGAAATAAACGGTTTTATTCAGGCAGTAATAGTTACCACCGTTAACGTAGTTTTACTAACTTGCAGAAATGTAATTCATTGCCAAGTATAAGTAGCATACTAGATTGAGACAAAGCGGAACAATACCTTTGATACTGCGCTTAGCATTAGTATGATCATAAATGATCCTAGAGCCCACTTAGCCCATGGTCTGTCTGGTTTTTCTGGCGGCCATGGGTCAAATCCTAATCGCTCAGCCTCATCTACTAAGGCAGCCAGTTCAGCTAATTCCTCTTCGAGAGTCTGTGCCACCATGTCACTAGCGACAGGAAGGATATAATTGAATAATTGGTAAAGAAAGAAACAGGCATTCAAAAGTAAACCAAGGAATTTGTACATATGTCTAGAAGAATAATTGCTGTTATTGCTGCCTTAATATTTGTTTCAGGAATATTTGGAGGGGTGCTACTTGAACGCTTAGATATAAATCTCTCATCAGAATCTGACGATTCATTTTCTATTGAAGTAGATAATGATGAAGGTACTAACATGTACTCTTTGATTGAAATTGATGAAGGAGATAATGATGAAGAGGAAGAAATTAGTTGGATTTTACATCAATTTTCATTTACCTCAAACGGTGCGGGTGATGCAGTCTCATGGGACTTTGGAGATGGAACTACTGCTTCAGGGAAAACAACAACGCATCAGTTCCAATCATCTGGAGTTTTTGTTATTACTGCAACTTCAATTAGTGCTGATAATGTCGAGACCGCTTCAATTGAAGTTAGAGTTGATCGAGATTCATTCGCCGAAGTGGATAATATGGAATGTTCCTGTGCACCGACTGCCAAAGACACTGTCATCGATCTAGTAGCATTACCCGGATTACAAAACTTGCAAGGTTTCGTTCAAGTTGAGCATGATGGTAGCAGTGAATCTTGCACACTGAGAAACCCGCTACAAGAATGCCATGTGCGCGTGATTCTTCAACGTACACAACAAGGGGAAGTGGTTTCTGAAGATGTGTTATTTGATGATACATTTCGTAGTAATGAAAAGGTTATAGATTTTGATTTACAAGATCTTGAATTTTCACAAGGTGAAAGTATACAACTTCGACTAGAAACAGACCAACTCAGAGATTGGCACAAGCCAACTGCAGAATGGAGTGTTTCCGCGCCAATAATAGTTTGAATTTCAATTAAAAGATTATCTAGAACCATTTACAAAAATTAAGTTTATCATAAACTGGAAAAAAAGAAACCAAACAAGGCTGACAGCTGTAATCCAAATTAAGGAAGGGTCGTCTCCTCCTGAGATGTATGAATAGGTGATTATGGCTAATGCCAGTCCAATTACGAAAAATACACGATAAAATATAGTTGCCACTATACTTCCCTTAGCAGAAAGGGATTTCCATCCGTGAAATCCAAACCACTTCTGAATAAAGCCCACGGTTGATGTCAAGAGCCTTTGCATATCATACCTTTCACAATAGGTAAAGGTAATTGGCAATAATACATACAGGTATCATAACTAAGACCTTTACTTGCCAGGAACCCGATGAAGTAATCAAATTCAATTGGAGTCAATTGGAGATAATTGTCTTACTTCCATTGGTGCATCTTTCTGAGACTTGTACAATATTGTGCACAAGATAACGCATACCATTGGGGCAAATATTAGGGGCATTATTGCCGCTAATGACTGTTTAATCAATAAAATACTGACACTGAACATTCCTAGGACGAATCCCAAGAAATTTGCAAGTGGAACAGCAGCTTTTTCTTCCATAGTGTTGTCTAACATAACCATTACATCTTAATGGGGGTTTATGAGAGTGTGTATTATTCATTTATAAGCGCAGAATCACAAATCATAACCATAAAAGGTCACAAATGAATAAATACACTGTACAAACATTACCAATAATGTATCTATCTTATGCAGGTATTAAATCAAGTTAGGTATTCTTTCTTCTTAGCATTATAACAAATAGTATGATTAGAAGAATTGCTACTGTTCCCCCTCCACCAAAAATTAGCACTTGACTGTCAATTGAACTAGATAACAAATTTGACTCATCTTCCACGGTTTGGTTTTGATAGAAAATTATCTTCTGGGTCATTGATATTGTCAAACAGTCTCCATTTTGACATCCTAACTCACTTTCAACAATTACTTCAAGATCAACTTCAAAGATGTGTCTTCCAGCAGAATCAATATTCCAATCCGAACCATCATCCGGGGTATTTACCAATACTCTAAACTTCGATGGATATGACCAAGCATCAGCCTGAACTTTTGATGTTGTTAAAGAAAATGAGGCTTCACTAGATTGATCATATTCTAAATCAAAGTTGAACGTATCCAACCCATTTCCTGTATTGTACAAAAAATATTCTAGTTCGTAATCATTTCCGACTTCTAATTCAACAATAGGAGTTTCCATTTCAACATTAAATTCTGCAAATTGAAGGATACTTACAATATTAGAGGAACTTGCACTTGCAGAATTAGGGGGAGGCACTCCGCTAATCTCTTGGACAAATGCATTTACAGTCAATGTACGTGCTTGAGTATACATTCTTGAATCCGCTCTCACGGTGACTTGGAACTCTTCCTCTCCACCTGCTGCAACTGTAATTGAGCCTGGGGCTGCAACGGCCATCCCTTCACTTTGTACAGTAATAGAAATTTTCTCAACATGTACAGTAGGATTACTAACAGTACAAATTGTATAACCACTCAAAGTCGCTCCTGGGTATACATCGATATTTATTGAACCACCTCCCGGTGGGCTACATTCCAAAGTTACAGCAGCAGCCACGCTTTGTCCTGATGAATTTTCCATTAGAGGAGTAGCGACGCTAATCATTAGCAATAAGAGAACTAGTATCCTGCGGCGCATGGTGACCCTACAACCACCTTTTACTTCATTGTAGTGCCGTCAAAATTATTCAATTATTCTCTAATAGCAAATAGCTCACAAGGGTTCAATGTAGATTTATATCACAATAAGATATAGGTTTCTTTCGAATTTAAGCCAAGATTCACTCATTACGACGAATATATATGGCACCAAGAAGAGCAAGTGTAGCAAGAATTCCTGTAAATCCTGGAACTGATGAATCCTCATCTGTAATCGGTTCTGCTATTGCATCATCGGTGTCATCAATATTATCATCAGTTCCATTGTTGACAGTATCCCCTGGTTCTGCTGGTTCTGATGGATTAACATCATCTACATCGGCAACGTTGTCTCCACCATCACCAGTATCTGTATTATTTCCATTATCATCAATATTAGAATTTTGACTATTATCACCAACTCCATCTCCATCAGTATCTAGCCATTCTGTAGGGTCGTTTGGGAATTCATCAGAGTTATCCCCAAAACCATCGCCATCTGAATCCATAGTTTCACTTGGGTCATTCGGGAACGCATCTTGATCTCCACAGACACCATCGCCATCTGCATCATTATTTGTTGCGTCTAGTGGGCAAATATCACTGTTATCACCTATACCATCGTAATCTGAGTCCTGTGACTCATATGGATCTATAGGGAAAGCATCGTCATAATCCATGACACCATCATTATCATCATCATTATCAGCATTATTGCCTATACCGTCATTGTCGGAATCCACTGTCTCGCTTGGATCGTAAGGGAATGCGTCTACATCATCACTACCATTCGGGTTTTCTTGTGTACTACCATTTCTAAAAATTACATTTCCACAAACACCATCTTCATCAGCATCATTTTCAAAATCACGTGGGCAAATATCACTATTATCACCTACACCGTCACCATCAAAATCTACTGATTCAGTAGGGTCATCATCAAATGCATCAGCATTATTACCCACTCCATCGTTGTCAGAATCCATTGACTCGTTATAATCGTAAGGGAATGCATCGGCATTATCACCTACACCATCATAGTCAGAGTCCTGTGACTCATTTGGATCTGTAGGGAACCAATCGGCATTATCTCCAATTCCATCACCATCAAAATCAGATTGCTCCTCTGGATCGTAAGGGAATGCATCGAATTCGTCTAAAGCCCCATCTCCATCTGAATCTACCCCCAAATCAATTTCATAAACATTATACCAAAACAATACAAAATCATATTCGTAAATACTTCCGTTAAATGCTATCATAAATATTTCACTACTTGTTTCGCAAGATATTACATAAATTTCACCAGTGTCATGTAAATTGTTTCCATTTAGGTCATAAAATTGGAAAAAAAGTTCACCTTGATAATTCATCCACCAATTTTCGAAATCAGCTTGATTGGTTATATCGATATAATCATCTGCAGTCATCTCATCAAGGACTTCATTCGAACACTCAGGGCAGTCTTGGTTATAATTCTGCCACGCTGAATCGTGATTATCGTAAAGTTCACTTACTGAGTAATAAGAGAATTCTTGCCATTGTGAATGGTTGTTTTGATCATCCGCATTATCACCTATTCCATCTCCATCAGAATCTGTAGTCTCAGTGGGGTCATTAGGGAATGCATCAGAATTATCACCTACACCATCATTGTCTGAATCCTCTGACTCTTCTGGATCTGCAGGGAATTGATCTGAATTATCTCCAACTCCATCACCATCAGAATCAGTAGTCTCCGATGAATCGTTAGGGAATGCATCAGCATTATCACCTACGCCATCACCATCACCATCAATTGTTTCAGTTGAATCATTAGGGAATTGATCTGAATTATCTCCGACTCCATCTCCATCAGAATCAGTAGTCTCTGATGGGTCATTGGGGAACGCATCAGAATTATCGCCTACACCATCATTATCTGAATCCTCTGACTCTGTTGGATCTGTTGGAAAAGCATCATCCGAATCATTCACGCCATCATTATCAAAATCGACGTCTGCGTTGTCGCCTATACCATCTCCATCAGAATCAGTAGTCTCCGATGGATCGTTAGGGAACGCATCAAAATGATTCAATACACCATCACCATCTAAATCAAACTCAGATAATGCTACAGTTCTTCCGACACCTAGACTTGAGATTGGTGAAGGTAATTGTGGAGTGTAATTTGAATAACCTTTTCCTAATTGACCAACATTATTGTATCCCCAACAACTTATATTTCCATCATCAAGAATGGCACAATTGTGAAAACCTCCTGATGAAATACCAATCGCTGTTCTTCCGATTCCAAGACTTGATATCAGGGAAGGTGTATTTCGGTCTGTTGTCGTATTATCTGCAAGTTGTCCTCTGTTATTGTATCCCCAGCAACTTATCGACCCATTATCAAGAATGGCACAAGCATGAGCGCCTCCTGATGATATTGCGACCGCCGTTCTTCCAATTCCAAGACTCGATGTTAGAACCGGATCATATCGGTCTATGTTAGTTCCATCTCCAATTGCGCCTACTATGTTAGCGCCCCAGCAACTTACTGAACCGTTATCTAGAATAGCACAGGCTGCCGTTTCGCCAGAAGAAATAGCAACTGCTGTTCTTCCTGT
>Ga0228638_1001343_pt1 | contig 10185 bp, 8 predicted proteins | sample 48DmetaG_FD_182704 | JGI IMG/M metagenome (GOLD analysis project Ga0228638, IMG submission 182704) | Seawater microbial communities from Monterey Bay, California, United States - 48D | ecosystem: Environmental > Aquatic > Marine > Coastal | place: USA: California | collected 2016-10-31 | reverse complement strand
TGATTTTTAACTATTACAACATGATCTGGAATAAGTCCGCTCATCGATGAATCGGCGATGGTTATTCCGTCATGAACGGCAATAACTTCGACTGTTTTTGTATGATCGAGATACACTCCGACTTCAAAAACTACCCATGGTTCACCGCTACCTACCAATTTTCGAAACATTTCTGTAAAAAGGAAACTAGCTAAATCTTCACTTGTATGAAACGAGCAAAGTCCTGAAAGGGTTTCCAGTAAGTGAAGAGACTCTGGTGAAAGTTCTGGTTGATTATCGATTTCTCTCGATTTTGTCATTGTAAGGAGTGGCGATTCATCCATATTATTCCCTCATCAAAATTACTTCTGAAATATCTCTGACATCATGCGGTGGAAGTGGTGGACTCCCCTCTCCATAGAAGGCGAGTATCTGCCTCTATCGTAAACACTAGAGAGCAGGTTTTTCTGTATCGCTTCAACAATCCTCTGGTCTTGCTCCTCGACTGTATCAACAATAGACCCTGCTCCTTTTGCCGCTAATTCTTTATTGCCAATGTACCCTCGATAAAGAACTCTAGTTTCTGTTGGAGAGACGGGGACAACAATGTTCAAAGATAGCCCCCATGGATAAAAATTGAGCATCATATTAGGAAATAGCCAGAGATAATATGCTGCAATATCTTTACCGAAATCGGGATGGTTTGGAGGTAGTACGAACTTTACATCCCCTTCCATGGCCTTACCAATTTGTAACACGCCCCCCTCGAAAGTCTCTGTAGTATACCCGGAATAATCCAGTGCTTGGTTAAGCTCTGGGTGAACGAATGGAATATGGAACCCTTCTAGATAATTATCAACATATAGCATCCAGTTAGCAGAAATTGAATGGTCTCTATCTCTTGATGGATCGTGTATGTAGGAATTAATGTCAAGGAATTCGAGGCGTGATTCTACATCTGCCCACGGGGTTGGTAATGTTGATTCTTGAGAGGTGAAATGCAAACCATCCCAAACAACCATTGGAAATGTGTGGAGGTTGTCATCCTCAGACGGAAATCCAATCGCACCTTCAAACTCAGGCATGTTGCGGAATTTGCCATCTATATCGAAGGTTCGACCGTGGTATTCGCACCTGAAAGAATTCTTAGAACACTCTTGGCTAATTAGGCGCATTCCTCTGTGTGTACAAATATTTGACAAACAATTTACTTGTTCCCCTTTCACAATAATAACTGGTTCTCCCGTGATCGATTCGATGTGTTCTATAGGATGGATATTATTGGATTTGAATTGTGATGAGTGCAGGGCAAACTGCCAACCTTGGAAGGCTGTTTTTGAGTCATTGAAGGCCTTCTCGTCGTAGTAAAACTTCGAAGGAAGGGTTCTGGCTTCACGAATGTCGGCTGCAATTAATTCCTCCGACATAAATTGGGACAGGGGGTGTGATTATTCATAGTTCGGTAGTGTTCAAGTGTAGCCCCTTCTAGCAGTGGTATGGAAGGGCGGTTCTGGTTCGCTAATTCTTATGCGGAAGCGGCGGGGCGGTTCTTAATTGCCTGTGATGACCTGCGAGATGTCGGTCACAAGGTAGCTAATGAGCGATTAGAAATCGGAATGACGGGTCCTGCTGGAGAACCACTGTGTATCGATGTAGCGATAGTTGGTTCTCTAAATGCTGGCAAAGTATTGCTATCCAGTAGTGGAATACATGGCGTAGAAGGGTATCCAGGTAGTGCTATTCAATTGGCAGTAATGGATGACTTATGTAAGCAAGAGCCTTTCAAAGACCATGCTGTCATTTTCATTCACGCTGTAAACCCATACGGTATGGCATGGTGGAGAAGATTTAACGAAAATAACGTTGATTTGAATCGTAATTTCTTGAAGCGTGATCAAAGTTATTCTGGGGTTCCAGAAGGTTATGATAATGTCAGGGATTTCATCAACCCTGAATCTCCGCCGAAAATGAAGGAGCGGTGGTTCAAAATTAAAACCCTTAGACTGATATTAAAATACGGATTTAATAATCTAAAACAATGCGTGGCGGAGGGTCAGTATGAATATCCTAAGGCCATCCAGTACGGCGGAAATAAATTACAGCCTGGTCCAGATTTACTGCTTAACTGGCTCGATAAAACATTACAAGGTGTGGATAAAATATGGGCTATTGATTTGCACACTGGACTTGGCCCAAGCGGCCACGATACTCTACTAGTATCTGCAGGAATGGCTAGTGATAGATACTCCCATTTAGAAGAAATATTTCCTGGGCATGTAGAGAGTCTCGACCCTAATTCTGGAGTTGGTTACGAAATTGTTGGAGACCTGCACCAGGGTCTTGAGGACAGGTATGACAAAATTGAGTGGACATCGATTACGCAAGAGTTTGGAACTTTCAAACCAGTAGAGGTTCTGAAAGCCTCTCGTGCAGAAAACAGGTGGACTCAGTGGGGTCAATATCTCGATCAAGTTGATGCGAGAAGACATTGGAGCCGGGAGAAAATGCTGCGAACGTTCAATCCTAAAGATGAGGTTTGGCAAGCAAAGATTACTCATCGTGGAAGAGTTGTATTCGCCGTCGCTAGAGTAGATTTGCTATCATGAAGTATTAGCTTCGATTAAAAATATTTTATTTCCCTCTTAGGACAGTTTCAGCTGATTTTCCCTTTGGACGAGATACAAAACACTGTTTTAATAGTCAATGTTTAGATTTTTGACTAAGTGATTAAGTTATGAGCGGAAAAATAGCAAGAGTTGGATTAGTAGCAAGCATGTTATCTGTAGCATTGTCGTTGTACATTTACTTCATTGGTAGTGATGAAATGTTAGGCGTATTTGTGGGCCTTTGGGCCCCAACTCTCATCCTCGCAGCCAAAGAGTTTGACGAGTTGTTAGAAGGATCCCCTAATAATTGAAGCAATATCTCAGATTTAGGTAAGCGGCTAGCGTCAGTATCGGCCAGCTGAATCCCTTTTGCATCGGGAAATAAAATGTAAGCGGTTTCAGATAACCCTTCGTATCCCATTCAAACCGATTTGCTGTAGATCAATTCCATGCCACATTAATTATTACTCTATTACTCAAATTTCGTGGCCTTCACAGGTGTCTCCATTGTCATCTGAATTGCTTCCATCCGGACAAATTGTATTGAACCAATACGAATTATATGGAACTGCATTTGTCGCTCCGGTCAAATCTGAATTCTCAAAGTATGCACCATCGGATACATACGCCAGCCCATGGGAGAATGTCAAATCTACAAAATCAAACGAGCCCGAAGGTATGTCAGATTGTGTAAAATCTGCCCCACTAAAATTTACGTAATTAAAGACTGGACTAAACTCAAAATCCCCAAGCTTACTATCACTAAAATCAATTCCATATAGCCATATACTCCTATCGAACGAAACACCTCTGAGGTCAACGCCCCTAAAGCTGACATTGGTCAGATTAGCCCCATATCCGAAATTGACATAATCTAATTGGGCGTAACTAAAATCAGTCCCCGATAGATTTGAACTATTCAACCACGACCAGCGTAGGTCTGCTCCTGAGAGATTAGAATCGAGGATCACAGAATCACTTAGGTCTGCAAAAGATAAATCTGCACCGCTTAAATTTACACCGATGAGATGAACAACTAAGTGCGATTCCATCCACTCGACATACTCCAAAGCATGAGACAGGTTTTGTTCCGCCTCTTCCCTTATCCTATACTCAGCATACCACTCTTGAGCATTGAGGCAGGTGGGGGTTTCTGGGTAAACAAACATCTCACAATAAATCAATTGAGACGATAGGTTCTCTGATTGTAGAACTGAGGAGTTATAGTTCATACTTAACAAAGAATATTGCTCTTCCAACGATGCAATTTCTCCAGTCAAATCTGTTACACTCATCGTAAGGTTAGCAATTTCAGCCTCAAGACTTTTAATTTCCTGGTCTCTCTCGGCAATTTCATTTTCAGAGTTATCTTCACTACTTCCTAAACAACCTGCAAGTGAGGATGTAATTATCAATGTTGAAAATATGATGGCTTGACTGAGTTTTGTTAAATTCACAAATCAAACAAATTAAGACAGGTGATAACTTTTCCTCCTACATTATTACTACGCTCTAGTTTGATTTTGTAGAAGGTGCAGAGGGCAGGATTTGAACCTGCGAACCATTACGGACTGGGACCTCATCCCAGCGCCTTTGACCAAGCTGGGCGACCCCTGCAGCAGGTTTGCCACCTAAACCGTCTATATCAACAACGCGTAGCCTCAATAGAAGACTGAGCAGCAGGTTAGAGAGCCGTCGGCTGCTCTAATTTGGCTCATATCGAGTACGATGCATTCGAACCCGCGGCTTTCTAATTCGGCCTGAACTGTAGGATATCCGTCTGCGATTAGGACTTTATTTCCAGGTAGGCCGATAGTATTGCAACCGTATACTTCTTCTTCAGGCATTACAATTACCTCGCATCCTTCAGGCATTTCACCAAATGCATCTGGGAGAAGGTAGCCCTCGGGTATCAGAATTAAATTATCAGATGGTGTCGAAGATATACTCGTGAGGTGTAATGCTCGAGAAGGTATGTCGATAACTCTCAATTCATGACCAAGATGGTCTAGCAAATCTTTGAGTTCCGAAATACCTGCATCGTTTGTCCTTGTTGATCTACCTACGAAGAATAAATCTCCCATTCTAAGAATATCTCCACCGTCCATCATCGCCGGCGGCTCCATCTTGCAAATTTGATGCCCTTGCAGTTTGTCTGACAGGAAATCTGCGATTGGCGGTTGTTCGCCCCTGCGGGATTCATGACCAGGAACAGGAAGTAGGACATGTCCGTCGATTACTACTGCTTGATCCTCGACGAAAACACAGTCCGGATGTTCTTGGTCTGCGTCGAGGGTTGTAACTTCTACTCCATTGGCTACTAAAGCGTTAGAATAGGCTTTGTGTTGGCTCTTTGCAGCATCAATATTTGTTGGCCCGCTACCGAAGTAATTAGCTATTGCATTGATGTATGATTCTGAAATAGACCGTACGATTGCCCGTGATTTTTGGTCGAGGCGTACGGTTGCCATCAGTAATTCGGGCCAATGTTCCATGTATAATGCTATCCTCTATCCGGAAAGAGCATTCCGTACAACGGTAATGAGATTCTAACCATATGTTTCAACAATAGGGTTGTTGTCGGAAGCGCCATGGATGCGCTTCGGGCTATGATTATGGTCGCAATAATGTCCCTCGGTTCACTGTCGGGTTGCTTCGGTGAGGACGAGGTTTCTGAGGACCTCTCGGCTAGTGGTTTGAATGTATCACCAGGGATTATTACTGGAGGAGATTGGACTGTGATTAAATTAGATGCAGGTTATGACATGAGTGTTTTCATACCATACTTTGTTCAAGACCCGGGTTCTATGAGAGCCCAAAATGGTACGGTATTCGACCTTAAAGAGGGCGAATCCGTTTCTGTGAACATCCTGTTCCCTCCAAGAAATTCTGATGTATTCTTACTAATCGGAGAATATGGTAGAATAAATTGGCCTATTCGTGCAGCTGGCATCTCATGGGCGGCATGGGATGGTGGACTTGACGATGGTTCTTCTTCTGTAATGGCTGTTGAGAATCAAGACGAGGGTGGTGAGTGGTCATGGGTAGTTCCTGGTAATGATAATGGAGGAAGTGTTGTCGTTAAATCTCTGAAAACTGTAAGAGACCAAAGGACAGACCTAACTGATGCTGACGGGGTTGGAGCCAGTGCAGGCTGGGTTAACGGCCGAGACGTTTATGATTGGGTTGATTTCATCACAGACGATACTCCTTGTGCAACCTGTGGAGCAGATGGTGCTGTGGGTTACCTTGACCGCTGGATAGGCAATGCTAACCCTTCATATGAACACGCGATTACCTATTTCGAAGGTGTGATGCAAGGTTACGGTTTAGATAGTGTGGAGGTGCATAGATTCCAATCCAACACTGCTTGGGCAGTGAATATTTGTGGCTACAAAACCGGGTCGGTTTATCCTGATGAATGGTTGATTTTTGGTGCTCATTTCGATATTGCCCCCCCTGTGGCTTACACACCAGGAGCTCAAGATGGTATTCCGGGCTACGGCACCAGACACGGTGCTTACGACAATGCCGCAGGATCTAGTATGGTACTAACCACTGCAAGTGTTCTAGCGGAATTTGACGCTCGTAGAACAATGGTATTCTGCCTCTGGTCGTCCGAAGAAGAAGGCCTATGGGGCTCTCGTTCATTCGCAAACGACTTACCAGACGGCGTTACTGTGAGCAACTACCTCAATCTTGACATGGCGGGCGTCAACTACCCTGGAGATTACGCACTCTCGGTCTACCTAGGCCCTGACGGCACAGAAGAAGAAATTGACCAAGCGGGAATGTTCCACTTAGCCGAATGGATTGGTGGTGATGCACTTGATCTTGGTAACGAAATGGAACGTGGTAGAGAAGCATGGCTTGAAGGTGGAGAAAGTCCACTTTGGGGCGATATTTACGAAGATACAGTTGCGATTTACGAATCTCCAACCGCCCGAAGTGATCACGACTCCTTCCAAAATATTGGAGTTGCCACACTAGGTTGGAATGGTTTAGTAGATGGTTATCCGTGTTACCACCGGGAGTGTGATACGATGGAAACAATGATTGAATATATGGATACAGCAGATTCAACAGGAATTAACAATCTAGTTCATTCCTGGGATATTGTAACATGGTGGGCCGTCTATGCCTTCCTACACATGGACCAAACCCCTGTTCCAAACGAGTTGTGATTTTATTCGTCTACCTTAATGGCGGGTAAATGTTTATTCATAACATGGTAATGATTCATACCATGGCAGAAATTCTATGCCCACATTGTGAAATTGAAATCGTCCTAGATGACGATGCTTTTGGAGAATTTGAATGCCCGCATTGTGAAAATGAATTCGAGTGGGGTGAAAAGCCCAAAACAAGGGTCGAGACAAAATCTGATTCTGAGCCCATGAGTGGAATTGTTGCATTATCTCACGCTTTACATGGTGCTGGCGCTTTGATGTTGATAATCGGGCTGTTCGTAAGCTGGATTACGATTGGAGGGTTTTTGGAAATCACTCCTTTCGGAATGAGGGTTTCACTCTTCGGATTCGGAGAGAGTGTTGGTTGGTTCTCAATTTTAACTGAAGGGGGGGGATCGATGCTTGCTATTACTGGAATTCTTTTCATGATTTTGACAATTGTTGCTGTAATTTCTCAAATTATTCACGTGGCGTTTAGAGTGATGCTTCACATGGTAGATTCGGGTAGTCTCGATATAAGTATGGAAATGGCTTATCGCGCTTATCATTTCCGTTGGCATACATCGCTAATTCCATTAGTTTGTGCTGGACTTGGCTACATTCTCATAATGATTGGAGTTCTAACTTTATTAGGCATGGAAGGTGGTTTTCCTTGGCCGAATTTCTTTACAATCGCCTTAGTTGGGATTTTAGGTGGTCAATTTTACATGATTAATCAAGAATTAATGAATGAATAATCATCCTTCGATTAGAGGAGTTGTATCCTCATCTTCAGATCTGACCATCTTGGCCCAGAGGTATTTCGTCCTACGGGGTCTGCAAACTCCGTTTGAACATCTCTTCTTCCTAAGCAACTCATGAATTAACGGCGCTACTGTTACCATATTCTCATGTAATAATTAGACTTGGAAGATTATCAAACCTTCGGATTTATGATTCATCAAATAATCGCAGCATTGAGAAGGGGTTGCGTGTACGGGGGGGCATGCAGCGGCCATTAACAGCGGGGCTTCTAGCCTTACTTTTTTGTCTGGCGCCACTAAGTGGATGCTTTGGGGAAGACGGGGCTGAACCTTTATCTGATGGAGATGTTGTAATTACACCCTCGATACTAACCGGTGGTGTTTTCCAAGGTGTTACAATTGCTGCTGATTCGGATTTATCTGCTTTCGTTCCTTACTTAATTCTTAATCAAGATACTGGGTTTGTCCAAAATTCAACAGTTATTGATCTAAAGGCTGGAGAGTCTGTATTGCTAAATGTGTTAGCCCCACCCAGAACAGACACTGCGGTCGTATTGATAGGTGATTATGGAAGAGAGGATTGGCCGATTAGGTCTCTCCAAGAGTCTTGGAGTGCTTGGTACAATCGCGGTGGAGAAAGTGCTGATGATAATCAAGGTATTTCTAGAGTTCAGAGTGATGGTGAGGGGCTTGATACTGTAATGCAAAGCAACAGTAACGGAGGAGATGTCCTTGCGATAGCCATTCCTGTAGAACGCCAGATGGCTGCTGCTTATTCAGAGGCTGATGGTGGAAGGCACTCGACCGGTGTTGTAAATGGAAGAACGACATATGATTATTTGTCAATGCTATCTGATGAATCTCCAGACCCAACTGACCTCGCAGACGGGGCCATAGGTTATCTCGATAGGTGGGCGGGACAAGGTAATGCTGCTTACGAAGATGCTGCACAATACTTGATACAGACCCTGGATAGCTTTGGACTAGAAGTTATCACTCAACGCTTTGTTTACGATTCGACTGAGACCGGGGCTCAAAATCCAGAAGCATACAATGTATGTGGATATCGATTTGGAGAAATAAACCCTGACAAATGGATGGTTTTCGGTGCTCACTTCGATATCGCACCCCCTGTAAATGGAGGAATGCTTGACCCTCACATCTTCGGCAGAACATATGGAACAAGGGTAGGAGCATATGACAACACTGCAGGAACCAGTATGGTACTAACTGTTGCAGAAGCGATGGCAGGTTACAATACTAGAAACACGATGGTGTTCTGTCTTTGGTCTGGAGAAGAAGGGGGTAAGAGAGGTAGCGATTATTGGACTGATGAATGGGTTAAAGAAGATAATCCGAATGTTGAAGTTACCAATTACGTTAACCTGGATATGGCTGGAGTTAATTGGCCTGGCGGTGGAGGCGCCCCTTGTGGTAATGGCCACGGAGGAGGAAGCGGAAATTGTGATCCTGAACCACAAATTGATCCAGATGGATATCCTAAAGATGAGGAAGTTTGGCCAATGCGAGTATACATTGGTCCAAGTGTAGATCATGATGTTATGAATCAGCCAGGAATGGTGAATCTTGCCATGTGGATTGGTTCTGATGCGATAGGGGTTGAGGAACAAATGGCTCCGTTGATTGGAGAGGGTCATTCTTCTGAAACCTGGAAAGTTGATGATTGGTTGGCTAAAGATAGACCAGAAATTATCGTCTATGAAGACACTACCGCTCGTTCAGACCACGCTACTTTCCAAGATAATCTTGGAACTGTCACAATGGGGTTCGGTGGTTTAGTTGATGGTTATTGGTGCTACCATCAAACATGTGATACTGTCGACGAGATGGTAGACTGGATGGACACCACCGGAAAGGACTACGGTGAAGAGCAAAGTGGTACAAGCAACCTCGTTGATGCGCTCGACACTATCACTTGGTGGGCAACTTACTCATTCTTCCACTTAGATGAAAATCCAGTACGTAATGCGTACTTAGAAGAATAATCAGAATTGTTCTGCAATTATGGTTGCTAGGTCGATTGGACTAAATGTTCCAGACCACCACAATATGATTATTGCAATAAATGTAGCAAAGGATGCAAACCAAACTCCTTCGTTCCAATCTTTGATTTTAGCACCATCAAGTGGCCCGAATGGTATCATATTGAAGAACCCTAATCCAAGGTTTGCTGCTATCCACCAGAATACAATTCCTCCAATCATTGCTTTTAGATTGATTGCCCCACCAGAAAGGTATGTCCCATCAACCATAGCGTAAGACTCTGCGTTCGCTAGACCTAGTAGTATCCCTCCGATTGGAATCCCGATTAAAAATAACCCAAAATTAACTGCAGGGCCTGCAATAGCAATGTGCCCATTTTGTCTACGAGTAACCAAGCCAGCAACCATAACGGCGCCAGGAGCCATGAATACTATTCCAAGGAATGCCGCAAGTCCAACTCCGATTTTCAATCCACCCGGATCTGCTCTAAATTCAGCCCAGCATCCGTATTTTTTTGCAATTATTTTATGGCCAATCTCGTGAAGAATGAATGCGGGACCAACCGCCAAGAGCATTACAGGCATTGAAAGAAGAAGTAGAACTAACCATTGTCCGGAATTATCGAACTGGCTGACTCCGAATAAGCCGCCAACCCTCATCAGA
>Ga0228638_1001337_pt1 | contig 10241 bp, 6 predicted proteins | sample 48DmetaG_FD_182704 | JGI IMG/M metagenome (GOLD analysis project Ga0228638, IMG submission 182704) | Seawater microbial communities from Monterey Bay, California, United States - 48D | ecosystem: Environmental > Aquatic > Marine > Coastal | place: USA: California | collected 2016-10-31 | reverse complement strand
CAGTCAGCATTGGGGAAGTTGGAAACTTTACTCGAATGCTTCCTGAATTCCTGAGCGAAACCGACTTGACTGCAGCATTGAATTCATTGCTCTCCAATCCGTTGGTCCCTGTGAGCCATATCGACGCCTATGGCAATGAATGGATGACCTTCCGATTCAAGGCCGACTCACCAAACGCTTCAACAGGAGCAACCATGGTCATCCGTGATATCGATGTTGTGTACAACTTTACAACCACGCTTGATAATTCAAACGGACTGGATCTTGAACTGAACAAGGGCGTTGCACTTTGGACCGGCGGTTCCACTGCCAACGTCGAAATTGCAGTGACCTCCACCAGTGGAGGCGGTTTGACCTTCTCAAACCTCAACATTCTCACAGCAAGCGGCTATGACAACACGCTGTCCGTCACTGGCAATCCAGTCGGGTTCTATCCAAACGGTGACTTGTATGAAATCGTCACCACCCACACCGTTGCAGGTTCAACAGGTGCTACACTCGCTGAGAGTCGGCTCACCCTTGAATCAAGCACCGGAACTGTTGTTCTCTCGTACAGTGACGTCTTCGGATTTGCCGAGGCATCCGATGAGGACGACCTCATCAGCCTAGAATCGACCTCGACTCAATCCGACATCACCGATGGAAAGTCCGTGACCTGGCGGTTCATCGTGAACTCAAATTGGGAGGACACCGATGAAGTGCGCATCTATTCAGGACTCATCGCTAGCGATGGCGTCAACGGCCTACCTTCTGCCGTGTTGATGGCTCCGCCGGGTGGAAACGCAGTCGAAAATGATGCAATCATCACCAACTTCGAAGTTCGAAACGACATCGGTCTGTCCCAAGACTTGGACAATGGTAAATCGAATCAAATCGTCAATCTTGCAGGCAGCATCCGCCTTGAGAACCTCGATATTTCTCCAGACCCAAGTCGCTACTTCATGGTGCTAGAGCAGAAATACATCAACACCTCTTCTGAGAACTTCACCATTGAATGGCAGCCGGTTGAGAACCAATCAGGCGTTATTGGCGGTGATTTCAACCTCGATATTGATCTTGGATTTGCAGCTGGCGAAGAAACGTACAGGTTCAGAATTGACGGCTACGAGGGCGGCGACACGCTCTGTCCTGCCGCAGTTTACCGACCTGACAGCGACTGTGCCATTCCATTCAACCTCTCGATTGATACACTCGATCCGTCGTTGATTGAAGTCAAGATTTTGAACGGCCAAGTTGACCCGTCCCTCGAAAGCAACTGGCGTACAATGGTCGATGACACATGGGTTGTTCCATCAGCCAATCAACAAATCCGCCTCTTGGCCTATGACTTGCCAAACCCACCATCCTCTCTCGACATCAAGATCTGGGTCGAAAACGATCACGACACCAATGGTGACGGACATGCAAATGCTTCGGAATACATCACGGTTACCGTGAACAACGACGGAGAGGCACCGTTCGCAAATTACACTGGATCCTTCAGTGACATGGCGAACATCGGTGCAGATCCAGTCGGAAAGGTCTCCGTTTGGATCGAAGGGTACGATCTTGCCGGCAATCCAATCAACGGAGGAGCCCCTGGATTCGATGACGATCACTTCACCTATGTTTCGATGAATTCCAAGTCTCCAGTCATTCGTAACTTCTTCATTGATGACTCTCAAGACGGACGATTCCTTAACTCAAACCAACCACAGTACGACGGAAAGTGGAATCAAACAATGTATGCTGGTAACCAATACTCGTTAATTGTTGAAGCAAACGACGACAATGGATGGCGAGACGTGGATTATTTCCACCTTGATTTGGCTGACAACCGTGACGATATGAACGTCTACTACTCCCCGAGAAACGAAACCGCTTGGAGCGATTCACCTTGGATTACAATCCTTGAAGAGAGCGAAATTTCCGACGGTCCACGAATGCTCCGCATGGATGGAGGCGCATTGATCGACCCGTTCGAAGCCGACTTCATGCTTGACCTACCAATCCGTATCGATTGGGGTGTGCTTGGCGCAACCACTGCGCTCAACAACCCAGTGCTCTACATGCAAGACCTCGACAACCCAAGGTACAGAATGCTACCCGCCCCGGGCCGCCACATCCAAGATTGGTACTACAGCGACGGTATCCAACTCGACTTCCGTACCGATGAGGTCAACGATTTGATGGTTACACCGCTCTTTGCAGACTTGTCAGAACCACAAACTGAAGACGTGCGCAAAGGATTCGTCTATCCAGGTGATACCATTTCATTCACCGGACAGTACGCATATTTGGATGGAATCAACAACGACGTGTTCATCACTCCAGAAATCCCACTGACATTGGAAATCACCCGCCAAGACGCTGTTGCAAACGGTGCTAAGGGCTATGTTCCATTCCCTGGTGAAGTCACCTACCACACCTTCACTGGTGGCGTGTTTAACATTAACATCACAGCGGCTCCTGTAGCGAATGATTACCAGTACTCATTCCGACTCTGTCCTTTCGATGATCCAACAACCGCTCTTGATGATGCCACTACGTGTGGTCCTGATGAGATTGGTTTGCCGGATGGGGCAGTTGATACAACGCCTGCGGTGTGTGCTGGTTCGAGTTCATACGGCTGCTCGGTCTTCAACATCAAGGTGGATGGAAACCCACCTGAAGTCAACACCGATTCATGGACTGCTAAGCGCGGTGCAACCGGTGAAGTGATTTCTGGAGACATGCCAACATCAACCTACCATTGTGTGGATGTTGAAGTTGTGCTCAAGGAACGTGAAGCCTTGTTCCAAGGCGATGTCAACGTGGCTTGGAGTTTCTACTCCGATGCAAGCAACAACATCGTTTGGCCAATTTTCCGAACCTCCTTTGGTGATGAACCATTGACGGCTGAATTGACGCTCTCTCCACTGGGTGGTTCCTACGCAGCAGCCGCAACATGCATTGATTTGTGGCCTCTTGAAGAAGGTCAATTCGAACCTGATGAAGAACAAATCAACAACGTTGAACTCGTGATGTGGATCGATGCAAAAGATTCAGCGGGTGCAGGTGTCATCTTCGGTGGCGGTCCAACTGAGGACGGTGGAATTGCAGCAATCTTCTCGAGTTCGGAAGAGCACAAGTCCAACTATCGCTTTATCCATGAAGAGCCAAGTTTCGCAGTTGAGAACATCATTCTCACACCTTCCTCACCAGAAGTTGGTCAAACCATGGAACTCCAAATTGAAGTTCGAAACGATGGGACCATGGCAGGTGGAACGAACTTGGTTGTTCGTTCAGTCACAGCAGGAGGAATTCCTGTGTTGGAAGCCACCATACCAACCGGTGATATTGACATCCTGCAAAAGAAATGGGTGACCGTTGAATTGACTCAATTCACTCAAGCAACAACCGGTATGTATTACCTGATTTCAGATGAAACCACCAATGAACTGCTGTTCAACGGGTCTTCCGAAGGCCAACAATTCAACGTGAAGGTGCAGAGCGAATCCAATGATGGCGGCACGGTTCTTCTGCTGCTTGTTGTGCTGGTGACCATCGTGGTGATCCTCGGTGTGGTTGTCTTTGTCCTTGTTCGCCGAGAAGACGGTGAGAGCATGTTCGACGACGATGAGGATCTTGACGATGTTCCAACAAAGGCATACGCAGAACTTCCAGGTATGGCAACAGCCGCACCTGCAGCCAATGTCACTCCAGAAATGGCTAACGCCATGGCTCAGTTCCCACAATGGACTCAAGAGGAAATCCAGGGATACTTCGACCAAGGATGGAGCGTTGAAGCGCTACAAGACTGGGTCAAAAACCAGTGAGCGTGAACAGCTTGCCAGAGCGATTAGATTGGGCTGACCATGCTTGGTCTGATCCCGATGGAGGCACCATCTTGCTCCACGGTGTTCTGCCCACGGTTGTGTATCCGCGAACCATGCGGCCACGTGAATCATGGCACGCCTTGGCAATCCTTGAAGCGCCTGATGTTGTTGACATGTGGGTTCAGGAAGAAAAGGACGAAGCAGAATCCCCCGGTGTGAATCTTGCACATGGTTTGATTTCAGGCGGTTCCTTCGGAATTTACCTCGATGAAATTACCTTGCTTGAGGATGTCAAATCAGGCAGTTTCCCAGACCCAGAACCACGACGCTTGCATCGAAATGCCGAGCGTCACGATCGCCCAGTCTACTTCATTGAGCCAACAGCCGACGATGAATTTTGGAATGAGCACCTGACCAACGAAGCCAAAGCAGCCTCGCATTGGAAAAAACTGCTCGGTATGATTTCACTGGGTGGAAAATGGAGAAAGCGCGTCAAAAAGAACATCTTTTCCGCCCAAAAACCGCCCAGGGGCATCTCGCCCAACTATGGTTCAGCAGCGGTCTTGGCTGCCACTTGGTGGGACCTCAATGAATGGCTTGTTGGTGAGTCGGTCGTCAAGGCTCGGGACTTGCGGTATGCAGAGCGTCTTCGTGGGGCTCTTGCAGATGTGCGAAAGAGCCATGGTGACGAAGCAGTTTTGCTTTTACCGTTGTTTTTACCACATCGGAATGCGGTTTTAGCAGCACTCGAAAACCTTCCCGAAGCAGAGGAGATTACTTCATACCCAACCGATTCGGACAACACAGAGGAGGAGTGACCATGGCGAGCGCAATCGAAGTTAGAATTGAAAACCAACTTGTTCGATTCGTACCGCCGAGCCCTGTCGATCAGGCGTCAGTCGTCGCTCAACTTGGAGGTCAACAGACTGGTGGCGTCGTCATCAAAGTCCTCGATCGCCCACGTGCAACGCTTGTCATCGACCAAGCCGGGCGAATCGTTGTTCACGGAACTCACCGAGTTGAAGCGGCTCGTGCTGCAGCCAAGGAATTGATGCTGCGCCTTGGATTGAACGATGCGGGATTGGAAACAGAACTCGGCCCCGTAGTCGCCTCCTTTGAATTTGGTCAAGCCCTCCTCGTCGAAAGCGTGGTTGGGGATTTCGGAGCAGGAACTGCTCATTTTGACGAACGCCTCGGTTGCACCATCGTCGATGATACACGTCACAACCTCACCCTTCACATGTGGCCAAATGGTCGCTGCGTTGCAACTGACGCTCGCCATCGCAACATGGTGGCAATGGCTGCAGTGTATTGGAAAGGCCGATTCAATGAGCGAAACCTCTTGGTTGAACGCATTTGATTGGGTTTTAGCCCATGCGTTGAAAGGTCAAGCCTCCATCACAAGCATGAGGTTCATACATGGCTGCTGAGGTAAAGTGGGATGGTCCAATAGTGGACAATCATTTCCATTTGAATCGAAATGGTTTGTTTCTTCAGGCAGCGGGAGAATTCAAGCGGGTTGGCGGCACTGATTTGATCCTTGTTCATTGTCCGGATTTCTCTTCACCCCCAACCACGAGAAACGGCCACCTTACCACTTATCAGGATACAGTCCGGATGGCAGAAGAAGTCCGAAAAGAACACAATCTCGGTGTCCGAGTGGTTTTAGGCCCTCATCCAGCGGCTTTTGCTCATCAATTTGAGGCCTGGTTGCAAGAAGATGGTGAGCATGGGGCAGAGCGAGCAATGGAAAATTATCGAGACAGCATCGATGCAGCGTTGGAACTTGTCCATGAAGGAAAAGCCCACGCAATTGGGGAAGTTGGAAGGCCGCATTGGCCGGTCAGCGACCGCGTTTGGGGCCTTTCAAATCAACTGCTAGAAGAAACGATGAGCCTTGCTCGCAAGGAAGGTGTGACCCTTCAGTTGCATGTTGAGGGAGAATTAGAATCGACGTATGGCGACCTTGCTGCAATGGCGGAGCGCGTTGGCCTTGACAAACAACGTCTTGTTCGTCATTACGCACCGCCTACCGTTTCTGGTGATGTCACCCAAGGCCTCACTCCTAGCGTTTTGATTGGCAAAGGAGCCATTGAGGAAGTGCTTGCGACTGCCGAATCCTCAACTCATGGATTCCTGCTGGAAACGGATTACATGGATGACGTACGCAGGCCAGGGGCAGTGCTTGGTCCGAAAACAGTTCCAAAGCGAACTCAACAATTACTTGATGGCGGTCTTGATGAAGCCTTCTTGTGGAAAGCTCATCAGGATCTGCCAGATTTTCTCTATGGTCCTTCAGAATGAATCTTGGGTGCAAAGAGTCCTCTATCATAGGAACCATCCGCCATCACATTGATGAGATAGCGCCTTTAGCCTTGGCTCATGGAACACTCGCGCAGAGGCTTCACAGCGTTGCTCGTGCTCGCTTTGTTCGTGCTTCCAGCGCTCGGGTCACCAGCCTCAGCCCAAGGCTCACCTTTGCCGGCTGTTGAATTGGATTGCGGACCAGATCCAGTGATGGATGTTCATCCAAATTCATACGAAGATGCCGTTCTCCAATGCACGGTCACCAACCCTACTTCTGCCAGTGAAGTGGTTGAGGTGAACAAAGTAGAATGGGACGGTATCAATGTTGAGATGACCCTTAGCGAGGATGAATTCACCCTTGCTGCTGGCGATGAAGAGAGTTTCAACATCATTTTCAGCGGTCAAACAAGACTGCCTGCCTCTCTCACTTATGATTTCGAGATTGAAGCAAAGGTCACATCATGGAATAACCTTCCATACGGGCAGTTGCCAGATGGACCATGGGTGGCCAACACCTCGTATTTGGGTGATTTTTCAATCGCTTCCTACGGCATGGTCGAGTTGCTCATGTCCGACAAAACCACCCGTGAACTTTCAATCTCCGAAGAGGTTGAATTCACCTTCCAATTCACCAACAAAGGCAACGATGCTGACGATATTCGAGTCAGCATCGCCAATGAAGCCGACCTTTCTGCTGCAGGGTTTTCATTCCCCGGGGGCACCTTCGTGTCCGAAGATGTTGCCTACCAAGGGACTTCCAGCCTCAGAACATTGACCGTTCGTTCTCCTTCTGAATTGACCGAAGACATTCGCCTTCCAGTGGTTTTCAAAGCAGAAAGCACAGTCGACAGCGATGCACCATCAAGCGAAATAACCGTTCAACTCAACGTTGTAGCACCGGGTCAATCCAATTCACTCGGCGGGAACTTAGAAGAAATTGACAAGGATCAATTGCTTCAATATGGCGCAATAGGTGGTGCAGTGATCCTCTTGCTGTTGTTGATCGTTGTCTTAGCAAAAGCAACAAAACGCTCTTCCAAAACCCCAGATTCAGGAGTTCTAATCCCTACTCCACTGGAAATTCCTGAGGAATCAACGCCTTCAGCTGGCGCACTCGATGATGAGTTTGATGATTTCTTTTCTAACTTGGATGCCCCCTCCAAACCGGATGAATTTGACAATTTATTCGATGAATTGTAGGTCTGCTCGGCGGTTCAAAATGGGTCGCAGATTAGCGGTTTAACCGGTCTTTACAGAGGGAACAGTGATAGGTTAGGTGTGCTGGCCAACACCTACCCATTGGGTAGGTGCTGTTATGCTTCAATTGCAAGGTAAGACCGCATTTGTCTTTGGAGTGGCCAGTGAGGATTCAATCGCTTGGGCCATTTGTGAACAATTAGCGGCTGCAGGTGTAACCCTGTATCTTGGTTTCCAGAAGCGATTTATGAGCCGTGTCTTTCAGTTAAAGGACAAACTACCCCAGATTGGAGGGTTCTACCCCTTGGATGTCGAGCATGACGCAACAACGAAGGAATTTTTTGATGCATTTGCTGCTGAACATCCCGGTGTGAAGGCGGATATCATGATTCACGCCATCGGTTTTGCCCCCCGCAGTTGCTTTGATCGGCCGATTTTATTCGTTGAAGATCAAGACATCAATAAGGCCATGACCATTTCAGCCAACTCGCTCCAACGATGTCTCAAATTTGCTCTGCCATACCTCAACCCCGGTTCTTCAACCGTAACCCTAACCTATGCTGCTTCGACGAGGTTTGTGCCGAATTACGGCATCATGTCAATGGCCAAAGCAGCATTGGAGTGCTGGACGCGTGAACTTGCTTGTCATTTGGGTCCAGAGGGTCATAGAATCAATGCGATTTCCTCCGGGCCAATCAGAACGATTGCTGCGGGAGGGATACCTGGCTTTGAAAAAATCTTAGATCATGTCGAAGCAAATGCACCTCTCCGCCGAAACGTCAACCAAGACGATGTTGCAGGTGCAACATTGTGGCTTGCAAGCCCATTAGCAAGCGGAGTAACCGGCCAGTGCATCCACGTAGACGGTGGCTATTCGATTACAATGGTCCCTCAGAGCATCATGAACGATTGAGGTGAGAGCATGACAATGAAGACTGCTGATGGGAAACCTTGTGAGGGCCTTGATCAAGGTCCTTTCGAACCCATTGCGGTGATTGGCTTAGCGGCCTTGATGCCAGACGCCAAAAGCATCGATGCGTTTTGGCAGAACATCATTGATTCCAAGGTCAGTATTCGTGAAATTCAAGAGGGTCGCTGGCCAGGTCCAGTGGACCATTTCTACAGAGAAGGAGGGCCCGGAAACAGCCAAGAAGGATTCACATACGCCAAAATTGGTGCTCTTGTTCATGGTTTTGAATTCGATTGGCGCCGGTGGAGGCAACCTCCTGGCACCCTTCCGCAGATAGATCCGTGCCAACTATGGGCAGTTTCAGTCGCTGCTGATGCCATTGAACAGGCTGGTTATGATGGCGAAACCAAGGACATTGATCGTTCACGCTGTGGTGTTGTTTTTGCCAATGCATTGGGCGGTGAAAACCGAAACCTTTCCAACATCCGTGTGTGGTCGAACCACACCTCCCAACTGGCCAAGAAGCATGGTTTAGCAGAGCAGAACATTGAGGCGTTCAAAGAAGACTTGTTGGAAGGAACGCCTCGTATTGATGAAGACACAATGCCCGGGGAACTAGCCAATGTGGTGTCTGGTCGAGTGGCAAATCTCTTGGATTTGCAGGGGCCAAATCATGCCATGGATGCTGCTTGTGCATCCTCGATGGCCGCTGTTCTGGACGCGTGCCGTTTGCTTCAAACACGTCAGGTCGATGTTATGCTTGCTGGTGCAACAGATCGCACAATGGATCCTGCAACCTTTTCCAAATTCAGCGCGATAGGCGCCCTTTCTCCAAGCCATTCCACTCCATTCGATGCTCGAGCCAACGGGTTCGTCATGGGTGAAGGGGCGGGCGTTCTCTTGTTGAAGCGCCTGAGCGATGCCATCGCAGACGGTGATGAAGTGCATGCGGTCATTCGTGGCATAGGTGGTTCTTCTGACGGGCGAGGCAAAGGAATCACAGCACCAAGCCAAAGAGGACAAGTCCAAGCCATCGCACGTGCCTACAATCAAGCAGGCTATGAGGCCAGTACCGTTGAATTGGTTGAAGCGCATGGGACCTCGACCAAGGTTGGCGACGCAACAGAACTGTCGACGCTTTCCCTGCTATGGGACGGCTTTCCTCATGGCGACCACGTTGCAGTTGGTTCGATCAAATCTCAAATTGGTCACTTGAAAGCAGCAGCCGGTATTGCTGGAATCATGAAGAGCGTCATGGCTCTTCACCATCACACCATCCCTCCTTCGGCAGGGTTTGAAACACCAAATCCAACCGTTGAATGGAGTGAAATCCCGTTTTTCGTGCCAACTGAAGCTCGGGACTGGCCAAAGCCAGAAGGCCACCCACGACGGGCTGGAATCTCAGCCTTTGGATTTGGAGGGACCAATTTTCACGTTGCACTGGAAGGCTATGATGCCGCTTACCACAGCGAACTTGCAGCAAAATGGGAGCAGCGATGGGCAGCCTATGCAGCCATTGAACAACCAACTTCCGCTGGCACAAACATCCCGTCAGTGCTTGACTCGGCTGCAGTGCCAAGCATGACACACGAACAACTCAAGGCGATTGAAGGAGGCATGGTGCTTCTTTCCTCTCACGACATGAAGGGCCTGAAATCCAAGGTGACGGGCCTTTCATTCAAAGGGACTACTTTTGATGAGGATCCAAAGGGCATACGCCTTTCCAATACCCTTCAACAAGCATCAGCGAGTTTTGATTCATCGGCTCAACTTCGAATGGCCATCATAGCCACTTCATGGGCCGAATTTGAAAAGCGCTGTGCATTAGCGATCAAAGCGATGGACGATGAAGAAAAGTGGGGCTTCCTTCAAGCACAAGGCGTCTTGATCACAAACGACGCTCCACTTCACGAGAACGCCAAAGTGGCACACATGTACCCGGGTCAAGGCAGCCAATATGTCGGTATGACTCACGATTTGCATCAACGTTACAGCGCAGTTCAACAGGTGTGGTCCCAAGCCGACCAAAC
>Ga0228638_1001322_pt1 | contig 10302 bp, 10 predicted proteins | sample 48DmetaG_FD_182704 | JGI IMG/M metagenome (GOLD analysis project Ga0228638, IMG submission 182704) | Seawater microbial communities from Monterey Bay, California, United States - 48D | ecosystem: Environmental > Aquatic > Marine > Coastal | place: USA: California | collected 2016-10-31 | reverse complement strand
AATACAAGTTCCTTCTCCTGACATATCTTTATTTCTACAAACTAGACCATCTTTACATTCTCCGCTAAGAGGACCACATAATTCACCTAACTCTTTAAGTCTTTCTATTACGTCTCTAGTAGATATATCAGGATTAAATGGGACAAGTTGGTCTTCAGGAACAAATCCGTCTTCAGGGCCATCATAACCGTCTTCTACACAATCACCTTCAACACATTTTTCTCCTGGATCACATTTCACTCCTTCACATGGGTCTTCAAAGTCTTCTTCGTAAGCCACTTCTGGTTCATCTTGTTTCTGTGCGTCTACTTCCGCTGTGTCAAATATACCACCTGTAATGTTGTCTGTATCTTCTGATGGACCCGGTACTGGCGCAAGAGGTTGGTTTCTTTCGTTATAACGAGCTAATTGTTCGTCCGTTAAACAAACAGGACTTCCATCACGTTTTGTTTTATTATCTGGATGTCTAGTTGTTCCTTCCGGACATTCTTCTTCAAAAATACCTTGAGTAATGGTTTCTGGTTCTTTTTCAGCAGCAGCCGCGTGTCTACTATTATAACGACCTAACTGTTCGTCCGTTAAACAAACAGGACTTCCATCACGTTTTGTTTTATCTTCTGTATGTCTAGTTGTTCCATCGGGACATTCTTCTGGTTGTTTCTCTGGACCTTGTGGTAAATCACTTTCTTTAGAACCTATAGTTGCCGTGGGTGTTTCACTTGGATTTTCTCTCCTTTCTCTTGCAATAAGAAATGAGGCCATTAAATTAAGTTTACTTTTTACTTCATCAAGCATTCCACTCGAAGATCCAAAGCCTGTGCCAACTATTTGCTCATCTAGTAACTTTTTATTTAAATCTGTTATGTCGCCTATAGTTAACCTACCTAATATATCTTGTGCCTCTCCTTCTAGAACAATTTTTTTTGAAGAAAAAAATCTATTTACGGGACCATCTCTTCTACCTGAATTAATTATACTTTTATACATTTCTTCTAGCAATATACCAGTATTTGTATGGCTTAACACTCCCGCAGCTCTATCCCTGTGCTCTTGACCTTTTAATAGTAAATTTACCACTATATTTCTTTCTTTAACAGCATTTCTTCCTGATATATCTAATAATTTATGTGTAACAAGATATAAATCTTGTTTACCTTCACTTTCATTAAAATATGGTACTAGAAAACTTAAGTTTTCCTTATTATATCCTCCTCTATATGATTTCATAGTTCTTTTTCTTAAGTTTAATGCTCTTCTTTTTCTTCTACTTCCTGCCCTTTTTCTTTTTTTGTATTTTTTTTTATTACGACGTTTCCTGCGTTTTCTACTTTGTTGCTTAGTTTTTTTGATACGATTTAACCTTTTTCTAGATAATAACATTTGTATATAAATAAAAGTAGATTTTTTTATTATAAACTTAATATAATAACATGCCTTGTAAAATATCAACAGCGCCTATAAATTTAACTAAAGGAACATATGTTGCTTGCACTGAAAAATGTAAGTTAACATATAAATATGGTTTATCAAATTGTAGTGTAATAAATAAAACAACTTATTTAGATATCAGTTGTTTTAGTGGAATGAATCAAATTAAATATGGTGGAGTAAATTTAACAGTATCTAGTGTCAGATTATATTTAAATTCACTAAATACTTATGATGGATTTCATGCCGATGCGGAATTAATAATTCAACATAGTGCTGGAGGTGGAAAAAGTGTATATATTTGTATACCAGTAGTAAATAGTGAAAAGGCAAGTAGTTCTGCTAAATGGTTTAGCAAAGTTATCCCTTTTACACCTACGGCAAAAAATACAGGGCAGGAAATTAGCGTTAATAATTTTACTTTAGATGATGTAATTCCAGAATCATCATTTTATGTATATGATGGAGGAACTTTTGAATGGGGATGTAATAGTAGCGATGAAATGGTAATTTTTCATAAAGATCAAGCAATAAATATGAAAAGTCGTGAATTTAGAACATTAGTTAGTCTATTAACTAGAAGTTCATTTAATACTCAAACGCCAAAAAACGATAATATGTCTTTTAATGCTAAAGGAACAAGTAATGGTCCAGGAAGTAGTGGAAGTGGAAATGGTAAAACATTAACTTGCACTCCCATACAAGACCAAGATGGATTACCTATTGGTCAAAGTTTATTTGACACTTTAATACCAAGTACTATGGGAACAGGAACGGTTGACAAAAAATCAGGACAATATTTATTACAAATATTACCATATTTAGGTATTATTATAGGAGTAATAATTGGTTTACTAATTATAGGATTTGGTTTTAGATATTTATTCAAGTACTTAGGAAGAAGTAGAGGAGGTGCAGCAGCAGGAAATACTGGGGGAGGATAAACAAATTTAAGTTATAAAGCAAAATTATTTAATAATAAAAAGTTTCTATGAAAAATATTTGGAGAGAAAAATATGAATGTTCTTGAAAAAAGATATTTATGTTTATTTATTTTTTATTAAAAATAAGATAAAAAATAAAATTATACACACGGTATTTCCAAGTTTATAAAAATATTTCTCTCCAAAAATATTTTTATGAAACTATTTGAAAAATAAAAAAATTAACACTTATCTGCGTTATGAGTATCTCCTAAGACTGGTTTAAATTCTGCTTCTGAAAAGTCTACTTGATTTGCCATAGGAAGCATTTTAGCTATTACTTCTTCTTCAACAGTCATTGGAAACTGATTCATGGCACTTAATACAGCATTCTTTTTAGCTTGACTAGGAACATAATCTTTTTCAGCTTGAGAACCCGTTGTATTAGAAGAGCGTTGAATTAAAACATAAGCAGCAACAAGTCCAATAACACCAAGTAAAGTATTCATAGATAATAAACAAAGAGCTAAGGCAGCGACGGCAACTTTACCAATAGGATTATCTACCATATTAGCAACAGCATTGGGAACTTGAATATCAAAAACAATAAAAACACATAGTAAGATAGTTAAAACTAAATGATGTTTACTTTTCATAACGGATTTAAACATATTTTCCATATATCATAATGTTATATTTTTTATTCACTCAAAAATTGAAAAAAAACTATCTAAATATAGAGGTCTAAATTATATATTATGAGTGATGATGACGAACCTACTACTTATTTAGGATATAAAGGATATTCAATAAAAAAAAAATATTTTAGTGTTGAAGAACAAAGATTATTAAGAAAAGAATTAATGGTAAGGGCATTTGTTCCTAAAAGTTCACCAATACAACCGGAACCTTTCCCTGTTTATAGGGAATCTAATAATAAAATCTATGTGCCCCGTTATTATGGAAATGAAATGTATGGACCACCTGACGCAATAGAAATTGGCGAAGGAGAAAATATTAGCGTAAATTTCAAAGGTTCCTTGAGAGAAAAACAAAAACCTGTAGTTAAAAAATATTTAAAACACGTAAAAGACAATGGTGGAGGGTGTTTAGCATTACATACAGGTTTCGGTAAAACATGTTTAGCTTTATATATTATTGCTGCGTTGAAAAGAAAAACAATAATTATAGTTCATAAAGAATTCTTAATGAGACAATGGATTGAGCGAATAGAACAATTTTTACCAGATGCAAAAGTGGGAAAAATTCAAGCAAAAACAATTGATGTAGAAGATAAAGATATTGTAATTTGTATGTTACAAAGTTTGAGTATGAAAGAATATAATAAAGAAATATTTAAGGGATATGGGTTAACAATTGTTGACGAATGTCATCATATTTCTGCTGAAGTATTCAGTAGAGCCTTCTTTAAAGTTATTACAAAATATACATTAGGATTATCGGCAACAATTAAACGTAAAGATGGTCTTACAAAGATAATTAAGTGGTTTTTAGGAGATATAGTATGCAAAGTAGAAAGAAAAGGAGAAGATAAAGTATTAGTAAAAGCAATAACATATAAAATAGATGATGAAGATTTTAATAAAATCGAATTAAATTTCCGCGGTCAAGTAAATTATACAGGAATGATAAAGAAAATTTGTGAATTTAATAGACGAACCGAATTTATATTAAAAGTAATTAAAGATTTACTTAAGAAAAATAAAAACCAACAAATTATGATATTAGGTCACCAGAAAAAACAGTTAGCATATATTCACGATGCTATAAAGAGTCGTGTAATATCAACAGTTGGATATTATATAGGAGGAATGAAAGAGCAAGATTTAAAAATAAGTGAAGGAAAAAAGATTATTGTTGCTACTTATGCTATGGCCGAAGAAGGTTTAGATATTAAAACATTAACTACATTAGTAATGGCTACTCCAAAAGTGGATGTAACACAATCAGTAGGAAGAATTTTAAGACAAAAACATAAGGAAGCATTGGTAGTAGATATTGTAGATACACACGTATTATTTCAGAGGCATTATAAAAAACGGCGTGCGTTTTATAAAAGACAAAAATTTAAACTAATTGAAACAGATAGTTACAAATATGATAACGATTTATGGGATACAATATATGACCCTGAAAACAAAATTAATAAAAAGACAAAAATAAATAAAAAGAAAGAGACTGTAAATTTGCTTCAAGGAGTGTGTTTAAGTAAAAGAAAATAACGTAAATATATATATAATGACTAATAAACCTATAATTTTTCAGGGGATGTGTTATTCAGGTAAATCAACACTAGGAAAAATCACAGCAGATATTTTAGGGGTTCCATTTTTAGATTCACGTGACTTATTTTTTAAAGTCCACGGTATGTCTGAAATAGACTATTTAAAACAGAATGGACGAGAAGAATTTAAGGAAGCTGAAAGAAAATCTCTACACCACGATTTTATAGGAGTTTTTTCTTGTGGAGGATCGGCGATATATTATCCTGAGGAAATGAAAATGTTAAATGAAAAATATACCATAGTTTGGTTGGATGTTGATTTCGATTTAATAGTAAAACGCAAAGAAGCAGAAGGCTGGGAGCGTCCAATTGTATTTCCTGATGGCATAAATACATTTAAAGAATTATACGAACAACGCAGAAATCTTTATAAGCAATTAGATAGTGTTATAGTCAAAGTAACAGAAGATGAAGATATAAAAGTAACTTCACAGAGAATAATTCGGGCATTAATAAGTAATTAAATATATTTTTTAATTTAAAATTTATATTTAACAGTTCATTTTGCGATTAATTCCAACAGGTCCAGTAGCCCAAGGCATAGGTCCAGCAGTATAAGGGGCAGAATATGAAGGAGTGTTAGGAATATTACTTCCATACTGTTGGTAACGACCTCCTTTCATTCTTCTACGAGTTCTACGTTTACGATTTTTACGTGATTTAGATTTTCTACGTGATTTCTTGCGTTTTCTACGCGATCTTTTTGTTTTTCTACGACGTCCGCCTTTTTTAGATTTTCTACGTGATTTTCTACGTGATTTTCTTGATTTATTTTTTCTACGCTTTTTTTTACCACCACACATATTAGTCTTAGGTTTAACTGTAATAGGAGCATAGCCTCCTCTAACCTCACCCGCATATGCGGCGCCAGCTTTAGTATAACCATAAGTTTGTCCAACAGCATCAGCATCATAATTATGACCGGCAGCTCCTCCTTTTTGTGAATTACAGTGACTGTAATGGTTTACAGCAGACGCTCTGGCTTTTCCTAAACCTGATTCTACATCCGCATTTAATGAATCATTAGTTACACCAAATGGACTTCCCCCTGTCATTGGTTTCATACCACCCGAACAAGTAACACCTTGTGTTGAAGAAATTTTATCTGCGATAAATTGATCGTTAAATTTGTTAGCTAACATATATAATTAGTTGTTATTTTTTTTTATAAAATACAATTTCTCGTTTTTCAGATACTTTTTGATTAACGACTTCGATAGGTTTCCAGGATTTAAAATTATGTAAATACAAGCATTTCATTACATATTTTTTATCCAAATCTACAAATTTATCTAAACTAATATTTTCAAATTCTTCTTCGTCATCGCTTTCTTCTAACGCATCTAAATTAATGTTTTCTTTAATATTTCTAAATAAAGAATTCATCATTACACTAGATTTATAATCAGGAATACAAGCAACAGAAAATTTTTCATATTTATTATTATTTAATACATATAAATCATATATATCATTTACTATACTAGGTTTAACAAGAAAATATTTGTATATTTGTTTATTTATTTTGATTAATTCATTTAAATATGGTTTATTTTTATATAACAATCTATATTGAATACAAAATACATCATAATATAAATTATTAATTTTGTTCTGTAAATTATAATAGTTTGTATCAATCAATGGTAAACCCATCAATATAGAATTATTATTAAAATAAGATTGTTTAATATGATTTTCCATCAGATTATGCATTCCTTTAATTTTAGTGTAATTATTTGAAAATTTCATATTATTACCCTTAAAATAGTATATATTTTCAATATTAAAACATCTCTTTTTATTAACGAAGAACATAGTTCCATATAGTATAGTTCCTTGACCGGCGCACAAAATTTTATTGAAAGGAAATTGAAAGTGTTCTATATTTTCAATTGATTTCTTACGTCTATTTATTTCTAAAAAAAAACATATGGGAGTATTTTTGTATAACTTAAACCACGCAAAATATTTTTTACCCTTTGGAATAGTTAGATAAATATCACTTTGAACTTTTTTATGTAATTTTTTTTCATAAGAAAGTTCGAAATTAGGAAAATCTTCTAAAATTTCATTAAGTTGTTTATATGAAAATTTCATTTACACTATATATTTTGTTATCTCTAAATGGTTTAATAATTACTATATGAGCCGATTGAATGGGATGCTTGATAATTTCCTCCTACTGACTCAACTGTTTTTTTAATGTTTTTTTTATTTAAACCCTGTATAAAATTTTTTAACTCATTTTTCATATTTTTGTTTTCTGAGACAGGTTTATTTATTGAACTATAAATTTTTTTGTATTGTTCTGTAGGTTTTTTTACTAAATCTTTTGTCTTTGGAACTGTTAGATTATTTTTAAAAAAAATATAAATATAGTGAACCGTTACAATTAATACTACTGATATAATTATTTGTTGTACTATCCATAATAACATATATATATGTTATACATTAAGTGTCTTTAAAATTAAACTTACATCATTATTTAAAAAAATATTATTTTGAGTTATTTTTTCTCTTGTTTGAAAATAAAAATCTGTTATCCGTTTATTAAAATATTTAAATACCAGTTTATTATTAGATTCAGGTATATCAAAAATCAAATAGCTAATTGTAATTTGTTCTGATTCAAATGGTATAAATTCTACTTGTCCTATTTTTTTTTCATACGAATTACTAACTAAAAGAGTATAATCATCTACAAAATTTTCAAATATTAAATCATTAATTAAAACATTTTTATATTTTATTAATGATTTATCAGTAATTTCATAAAAACCATCTGTCACACATACTATTTCTTTTTTAATTTCATTATATTCAAATTTATCTTTTAATTTATTAATATTTTCCACTTTTCTAATTGTTCTAATACTTACTTCAGGAATATAACACTTACTCATTTAAATAATATATTTAAGAAACTATTTAAACCGATTTATTTAATGATTATCATAATGGTAAAAGCAGTAATTATTGATAAAAACAGTAATAAAAAGGAATCAGCATTGAATTATGATTATGCTGAATTTTATAAAAAATGTAACTACCGAAATAACAATAATTTTGATGTAAGACATACTTGGGAATTTAAAGAACAAGGCGAAACATATTATATTTCAGTATTTGCCAAAGATAAAGGACGGGCAAACAGTGAAAATAAGTATGATTTACCACCGCCAATAGATAGTACACTTTATTATGGAACAATACTAATTGTAAAAACATTTACAAACGGAAGTTTTGAAAAAGATAATTTAGATAATTTAACACTAGAACAATGGGAAAAATGTTACGAGAAATTATTTGGCGGTTTTGAAAGTTTAGGTGAAGATGATAGTGAAGAAATAGATGAACTAGATGAAATATCAGACAGCGAAAAAACAAAAGAAGGTTATCACAAGGATGGTTTTGTAGTAGACGACGATGACGAAGAAGATGAAGATTACATACCAGATGATGATGATGATGATGATGATGAGAGTGAAGCAGAAGATACAGAAGAAACAGATGAAGAAGTCATGGGACAGGATAGTGATATAGAAGTAGAAGAAAGCGATGATGATGAGGAAGAGTATGAAAGTGATGAGGCAGAATTACTAGATTCAGAATTATCAGAGGAAAGTTATGTTAGTGATGAAGATTGATAAAATTGAAAACTATTTAAACAGTTTATATTTAGTATTAGTAATATGAAAGTAAACGAACCAAAGATATTTCGAGCAAATTTGATTCAAAATTTGAATAAAATTTTAAAAAATGATAAGCTATCAACTAATGTAGAAAAAGGAATATTTAATTACACGATTAAAACATGTAAAGAACGAAATATTGTAAGAAAATGGGATAATAAATACTTCGTTCAAATTTATATTGATAGATTTAAAAGCATTTATTTTAACATAAATCCAAAATCAACAGCGGGAACACGGACATTATTAAATAAAATAAAAAAGAAAAAAATAAAGGCAAAAGAATTAGCTTTTATGAATCATCAAGAGTTAAATCCAAAAAAATGGAAAGAGTTAATTGAGGCAAAAATCAAAAGAGATAAAAATTTAACCGAAGTAGACATGTCTGCTGCTACAGATGAATTTCATTGTAGAAAATGTAAGAAAAATTTATGCACTTACTATCAGTTACAGACTCGATCTGCTGATGAGCCGATGACTACATTTGTAACTTGTTTAAGCTGTGGTAATAATTGGAAGTTTTAAAAAATAAATATCATTATAAAATATTTATTTTTTATATAAGCTATGTTTGCACAGACAGGATTAGGATTTGTTGGCGTTGGTTCAAATATTGTAGGAAATATAAACGGCCAAGGTAAAGCATTGGGTAATATAATAGATTGGAATCCAAATCAAAATTTACTTTTTTCTTCTACAGCTAAGGTTGATATTTCTAGATGCGAATTAGAAGATTCAAATAAATTTGGAGATTATATAAATCAAGCAGCGAATGTACCATTAAGTAATAATTCTATTATAGATACTAATATTGATATGTATAAAAATTACAGGTATAAAGCGAGATTTGACTATGATACAACAGATATCAATGGTAATCCAGCGATAGTTGAAAAAATAATTTTTATTAATAGTTTTTCAGAAAGAGTAAATAATTGTCAAGCTGTATATAATTATTCTACAAATACTATTAATATAAATTGGGAACACGTAAAAGCAGTAAATAATGGTAATATTTTAAATAATTCTACTTTAACTTATAATATTTGGGTGTGCTTTAAAAGTAATAATAATAATTTATTTAGATTCGATACTTCAAATACAAATACAACTTCCTTTACAATAACACATAATGTTACGAATGGAATAAATGAGACTGGAACTTCAGCACCATTTACAATACAAAAAGGGTTATATTTTATTTATGTAACGCCAAAATTTGTAACAACTATAAGCGAGTCTTTAGGTATATCATACACAAAAATTATAGATGTAGATTATTTCAAAAATAATGGAATTGTTACACGTCCCCCGGATGGTAGAATTTTAATAGATCCAAACGCCCCTGAGAATTTTAAAATCACTTCACCATATGATGGTAAAATGACTTTTTCTTGGGATAAACCTGTTATTGTTGATAATAACAATCCTACACAGTATAGATTAGTTCTTACTAACACTTCTGCCAATATTATCACAAATTTTACTATTAGTCAAAATGTTAATACATATACATTAGATAATACTGATTTATCAAAGGCAAATGCTTTAAGACCTGGTAATTATAATGTTTCTTTATGTGCTATATATTATTCTTTAGAAAGTAATGTAACTAATAATTTAAATTTTACTATACCTATTACAACAATCGATTTTTCCCAAAAATTAGTAGATTTAGAAGGTAACATTACAAAAAATATAAAAAATGGAGTTTCAGGAATAATATTTAATTGGAAAACATTTTCATATGCTACATATTATAAAATAGTTATTTCACAATATAATGAAAATAATATTCAACAAAATACAGAAACTTACCACATTCAACATCCAACGAATGAATTATCATTAAAGTGGAATTTTCCAGACCAAAAAAGTCAATTTAAAACCATTATTTCGTATACAACTGATTCCAATTTTACACCAGTTGCTAATACAAACGCATTGG
>Ga0228638_1001306_pt1 | contig 10341 bp, 9 predicted proteins | sample 48DmetaG_FD_182704 | JGI IMG/M metagenome (GOLD analysis project Ga0228638, IMG submission 182704) | Seawater microbial communities from Monterey Bay, California, United States - 48D | ecosystem: Environmental > Aquatic > Marine > Coastal | place: USA: California | collected 2016-10-31 | reverse complement strand
CTCAGCGATTTTTTTCGGGTGAGCGGCGGCGACATCATTTTGTTCCGTCGGGTCTTGTGCCAAATGAAAAAGCCGTATGTTTTGCGGCTGGTCGCCGCGTTGCATTTTCCACCCTTTTGACAAAATGGCCTGATAATCGCCCGAGCGCCAAATCAATGTGTCGCGCGGTGCGCCGGTTTTGCGACCGGTCACATAGGGCAGCAAATTAACCCCGTCAATCAATCCGGCTTGCGGGGCGGCTTTGGCCGCGCCCAGCGCGGTGGGCAAAATATCGAGATGCGAGATTGGATGGGCATAGGAACGCCCCGCCGGTAATTTGCCCGGCCAGCGCATGATAAAGGGCACATGCGTGCCGCCTTCAAAAAAGCTCAACTTAAAGCCGCGATAGGGCTTATTCACATCCGGCATGCCGATATAATTGGCCCCGCCATTATCGCTGGTGAAAATAACCAGCGTATTCTCGTCCAGCCCTTTATCCTTAAGGGTCTGCATAACGCGCCCGACCGAGCGGTCAACGGCGCGTATCATGGCGGCATAAACCCGCGAGCGATGGTCAGGGAAATTGTCTCCCACCGCGTCATAATCTTGCTTGGTGGCCTGCAAGGGCGTGTGAATGCCCCAATGCGCCAGATAAAGGAAAAATGGCTGCTCCTTATTGGCCTCAATCGCCTTAATGGCTTCATCGGTATAATAATCCGTCAAATAGCCCTTGGGCCGGAAAAGCGGACTGCCATTAAAGCTGGCCGCATAATCCAAGACCTCCCATTGCACCTTATCCAAAACCGCAAACTCATTGCGCGCATTGACCACATTGGGCGCATCGACCGGCAAATACAGCCCATTGGCCATGAGCAGGCTTTCATCAAAGCCTTGGTCTTGCGGCGCATAAGGCGACTTGCGACCTAAATGCCATTTGCCGATATGCAGCGTGCGATAGCCCTTGGCCTTTAATTCCTCGGCCAAGGTAATTTCTTCCGGCGGCAGGCCGCGTTGCATAAAAGGAATATCCGCTCCGGCGACATCATCGCGGTCGAAAAATTGAAACTTGCGCGGCATCGGGTCGGAGCTGATTAATTGCTGCAAAATAGCGCCAAACCCGTCCGGCGTGGGGGTGAACTCAAATCCGAAACGCGTGGCATAGCGTCCGGTCAACAACATGGCGCGCGAGGTCGAACATACCGCGCTGCCCGCATAGCCATTGGAAAATTGTACACCCTCAGACGCCAAGCGGTCAATATGCGGCGTCTCAATCAATCCGTCGCCATGATAGCTGACATCGTTAAAGCCCATATCATCGAGCAGAATAACGATAATATTGGGCGGGCGCTGACCTTTAGCACGCCAAGCGCCACCGGCTTGCCAGGTCACTTCTTGATTGGGCGCAACCGGATTCATTTTTTTCTGCACAAAACCGATAAAGGAAATCATCAGGCTGGCGCGATTGACATAGGCCAGAGACATAGCGGTGATGATAAGCAGGCCCGCCAGCGACAAGATTTTTACCCGCCGCGACATATTTGTTATTCTTTCCATATATCCTGCCCCCGATTTATGAAGAAAATTATATAAATTGACATCATTGATGTCAATTTATAACCTGCCGCCATCACCGCCGCTTTGGCGAGAGGCTGTTTCATTTTGAGGATAAGGCATGACCGATAAATTTAAGTTTTACTCTTGGAGCGTATCGCTTTATTCGGCCAAGGCGCGGGCTTATTTGATTAAGCAGCATATTGATTTTGACGATATTTCGCCAGCCGATCCGCATTATGATACGGTCATTCGACCGGCCATTGGGCGCTGGATTATTCCGGTGATGGAAACCCCCAATGATGAGATTGTGCAAGACGGCACGTCGATTATTGACTGGTTTGAGAGCCGCGACATGGCGCGCCTGCCCGCTTATCCGCAATCGCCGCGTCATCTCATCACCTCTTTGATTATGGAAATCTTTGGCGGCGAGGGCATGTTACGCCCGGCCATGCATTATCGCTGGAATTTTGACGCCGATAATCTCGACTTTATCTTGCAGCAATTCGGCCTGTTTGCCATGCCCAATGTGGCACCCGAAGACCGCCGCGATATGGCGCTTCATGCCGCCGGTCGTATGCGTAAAGCCGCGGTCTTTTTTGGTGTGACGCCGGAAACCGCGCCGCATATTGAAGCCGCCTATGAAGAAATGCTGGCCGAGTTTAACGCCCATTTTGCGGCCCAACCCTATCTTTTGGGCGGCGCGCCTACCATTGGTGATTACGGATTATTCGCCTCACTCTTTCCGCATTTGGGGCGCGACCCGCATCCGCTCAAAATGATGCAAAACCAAGCGCCAATGCTGTTTCGGTGGACCGAGCGCATGCGCAATCCATCTTCCGATATGGTTGAATTTATTGGCCGCGATGAAAGCCTGTTGGGCGATGATGCCGTGCCCGACACGCTGAAAACCCTATTGCGGCGCGTGGCGTCAGATTATCTGCCCGAGATTGAGGCGATGATTGCCTTTTCAAATGAATGGTTGGCTGAAAATCAACCGGCGCCAAAAGAAGTTGTCGGCGGCAAAAGCCTGGGCCGCGGCATTGGCACATGCGCCTTTGAATGGCGCGGGCAAACAGTATCGGTCGTGGTCATGCCCTATCGCATTTTCATGCTGCAACGCATTCAAGACGCTTATGACGCGCTGGGTGCTGACGACCGGAAAGCCATCGACGCGCTGTTGGCGGAAACCGGTTTGAGCGACATCATGACGGCGCGCTGCACACGGCGTGTTGAGCGCGATAATCATCGTGAAGTTTGGGCTTAAAGCCTTAGCCGATTTCTTGCAAAAACCGCAGCAAGGCCGCGCCATAATCTTGCGGCACATCCTCGACCAAAAAATGACTGCCGCCTTTTAAAATCACAATTTCGCGCCGCGCCGCGCTTTTAATAAAGGGCCTGACGGATTGGTGTCCATTGGGCGCGACAATATCCTTGTCGGAAAACAGACATAAAAACGGCTTGTCAAAAGACGCCAATTTTTGCCGCGCGCGAAAATTATCAACCAGCATGGGATTGTCATAACGCGTCGGCAACATTTGCGTGAATTGGCGATTGCCGGTCAAATAGCGAAAATCCGGATAGGGAGCGGCATAGGCCGCCACAACCTGTTTCGGCAGTTTTGTCGTGCAAATAGCAGCCAGCATATTCCAATGCCGCCAAAACGGATTAAACCGCACATAAAGCTGAAACTTGCGCAAAAAGCCGGCGCCCGGCATGGCCATTTCGCTTATCTCCTCGCGTGGGTCGCGCACCGGCAGGCCGGTATTGGAAAAAGTGATGCTGGCCAGCCGGTCTTGCATATCGGCCGCCACACGCAGGCCGATAATGCCGCCCCAATCATGCAGCACCAAATGAACGCCATGTAAATCGAGCTTGTCAAACAGCGCTTGGCGCACCCATTTTTCATGTCGCGCAATGGTATAATCGCGCATCCGTGTCGGCTTATCCGACCGCCCCATGCCAATCATATCAATGGCGATGGCCCGATAGCCTTGCGCCGCCAATTGTTTGACAATGTGCCGCCACATGAAAGACCAGGTCGGATTGCCATGTATCATCACCACGGGCTGGCCATTGGCGGGCCCGGCCTCGATATAATGCATATCCAATGTGCCGCCCTCATCATCATCCAGCGTCACATAATGGGGTTCAAAATCATAATCGGGCAGATGCGCAAAGCGCGCGTCAGGGGTTTTGCGTATTTTCATATGGTTAGTTTAGCGATGATGCAGCCAAAAGCAAATAAAATGGCATTATGCGTGCCAATATCAATCTTGCGCTTGACCTTGCCCCGACAAATTGCGAGCCTCTTCTTATTATAGACCCCATAGATAAGGCGCGTGCCCATGTATTCCTATAAGCCCAAAACCGTTGAGAAAATCATTATTCGGGATTTCAATTTTGATTTTCCAGATGATACGGATCCGGTTTGGATTCCGGGCCAGCGTGTGCGCAGCCATATGTTTAACGGTCTGTCCTTGACCATGCCGCATCTTGAACCGTTTTTGGTCAAGACCGGCCGCGAAACCGCCAAACATGTTGAAAGCAAGGAATTGCTGGAAGATATTCGCGATTTTTGTGGTCAGGAAAGCCAGCATTATAAATGCCATCGCAGCCTCAATGATGTCTTGCGCGCCAATGGCTATCCTGAATTTGAAGCGGCTGAGGCCTATATGGACCGGTCTTGGAAAAAACTGTCAAAGGCCAGTCTTGAAAAACGGCTTGCCTATTCCGCCGGTTTTGAGACCATGACCAATGGCTTTACGCGCTGGCTGATTAAGAAGCGCAAATCCCTGTTTAAAAATGCCGACCCGCATATCGCGTCTTTTTGGATTGTGCATATGATTGAGGAAACCGAGCATAAAACCGTCGCTCTGGATTGCTATATGGCCTATTCGGGCCGCTATTTGCCGCGCTTTTTGGGCGTGTTTCATGGGTCTTTTCATGTTGTCGGTCACGGCCTGCGCGCCATGATGGTGGCGTTGAAAAAAGACGGCGTCCTGAGCCGACCATCGACCTGGTGGGAAGTGACGCGTGAAATGGCATCGATGATTTATAATGTCGGCCCGTTTTTATTGCGCGCTTTGCTGCCTTGGCATGATGCGCGCAGTGAAAAAGACCCTGAATATATGCAAAATTGGGTCAAGGGATATGAGACCCTGCCGGCCGGTCAGAAAATTCCTCTGATTGATACCAGACATCCCGATATGCCCGTGCCCTTTGGCAGCGGCGCATCGGATGCGGCTTTTGGTGTGGCGCAAGCTGCTGAATAAATCCGGTCTTTGTCATAAAGACCACATAATGTCGGGGGGGGACATAATGGATAGATTTCAAAAACTAATGATTGCACACGGGTTTCTCGTGACCATGGTCGGCCTCTTGGCCGGTTTCATGCTGATGTTTAAAATGCTGGGCGGGCTGGAATATTGGCCGGGCACTTTCATGCAAATCAGCGTCTATGGCACGGTTGAAGGCTGGGTGCGCGCCCATTCCGGTGGCGTTACCAATGGCATGTTGACGATTATTGTGGCCTTGGCCTTGCCGAAACTCGAGCTCTCTGAGCGCATGACGGCGTTTTTCGCCTGGGGCCTGATTTATTGCGCTTGGACTTTTACCGCTTTTTATTGGATTGGCAATCGCTCGGGCAATCGCGCCCTGTCGGTTGGCGATAATGTTTTTGGTACGGCCGATTGGCTGAGCGTTATCGGCTTTTTGCCGGGTCTGCCCAGCGTCTTTATCGGGCCGATTGTCTTATATATTGGCGCGCGCGCCGCCTTTAAGGCCATCACCAAAGATTAAGGCGACGGTTAAGCGAAATCGTGATTTTTGAGCGGCAAGACGCGAATGCGTTGGCCGGTCAGCGCGAAAAGCGCATTGGTGACCGCCGGTGCCGCCGGTGGCGTGCTGGGTTCGCCCGCACCGCCCAGCTTGGCGCCGGAACGAATGATATCGACATGAATATCCGGCGTTGTCGCAAGATGCAGCATTTCATAATCGGGGAAATTCTCCTGCTGCACCTGGCCGTTTTCCAGCGTGATTTCACCATATAAAGCCGCTGTCAGACCGTAAATAATGCCGCTTTCCATTTGCGCGATAAAGCCATCGGGATTGACGACATCGCCCGGGTCGGCGGCGCACCAAATCTGATGCACGCGTGGGCTGCCATCCTCAATAGAGACCTCGGCAATTTGCCCGACCACTGTGCCGAAACTCTCGCGCAGCGCGACACCCAGAGCGCGCCCTTTTTTTAGCTTACGGCCCCATTTGGCCATCTCTGCAACCCTATCAAGCACCGCCAAATGGCGCGGATTATCGCCCAATAAGGCGCGGCGATAAGCCACCGGATCTTGCCCCGCCGCATGCGCCAGCTCATCCATAAAGCTTTCAATATAAAAGCCGTGCTGCGATGACGCCACTGAGCGCCACACGCCATAAGGCACATGCGTATCAACCTCGGAAACGCGAATGGATTGGTTTTCAATGGCATAAGGAATATGCACGGCGGCGCGTTCCTCATCCCTGATATAATGATTTTCCCAACTTATCGGCGCGCCCTTATCATCGAGCTTGGCCTTAAAGCGGCTAATGCTGGCCGGACGATACGCGCCTTGCTGCATATCCTCTTCGCGGCTCCAAATTACCTTAACCGGATAATCAACCTGCGCCGCAATCAGCACGGCGCGCTCAATATAATCCATCAGCACACCGCTGCGCCGACCGAAACTGCCGCCCAGCATGAGCGGATGCACGGTCACGTCTTCAGCCGATAGGCCCAAAACTTTGGCGGCGTGGCCGCGACAAGCCAGCGGGTCTTGCGCGCCGACCCAAATTTCGCATTTGCCGTCTTTGACATGCGCCGTGCAATTCATCGGCTCCATAGCCGCATGATTGAGATAGGGCACTTGATAATCGGCCTCGAGGGTTTGCGCCCCGTCAATCGACACATCGCCCTGCGCGATATTGGTCTTGGCATCATCGGCATCCAGCGCGGCACGAAAGCGCGAAAATATGGTCTGTGATGACACATCGCCATGACCCGCCGCATCGAAACTGACCGATAAATCGGCCAGCGCCGCATGGGCGCGCCAATAATTATCCCCAATCACCGCAACCGCATCGGGGATTTGCACCACATCCTCAATGCCGCGGCGTCCGGCGATTGAGCTTTTATCCATTTTGGCGACAGTCCCACCGAAAACCGGCGCGGCCTTCAACACGGCAATGCGCATATTCGGCACATCGGCATCAATGCCGTAAACCGACGCGCCGCGCACTTTGGGCGGAATGTCAAAACGTTGTTTGGAGGTGCCGATAATGGTGAAGTCGCTTTTATCCTTCAGCGTCGGCGTGGGATTGGGCTCATAAGCCGCCGCCGCTTCGGCCAGCGCGCCAAAGCTGGCTTTGGCACCTGATTTTTCATGCACAATATGGCTGAGGCGCGCCACACATTCGCTGCGCGGCACATCCCATTTATCGGCCGCCGCTTTAATCAACATTTCTTTCACGGCGGCACCGGTGGTGCGCATGCCAAATTCGCCGGTAAAGCGAATGGATGAACTGCCGCCCGTGGTTTGCACATCAAGCAATTGCGCCAGCTTATAAGACGCCCAATCGGCAGGCGGGTTTAAAATCGCCGGCAGACGCTCGCCCTGCAAAAGAAAGCCTTTACTCACTGCATCATTGGCAAATAATTGATGCGCCGGGGCTTGTTCCATACGCACCAAATCCCAATCGGCTTCCATTTCTTCGGCCAACATCATGGGCAGGGTTGTGTGCACGCCCTGGCCCATTTCAGAATGGGGCACAAGAACCGTGACCAGATTATCTTCGCCAATGCGCACCCATGTCGTCAGCACTTCCGCGCCCTTGACGGTATAATGTTTGCGAATGGTGGCCAATCGGCCGGGCATGAAAGAAATGCCGAGCACAATGCCGCCCCCGACAAGCCCCGTACCAACAAGAAATTTACGCCGTGTAAACTTCGCCATGATGTTATCCTTTGCGGTTCTTATTATGGGCGGCGGCCAATTCGTGAATGGCTTTGCGAATGCGCGGATATGTGCCACAGCGGCAAATATTGGTGATGGCCGCATCAATCTCATCATCGCTCGGTGTGGGATTGTCATCCAAAAGCGCAGTGACCGCCATAATCATCCCCGATTGGCAATAACCGCATTGGGGAACTTGATGCTCAATCCAAGCGCGCTGCACGGCATGATTGCCGTCTGCGTCGCCCAAACCCTCAATCGTGGTGACAGATGTATTGGCGGCGGCATCAATCGGATAAGAGCAGGAGCGAACCGGCTGGCCGTCCACATGCACTGTGCAGGCCCCGCAAGCCGCGACGCCGCACCCGAATTTTGTGCCGGTCAGTTTCAACTCATCGCGCAACGCCCATAGCAAGGGCATATCCGGCTCGACATCAAGCTGATGCCGGACCCCGTTAATTGTTAGTTTTATTGTCATAGGTCCTGCCTCCTAGCATTAATTATACCAATTTAGACCTTCGCGAATAGCTTTTTCAAACGCTTCATCTGTGCCAGAGGCGCGTTTAATAATGCGGCGGCTTTTCGCGCGGTAAAGCGGCCCCGCCATCAGCCGTTTTATCTTCAATATCCTGCACAATCTCAAACAAGGCTTTGTGTTTTTGCGCCAATTTTTCGCGCGCTTGTTCAGCCATATGCACCTGCTGGCTCAGCTCTTCAATGGCCAGCGATTGATGCGTCAGCATTTCTTCCAAAGCGGCGAGTCGACGCTCAATCGCGTCATTTAAATTCTTATCCGTCATATCCATCCTCTTCATGGGCGGTGCTCATCATATCATATTTTTCTTGGGTATGATTTTTGAGGCCCGACAGATAGGGCCGGTGCGGCACAAATGCGCGCCACGCCAAAAGGGCGAGACATCGGCCCCGCCCTCTAAGCTCTTAGACTCCGGCTGATGAAATCAAGTGATTTCAGTCACAATCGTGTCGCGTGATTTACGCACTTTAGGCATGGGCAAAAGCCAGTCTGCGCCTTCTTCACGATAACCCAGCGGCAATAACACCACAGAGCGCAAGCCGCGCTGGCGCAGTTCAAGAATGGCATCCACCGCGTCCGGGTCAAACCCTTCCATCGGCGTGCTGTCAACTTCTTGGTCAGCCGCTGCCAGCATGGCAAAACCCAGCGCGATATAAGCCTGGCGCGCAGCATGGGCATAATTCACCTCAGCATCGCGCGGCACATAACTCGCCTTGAGATTATTATAGTAATCATGGATGAGTGGCAGGTCACCGCGCGCGGTCAAATTAAGTTGCAGCACTTCATCAATGCGCTCTTCGGTATAATTATCCCATGCGGCAAATACCAAGACATGCGACCCGTCAGTGATTGGGGTTTGCCCACCGGCGGCTTCGGTAATCTTGGCGCGCAGCTCGGGGTTTGAAACGACAATCAGTTCAAAGGGTTGCGTGCCGCTTGAGGTCGGGGCCATACGCACCGCTTCAATAATGGCATCCAGCTTGTCTTTCGGGACGGCTTTACCGGCCTGCATTTTTTTGGTGGCATAACGCCAGTTCAAAAGCTCGGTCAATGTTTTGTCAGTCATGGGTCCTCATTTCATTGTCAGTGCTCGCAAAGAGCAGTATATAAAAGTTACTGTATTACTAAAGAGAACCGCAGGCCGCCGCAAGGGGGCACATGCTTGACCCTCAGTTACAAATTAGGAACCGCCATGCCCGACACCAAACAATGCCCCGATTGCGAGCGCATCAATGAAGTTCTGTCGCGGGTCGGCGATCGCTGGAGTGTGCTGGTCGTCATATCGCTGTCGCAATATGGCACGATGCGCTTTAACGAAATCAAACGAAATCTCAGCATCTCGCAACGCATGCTTAGCTTAACGCTTAAGGAGCTGGAACGCGACGGCTTGGTTAAGCGAACCCAATATCCCACCATTCCGCCCAAGGTAGAATATGAACTCACCGCAATGGGTGAATCATTTCGCAAGCCCGTCAATGCTTTGGGCCAATGGGCCTTGCAGCACCGCGCCAAAATTGACGCGGCGCGTGAGGCTTATGACGACGCTGCCGCAAAGCTTCCCAAATCTCGCATCGTTTCATAAGAGCTGATAGCGCCTGCGCGCCGCGTTTAAATAAGCTTTTCTTCGACAGCCCAACGAGGCGATTGAGGCACGCGAGGGCCATAACCCAGACGCCCGAACATTTGGATGGTTTCACCGCCCGCAGCATAGCTTTGGTGAATTTCTTGATAGAGGGGTTTCATTTCCTCATATTCCTGAAGCGCTTGGCTGACCGGGTGCAAAGAAACACCCAATTGTGTCGTCATAAGATTAAGCCTCAACCAGTTGCGTCCGGCCTCGATTTGGTGCGCTCGATTATTGCCACTTGTTTTCAGCAAAATATAGGCAGGGGTGTTATTCAGCATGGCATCATAAATATCTAACCCTTGCCGGTAGGCGCTGCTGTTCGGGTCGAGCATGGCCTCGGGCGTTATAATGCCCGTCAGTATCAAGGCTTCCATCATAGGCCCGCCAATATCAATCCCATCAGGAGTGGCATTTATCTGTTGTTTGCCAAAGCGCATAAGATCAACGCTCTCTTTGAGCGTATGATGGGTTGCATACTCAACTTTAAAAGCGTCCCAACTCAATTTTTTTAAATGCGCGACATTATCAGTGTGGGTAAACACCTCGCCAAATTTACTCAGGGCTTTTATGTGCGCGACCGAAAGCGGGTTTTCTGAAAATGGTTCTTTACAAGACCGCCGCGCATGGAAGGCATTTAATAAGTCGGTTTCAGGCCTCAT
>Ga0228638_1001266_pt1 | contig 10466 bp, 9 predicted proteins | sample 48DmetaG_FD_182704 | JGI IMG/M metagenome (GOLD analysis project Ga0228638, IMG submission 182704) | Seawater microbial communities from Monterey Bay, California, United States - 48D | ecosystem: Environmental > Aquatic > Marine > Coastal | place: USA: California | collected 2016-10-31 | reverse complement strand
CTCGCGCGCCGCGGTGTCCCGTCCCGTCGCCTTTTGTCGCGGCACGTGGATAACGTTTGTCAAAGGGGACTTGAAGAGTGCCGAACTGGCCAAATAGAGCCAACTTTTCGTGGCTGCTTAGTTCTTAATATATGGCTAAATCCAGCCTTGATTTTTTTGAAAGTGAAAGAGTGAGTGAGTGAGCGGTCGAATTTGGATACAAGTTTCTTGACTTCCTATCAATGTTTTCCATTTTGATGATTTCATTGATGAGATTTGTTCTTTCTTTTTTACTATTCGCCATGCCTACGTTGAATTTCTATGTTCTATGTTTCAGCTACCGCCCCTCTTCCCCGCCCTCATTTTCCCGCCGGTCACTCGACCTTTCACGGCCGACGCGGCGGGTTCGCCACTCACGAGTCGGTCGAGCGCCACGCCTTCGCGGTGGAGTTTGCGACGTTCCTTTGCGCGATCACGGTAGCTCATGACGACTTTTACGTCCTTCAAGACGGACGGTTCTGGCTTCGGCGCCGAGGATAACGTGGCGACGACGGGCCGGCGCTCTGTCTCTTCTTTCGGCGGCGATTCGACTACGCTCTTCGATCCAACTTGGGTGTACTCCTGCGTAGTTTCGTTCCATGAGTACCACGCGTTCGTGATCGCATTGAAAAACAGCCCCGTGTTCGCATCGTACAAAATTCCAGTCGTTTTGTGTCGATAGTACCCGGTGGCTTTGTCGAAGGTGTAATCGCTTTCGGAAGCGGCGGTCGTCATCGCAGACGCGGCGGTGGCCTGTAGAATAGCAACCTGAGCCGCCGCGCTCACCGGTGTCGCTAGTTTCTGAGACAGCTTTGATATGGAAAACTCCACCGAAAGCGCGCCGTTCGTCCAATCGCCTTCCCGAAACGCCGTCCCATCGAGCAAATCCTTCACCACTCGAGCCTGCTCTATCGACGTGCAATCAACGAACGCAAATCCTTTGCGAAACCCAGTCTCCCTCTCGACGGGCATTTGTATCGAGCGAACAAAAAGCGTTTTGTCGATTGCACTCACCTTTTTCGCCAGTTCTTCCTCCGTCGCGTCGCTTGGGATGTTTCGTATGAAGAGTACGGGCGTCGGATGCTTATCGACGGCAGCGCGGTCAACCTCATCTGTCCTATACTTCTTGTCAGCTTCATCTTGCGTGAAGCACTGAAAACACGCCGACCTGCGCGCGAAGTTGAAACTGCCGCAACTTGCGCAGTCCCAATCTCTCGCAGTCGCTGGCGCCGACGTCGATGCTGTAGCGCTCGAACGGCGCGCGTCTTCGCGCGCAGCGCGTACAGGCTCGTATTGCCGTCGAACGCGATCGCGATCGGCGTCACACACGTCGTACTGGTCGCGACCACCTCCAAATCGCGGCGGTCCATCGTAATAAGGATCTCGTCGAGGCGGCGAGCGTCTCTGCGAGCGTCGTTCGTAATAGGGGTCTCGCCGAGGCGGTGGTCGCCGAGGCGGCGACCGTCGATCGTAATAAGGATCTCGCCGAGGCGGCGAACGCGCATAATCATAGTCATAGCCTTTGTCGTATCCGCTCCTTTCATAGTCTCGCTGTCTGTACTCCCGGCGGTACTCGTCGCGTTCGTCGTTGAAATCGCGTCCCGGGGCACCGAATCTCGCTCGCTCGTGACGATCGTCTTCGCCGAATCGCCGCTTCATCGCTCGGTACGACGATGTTCCTTCCTGAGTGTCACACCTGCCTCGCGTCATCGCGCATCGTGCGTTAAAATGATCGTCAGCGCCTTGACACAACCTATCGACGACGACAGTACCCCGATTGTCGTCGTCAAGAAGTACTGCGCATCTCGTCAGCGCGCTCGCTCTCGAAACGTCGCGACGGGATGAAATACGAACCAAGCCACCGAGTGCGCGTTGTCAAACGTCTTCGAGCGCTGGGTCAGGCAAGCAGCGCTAGCCGCGTCCAAACCTACCGGCGTGGTATGCCGCGTCATTTCGCGGAGGGGGTCCGCGCGGTCCGACGACGATGTCGCACTCGAGCACACGCGTGCTCGCTTCGGCGTCAACGCCTCGTCGACGACGTCTAGTCAAACTCGCGAGACGAAGCACGCGAAGCTTCGCGTCGACTTCGTCGAGCGGAAGCCGTAACTCGGACGTTGACGCGTCGGTTGTAACCCCAACCGAAGCGCGCTACGTCGAGCGCGGAGGCGGGGCGGAGACGCGTGCGAACGCGAGCGGTGTCGCCGCACCGACGATGGTGTCCTACGTCGTCGCGCGCGGCGATAGCTTGTTTTCGATTGCCGCGTCGCACGGCGTCTCAACAGACGACCTCGTCGAAGCGAACGCACTCGGTCTTCGACGATCTATAGAGGTCGGTCAGTCGCTTCACGTGCCGGTGAATATTGATCGTGCATCGTTCGCCGTTAGAGCAAAGTTGCGCGCCACAGATGGCCGTGTGGGCACGACGCCGGCTACGCGAAAGCTGTTTCTTCGAGACGTTTGGTCACCACAGCGGTCTTCACACTCGACGATGACATTTGGGTCGACGACCGGTAAGGCTTTACCATCGCTACAAGTGTTCGGCGCTGCTAGTTTCGTCGTCGCTATCATGCTGACATTAGTTTCTCGGAAGCCGAGCCGAGCGGTACAGAAGACGTACGACGACGAACGACAGATGGCAGCGACGGTATCGGCGCCAGTCCCCGAGTCCGACGCGTTAACGGACGGCGGTGACGTCGTAGTTGATGAGATAACTGAGACGATTGAAATACGATCGGCTTCTGGGAAAACGAAACAGATTTCGATGCCAGAACCAAGCGATGAAGAAGACAGCAACGATGACGGGCCGCGTTGGGTTGGCGAAGTCAACCCACCTGACAAAAAAGGTGTTACCCCCACACTGCCAAAATCGGCGAAGAAGGTTGACGTCGCGAGACTTGAAATGCGAGCCAATAGGCGAGCTCAAAGCTCTGCGCGACGATTGCAGAGGTCCTCTTCTCGCACGGCGATTCGACAAGAGGGCCACGGTGCAAGCGCGCTACCAGCGCTCGTAGGTGGCATCATCTTCGATCTGCAATCGACTATAGAGCGTTTGCGCAGTAAAGTGAAATAGAACCGAGAGATGACTTGCTGAATGATGTGATCCATTTAGAAATTTAACACGCCTCTCCGCGCTTGGGGACCCATTCGAACATCCAAACATCGCCAAAATCGAATCGCGCTCTTTCGTCGAATAGCTCGTCGATGAATTCAAAAAATTGCGCGTCGTGAATCAAGTTTTCGCGAAAGTGGTACGCAAAGACCACGACCCCGCTACGTTTCGAGCACAGTACCTCTAAGGTGTTCGCCAACGCCTTTAAAATGTTCCGGGGTTGGTGGTACAGTACATCCGAACATAGAACAGTGTCAAACACTTCGCCCTGCCACTCATCGAGCTCGCCCCACGCGCACGCGCGCACGGTAACATCGGCCTCCTTTCCTTGTGCAACGTTTACTTCAACGTTCTTTTCGAGTAGCTCCAACTCGCTCGGTAAATCAGTGAGAACTACGCTCGACGGACCCAACCTCGCCGAGACGAGTCCTGGTAGCCCAGTTCCCGCACCAACTTCCACGACGCTTCGTCCAGCGAGCAAGCGCTTGGCGTGATCGATCAAGAACTCGCACATTACGGGAGCGGTATCCCACACCCATCGCGCCGTTGCGTCGACATTTATTTCACCGATGTTTTGATGCACTGTGACGGGACTTCGCCATGGCGGCGGGAGCGCGAACGAAACCGTGGCTGCGCGACGGTCGACGCCACTGAACGAGTGTGAACCACAAGCACCACGTCGGTTACACTCAGATTCGCTCGAGTTCGGCGAAGCCTCCATCCGTCGTCGTCACCATACGCGCTGAGGAATGTAACGTCAAACGTCGAAACACAGACTCCAGGTACTTTTTACAAGGTGGTGGAAAAATGACTTCGCGGTCTCATCGACGCCGCAGACGCGCGCGCGGTGCGTCGCGACCGACGACTCGCTCGCGAACGCGATCGATCTAACGCGTGAGACATGGTGTCTTACGCGCGCGCGCACGATCGGCGCGCACCCGCGATCGGCGGCGCCGTCAAGCCCGTGCGCGAGGGCGAGCGCGAATACGGGCGCGTCGTCACGCTCAAGGAAAGCTTTGGATTCATACGATGCGGGGCGAGAGTGGAGGACCCGTCGCAGGGCGATCGCCGCGCGAGAGGTGGACCGCCGCGCGAGGCGCAGGTGTTCTTCCACGCGAGCGAGTTCCATCGCGAGCTGGCGAACCGAGACAAACCGGCGCTCGATCCTGGGGACCTCGTGAGCTTTGTGTGCGGACCGAGCCCGAACAGGGACGGACTCAACGCGTTTGACGTTCAAAAGTGCGACGACGTGGACGTGGCGTGGCGCATGGTGAGCGAGAACGTCATCGGGGCGGTGTCGAGGACGTTGAGAGGGAAAATGAAACGCGACGCCTACGGCGGGCGCGTGGCGTACCAAGCGTACGACGAAGGCGACGCGAGAGCGTCAACGGAAGAAGAGTCAGAATCCCGACGCGATGCAGAATCGAAACTCGAGCAAGATGACGAGAGCGCCGTGGACATGGACGCCATGAAGGACGAAATCGAGTTTACCGGAGCCGATCTCGCCGAGGCGTGTCGGCTGTCAAAGCTCAGGCAAGGCGTCAAGGTGAAGTTCACGCTTTCGTTCGATCCGTACTCGCGCGCCATGCGCGCGTCAGATATTCGCGAAGCGTTCCCACAGTCAGATAACTCGGCGGAAGCCGCCACGGGCGTGGACAGCAATGATTGGAATAGAGAAAAAGCCCCGCTGGCGGAGGACGAGTTTGGTGTGATTAGCATAATCAAGTCCAGTTATGGATTTATCAAGTGTTGTTCTAGACCGAAAGATTTGTTCTTTCATTTTAGTGAATTAAACGAAGACGTGGATGCGGCGCGAACGGGACAGGAGGTGAGTTTTCAGGTAACCACGGAGCCTAGGACTGGAAAAGTCGTCGCGGCCGGCGTGAGATTCGCGCCGAAAGGCAGCGCGGTTTTCGCGACGGTCGACGACAGACCGTGTCGTGGGGTTTGCACGACGAAGCTGATGTTCACAAAAGGGTTCCCTTCCAAGGACGGCGATCGATCGACTCCTAAGGGCGTGGTAGAAGAAATGACGGGTCGAGATGGAGAAACGAAAAAATTTGCATTTGATCGTAGTGGGCTGCTCGACGCTCGGCAAAACCCTCGAGAAGGAGAATTGGTACAGTTTTGCGTGCAAACGGACAAGCGAACAAACGTCGCGTCGGCGTGCAAAGTGCAAATCATGCGTTTCACTGGCAAGGTGACGTCGACGAAGAGCGACGGCTTGTACGGTTTCGTCGAGCACGTCGATCAAGGTACGGGCGTTCAAGGCAAGGCTTTCGTGCACGGGGCTGAGGTGGAGGGTCAATCCAAGCTTAACGTCGGCGATGAGCTCGAGTATGCGCTTCAAGTTGGACGGAAAGCAGATGAATTTGCAGCCAAGCGCGTGAAAGTCGTCGTCGCGGCGCCCGTAGATCCAAACGCGGCGCCAAGTCGCCCTGATTCGCCTCGCGTCAACCGAGACAATCAGTTCTCGGGCTCGCAGTTCAAAATCACCAAGGGCCCCGACGGCACTCGCGGCTTTGAAATGGGGCGCGGAAAAGGTTTAGCGGAGAAAGCAGCCGCAAACTTTTCACAACTGAAGATTGAAGCTCAATCTTTTGTCCCTCTCCCTCTCGGCGGCGCCGAAAACGGCGACGAGAGTCCCGGCGACGCCGTGAGCGTCAAAGCGAGTGCGGTCGAGGACGCGCCGTAGAGGTGGATTTCGTAGAGGTGGATTTGCGTAGATGAATTTTTAATACTACCCTTCCATCATACGACGCGCGTTTGTCGTCGTTCGAGCGCGATAGACCCGACTGACAGCACCACACCTGTGTTGTGCGTTATCCAGACTGCCGGACTGCGGGACGTCGACGTCATACAACGACCCGGCGCGAGACGAGCCGCGCGCGATGACGTTCACGACGACGACGAGGCACGCGACGATGACAACCGTGGCGTCGACGGCGATGAAGTCGACGAGCAAGACGACTCGCGTCGCGCATCGTCGTGCGGCGACGACGATCGCAGCGACGACGCGAACGATCGCTCCGCGCGTCCACTCGCGACGACACGGGCTCGTCGCGTCACCGAACGTTGAGCGACGACGCGCGAGCGTGCGCGTGAGCGCGAGCGCGGATGGTGCGGAAAGCATGACTCGTGTGTGCGCGTTGGAAGAGCTCCCACGCGGGGATCGCAAGCTCGTTCGAGCGCTCGGCAAGAGCATTTTGATGTTTTGGTATCGCGACACCGTGTTCGCTATCGAATCTCGCTCGCCGGCCGAAGGAGCGTACAGCGAAGGTTTCGAAAAGGCACGTCTCACGCAAGATGCCTGCATCGAGTGCCCGACGACGAAGAGTAAATTTGATTTGAAGACGGGCGAGATCAAGGAGTGGTATCCGGAAAACCCGGTGTTGAAAGCGTTGACGCCGCAAGACACGTGCCGCCCGATGGAGGTGTTCCCGGTGGAGGTCAGAGATGATGGTATTTATCTTGACGCCAAGAATGGCTCGCTCGGCCCGGGTTTCGTTGCCCCGATCGGTTTGGGTGGTTCGAACACGTCTTTGGAGAACAACAACGTCTTCGCCGTCGAGACGCCGATGTACGTGGAGGGTGAAGGTATCGGCGGCTCCATGGCATCCGGAGGTGACAGCTCTGGTAAGATGGACGCAAGCCAACTCGGCGGCGCGATTGCGGTCGCCGGCGTCGTCGCAGTCGCCGGTACGGGAGCGTGCCTTTACTTTGAGAACTTTTATGCGTTGGCCGCGCTGTGGATCGCCGGCTTTGCCGCGGCAGCCGGCGTGGCGTTGAAGACCACGGGCGCGCTCGACGAGGAGTAGATCGCATTACCCATACTATTGTCGTCCTGCCCTCTTCATCTCTAATAGCCCGAGAATGTAAAAATCTGTCCCGCGACCCACTGTGCTGCGCTCCGCCTCCGCCATCTTCAAACTGCGACACCGACGCCATGGCCTCCGCGACGAACACGCAGTACGTCTGGTACGGCTCGTTCGGTAGCAACCTCAACAGCGAGAGATTCGCGTGTTATTTAAGAGGTGGCAAAGTCGCAGGAATGTCCATTCAACAACCTGGCGCACGAGACACGCACGTCCCTTTTCGAATTCCGCCGACGAGCGATTGCCCGACGGCCAGCATGGTCGTGCCACATCGAATGTTCTTCGCCAAGGTATCGCCGTGGTGGAGCAACGGTGGAGTCGCGTTCTTGGACTGCGAAAAAAAGGAAGAAAACGAGGAGCTTCACACCCACCTGCGTTTGTGGCGGATTTCGTTAGAGCAATTCTCTGACGTTTTCGCGCAGGAGAACGGTTTACATCCTGCCGAATTCCACGAAAGATTTACCAAGGAAGAGGTTTTAGCCATGGCTGAGCGAGGAGGTGGAGATCATCGGATCGGCAACGGATCGTGGTACGGTTACGTCAAGGCACTCGGCGCGTTCACAGAGGCCGGCGCTGTGGAGCCAATACTAACGTTTACTTTGCCGCCTGTTGAACTGGAAGCGATCAGAAGTGGCGTTGTGGATGAAGTTAATCCGCCGAGTATGGGGTATCACGACGTTATCGCTCGAGGTCTCGTTGAGTTGGGCCTAGAGGCGACGGAGGCCGATGCGTACTTGCGAGCAAGATACTCTCTGCGTTGACGGGAGGACGTTTATATTATAGCCCGCACGGACACGCTGGTGGAGACCCGAACGAGCTGCTAGCTGTGGTAGAATGAATTTCAAGAATGATGTATTGAACAGAATAGCTCTTTCCTAATGCGCGCACGCTGCCAATTACTTGCCCATTTGAGCCGCGACTTCAGCGGCGAAGTCTTCGTTGCGCTTTTCGATGCCTTCACCGAGGTTGAAGCGTTCAAAGCGACGGATGGAGATCTTCTCACCAATCTCCGCGGTCGCAGTCTTCACGAGATCTTCGACGGTCACGTCCGTGTTCTTGATGAAATCCTTGGTGATGAGCGCCTTCTCGTTCACCAACTTTTCGATGCGGCCGTTGACGATCTTTTCGCGAATGTTCTCCGGCTTGGACAAGAGGTCCTCCTTCTGCATCTCGATGTCGCGTTCGCGCGCAACCATTTCTTGGTCGGCGTCGGACGGGCTGATGTACTCAACTTCCGGGCACGCAGCGACTTGCATGGCGAGATCTTGCGCGAGCTCCTTGAATCTGTCACCGCGAGCGACAAAGTCGGTCTCGCAGTTGAGCTCGAGCAAGACGCCGATGCGCGAGCCCGCATGGATGTAAGAGACGACGGCGCCCTCGGCGGCGATGCGGCTCGCCTTCTTGTCCGCAGACGCCATACCCTTCTTGCGCAACCACGCCGTGGCTTCCTCGACGCTGTTGTTGTTCTGCGCGAGCGCCTTCTTGCAATCCATCATACCGCAGCCGGTGGAGTCGCGAAGCTGCTTCACGAGCTTGGCGTCAACCTTGACAGACGGCGCGTCTTCTTCCTTCTTCTCCTCTTTCTTTTCTTCTTTCGGTTCCGCAGCCGGCGCGGCAGCCTTCACTTGCGTTTGCGCGGCAACTTCAGCGGCGAAGTCGTCAACACGCTTCTCGATGCCTTCACCGAGGTTGAAGCGCGCGAAGCGACGGATGGAGATCTTCTCACCAATCTCCGCGGTCGCAGTCTTCACGAGATCTTCGACGGTCACGTCCGTGTTCTTGATGAAATCCTTGGTGATGAGCGCCTTCTCGTTCACCAACTTTTCGATGCGGCCGTTGACGATCTTTTCGCGAATGTTCTCCGGCTTGGACAAGAGGTCCTCCTTCTGCATCTCGATGTCGCGTTCGCGCGCAACCATTTCTTGGTCGGCGTCGGACGGGCTGATGTACTCAACTTCCGGGCACGCAGCGACTTGCATGGCGAGATCTTGCGCGAGCTCCTTGAATCTGTCACCGCGAGCGACAAAGTCGGTCTCGCAGTTGAGCTCGAGCAAGACGCCGATGCGCGAGCCCGCGTGGATGTAAGAGACGACGGCGCCCTCGGCGGCGATGCGGCTCGCCTTCTTGTCCGCAGACGCCATACCCTTCTTGCGCAACCACGCCGTGGCTTCGGCGATGTCACCGTTGTTTTCTTGAAGCGCCTTCTTGCAATCCATCATACCGCAGCCGGTGGAGTCGCGAAGCTGCTTCACCGTGGCGGCGGAGATGCCGCCAGCGGCGGCGGCGGCGGGCTTCTTTTCTTCAACCGGAGCCGCGGCGGCGACGGCAGCCGGAGCGGCGGGAGCCGGAGCAGCCTGTAGATTTAAAGTAGGTGAGTAAAAGGGTTCCAAAATAAATAGCACTAGGTTATTACAACGGCGGATGAGATAACTCAAGCCGCGACGTTGCTTATGAACTCACCTCTTTCGGAGCCTCAGCAGCGGGAGCGGCAGCCGGGGCGGAAGAGCCGGCCGGAAACATGTCCGCGGAGATACCCTTGCTCTTGAGCGCAAACTCCATCGCACTTACGGCACCGTCGAAAGCAGCGGACGCTTCAGCGTTCATTTCAGACAACTGCGTGAATCAAAGCGAAAGGGCGACGAATGGTCAGTTTCTCAACGCGGCGCGCTCTTCAAAAATAATCAGAAAGTGATACGACTCGAGAAAAACATGATTCGAGCGGTGGTGACGCAATCGAACGAATACGTACATCGAGCTTTTCCTTCATGGAAAGCTTGACCTTGGCGCCATCGATGCCAATGATGGTGACGGTGACCTTTTCGCCAACCTTGCAGAAGTCTTCAACCTTGACGTTGAAGTCGTCAGAGAGCTCGGTGACGTGCACCAAACCTTCGACACCCTCGGCAACTTGAACGAAAGCACCGAATGGTTGAATGGACATGACTTCGCCCTCAACCTTCGTGCCCTTCTTCAAGCCCTTCACCGCTTGTGCCTTGGCGTCTTGAGCCTTTTTGTATTCTTGTCGCGCCGCAAACTTGGCTTCTTGCTCAGACTTGGCAGCCGCGAGCTCTTCCTCCGTCGGCGGCTTCTTCATCGTCAAAGAAATCTTGTTTTCCTTGATTTCCTTGATCCAAACCTTGACTTCTTGGTCTTCAGACACGACAGACGCGACGCTTTCGACGAAGCCATCTTGAAGTTCGGAGATGTGCACCAAGCCGTCGTTCTTGGCGCCGAAGTCCACAAAGCAACCGTAGTCTTGGATGCGCTTCACCTTACCGGAAAACTCGGCGCCGACAACCACCGCGGAATCTTCGACGGTGACGTTCTTGCGCGGGAATCGACGGCGTGGCTTCTTGTCCGAGTCCCCGACGGCGGATTCGGCGCCGGTGGCGGGTTCGCTCACGGCGGCGACAACGCCCGAGCGTCGCGCGACGACGACGCACGTTTGGGATCTGTTTCGCACG
>Ga0228638_1001261_pt1 | contig 10496 bp, 8 predicted proteins | sample 48DmetaG_FD_182704 | JGI IMG/M metagenome (GOLD analysis project Ga0228638, IMG submission 182704) | Seawater microbial communities from Monterey Bay, California, United States - 48D | ecosystem: Environmental > Aquatic > Marine > Coastal | place: USA: California | collected 2016-10-31 | reverse complement strand
GCCAAATCGCTCCATACTGAAATCAGACCTTATAGGGGCAGCTAACAATTCATTTTTGGGAGATGGGTCGGGTGCGTGAAGAGGATACCTTATGATCAAGGTTTTCCCAGGCTTAAGACCTAACCTTGAAGAAGTCCCTACTGTAATCCTCAAAGCATGCCCAGGATTATCAGGAGAGATAAGTTTCTCTTCAATTTGATTGCCATTAATTACCTCTATACGATATTGCTCGTCGCTCAAATCTAAACCTTCAATTTCTATATGTACCTTCTCAAGAGAAGGGGGCACGAATATGCCTGGTATGTCATCTATAATTCTCATTACATTAATTGTTGCTGAACCGGTATTTTCTATCGTAATTGTTGCTTCTAAATCTGATGAAACATATGACTTAATTCTTGAGATATCAAATCTCTTTAGAATTTGTGCATCTAGAATAGATAAATTTTGTTCAGATATCGTTATTGAACCGGATGATTGAACTGATACTCTTGGTAAAATAGAATACCTAACTTCTTGCGTGAAACTTGGTTGGTCATCTGATTCCACTCTCTTTTCCATGGACTCCCAACTCCCCTCAGGCGGAATATCTTGCCTTAAATCTGAAAGATCTAGTATTGGCGAATCACGACCTACTAACCTTACAGAAGCCCCTGAAAGCGAAACTACGAATGAAGATTTATTTTCAAAAACACATTTACAATGCCATACTCCCGGACGATCATCTTCTATCGCATTAACATAAGAAAACTGTCTTCCTGAACTTGAAACATCCTCAAAGCCAATTCTAGAAACTGTTGATTCTGCCTTATAGGTCACTTCCGAAGAACCCGCAGGAATTTTTTCGACAGAATTAATCAATACATTCGGCAGTATAGATAATTTCCTGTTTTCACCAACTGACATTCGACCAATTTCCCAAATTACCGAATTTTCTTCGATTGAATACTCAGGAGAACTTGGAATTTGAAAATTAGGTGAAAAATTACGTCTTAAGGTTACATCTGTTAATGAAACATTGGAAATATTTTCAAGTTCTATCATAATTAGAACTTCTTGAGGATTATCTGAAAGTACTAATGAAAGACTTGCTTCCTGTTCTCTTTCTGATTCGGTATCAATTATTTCTCTAACATTAATCATCCTAGGGCCATTTGAACTATACGGTATCGTAGTCACTTCTGTAGCTTCTAACTCTCTAACAGTGACTGTTTTACCGCCTAGATCTGTCGAGGCAGTATTGGATAATTCAACCTCAATATCCCATGCTCGATGTTTTTTACTTGGGTTTTTTATTATCAATTCTCCATCAATTGTTTGTTTAAGAGGGCTCCCGTCGGCATTAACTAAAGAGATTTCTTTCTCACTAAGTATTGCATTTAGTTTATCTCCTGGTATAGAATCAACTTCTGTCGAAGGACGTAAATGGTGTTGAGAAACTGAATCAGAATTTTCATCTTCATCACTTGATATTTCGTTGTCATTTGAAAAATTTTCATTTTCTGAAAGGTCAAATACCGCTAACTTATCGGATAATAATTTTTTCTCGGATTCAAGAGTTTTTGTTATAGAATCATTAGAAATAACTTTCGAGGTTTGGATTGTTTCTTGAACATCTAAACCAAGACTAGGTTGTATATCCAAACCAGGAGGAAGAGGAGGAGGCTGTATATCCAAACCAGGAGGAAGAGGAGGAGGCTGTATATCCAAACCAGGAGGAGGAGGTTGTATATCCAAACCAGGAGGAGGAGGTTGTATATCCAAACCAGGAGGAAGAGGAGGTAGTATATCTAAACCAGGAGGAGAAAATTCAGAAACCTCTGAAAGAATATTATCTATTGATTTTTTAATATCTTCAAAAGAATCTTCGGATTCATCAGTACTAATTTTATTTTCAATTAATTCTGGAGGTGGAGTGGGTAAATCAGAGCCTTTTGAAGGAGGGGGAGGAATAGGTAAACCATCAGACATGCCAAATACACCGCGCGAGTTGAACTAAGACGTGGGTTAGATTGGTTTAATCATTCCTTGTCAAAGATATTCAAACATTAACAATACGAATGGTTGAATAATTAATTGTCTCAGGACCCAACATGAGTGCTCAAGACGCGACAGCCCCACCAGTGATCTTTGTCGTCGGTACTGCGGGTGCTGGAAAGAGTTCTTTGGTTACTGCTTTTCAACGCTGGGCAAGATTTCTAGAAGTGGATGCTCTAACTATTAATCTGGACCCAGGGGCAGAGAGAGTACATTATGACCCAGAATTTGATGTGCGAGATTTAATCTCTCTATCAGATGTTATGTCAGAATATGACTTAGGCCCAAACGGTGCACAAATTCTTGCAGCGGATCTTGTGGCAGCTCAGGCAGAAGATGTCTTTGAGGAAATAGAAGGCATCTCAGGAGATATCTTAGTTGTCGATACACCCGGTCAAGTTGAACTCTTTGCATTTAGAGAAGCCTCTAGTCATCTAGTGCAAGTAATAGGGCAAGGAAGAGCTTGTTTGATATTTCTATTCGACCCAATGTTGTCACAAACTCCCAGCGGATTTGTGTCACAAATGTTATTGTCTTCTATAGTACACTTTAGATTAGGTTTACCTACTGCAAATTTCCTGTCAAAGTCCGATTTACTAGAACCTGAAATATTAGAGAAAATTATCGAATGGGGTGAAAATCTAGATGTTTTAGAAGCTGCCCTATACGAAGAATCTGCTGCTCACAGCCTTGATCAAGCACACACCGGGCAAAGAGCAGAATTTGCAATAGGGCAACTAAGAATGATGCAACACGCATCAATTCAACCTGGATTAATACCTTTATCCAGTGAAGAAGAGGAGGGATTAGCAGATGTGCTCACATTTGCACAATCTCTCTTCGGAGGTATGGCAGACTCCAGAGATGGTTTTCAAGGAGATATTGAACATGAACTATGAAAAAAAAGATTTAATGGCTATCGATGATTTTAAGGATGATTTACCAGAAATAATAAATTGGGCAATTAATCTAAAAAATGATGATGAAATGGCTGACGGATTCAAGCCTTTGGAAGGAATGACAATTGGTTCAATATATGAAAAACCATCTACTAGAACAAGAGTTTCATTCGAGGTAGGAGTGAATAAATTAGGAGGCCAGCCTCTAACATTATTATCTAATGACATTCAATTAGGAAAAAGTGAGTCTGTTTCAGACACAGCCGCTGTACTATCCAGATACCTAGACGGTATCACTTACAGATGTTTCAAACATTCTGATGCCCAATTACTAGCAGAAAGTGCATCTGTACCAGTAATTAATGCATTATCTGATATGCACCATCCATGCCAAGCAGCTGCAGACCTAATGGCTATAACAGAAAATAAAAAAGATCTAAATGGACATATTTCATGGGTAGGTGACGGGAATAACGTTCTTCATGATTTATTGCTTGCAGGAGTTATTCTAGGCCATGATGTGAAATATGCTACACCCGAAGGAATGGAACCTAATCAAGAAGTGGTTGATAGAGCAGTAGAAATTGGTAACAAAACAGGAGCAAAAGTAGTCTCAACAAATGACCCAATTGAAGCAGTAAGTGATGCAGGAGTTATTTATACAGATATTTTTGTTTCGATGGGTGAAGAGCATTTAGAAAATAAATTTGAAGCGTTCCAAGGGTTCCAAGTAAATGAAGAACTTGTTTCAAATGCAAATGATAATTATTTATTTATGCATTGTTTACCAGCCCATAGAGGTGAAGAAGTAACTGACGGAGTTATTGATTCAAAGAATAGCATTGTTTTCGATCAAGCAGAGAACAGAATGTGGGCTCAGATGTCACTTCTGACATACATGTGTAACCCCATTGCTTGGGAAGCATATAGAGATTTATATTAATGAACTGACTATAAATCCTAAGAGAGTCAATTGTAAAGATTTTTTAATCAATTTCTGTGCATTACGATCTTCAGCATATGCTAACTTTCTCTTGACTAAGAATATAGTCATCAGTCCTGGAATTATCAATAATAGATGACTCGAAGGAAATATTTCTAATGCGAATGGCGCTAATATTGAAACCACTGTTAATAACAATATCATCCATGCTAGAATTCTAGCTTTTTCTACACCTATTCTCATAGCAAGTGTATTTCTACCCTCATCTCCTTCCATATCTTCGATATCCTTTACTATCTCTCTAGCTAAATTACATAAAACTCCAATAAAGAATAATGATAGAACACGAGGCTCAGTAGGCTCAAAAACACCTGCTGCTCCAAATAAAATTACCATCCCTACGGATAAACTAATGGCAAAATTACCAGGTAGACCTCTGTCTTTAAGTTTTAAACTATAATTACTTGAGGATTCATAATTAGTTAGAAGAAAAATAGCAAGTAACCATATCAAGATTGATGGAGCCCAGTTCTCAAAACCATCTTCGATTGACGATGATATATAACCTGCATAAACTAAACAGAATAATGAAAAACACATTAAAATAGCAGTTAGAATTTTAGCATTATTAAGAGAAATATCGCCACTAGGAAGTGGTCGATTGGGTTGATTTAATTTATCAATCTCAACATCTAAGATATCATTTAATGCATTCCAAGAGCACATAAATGCCCAAACAGATAATCCATGTAGAATGGTTATAGATGCTAAATCTCCCCTTGGTATTTGATCTAAGGCTAACAATGAACCAAAAATTACGCCTATGAGGCCAGTTAAAGAATTACCAAATCGGAATAATGTAAACCATGAACCAACACTAGACCGCACACTCATGATGATTTTACCAAGTCATCTAACTTGAGTTCTTCCCCGTTACGAGCTCATACAGTCACGATTTGAGCGCTTAGTGACCATATGCAGACCGTATATGTACTGCCTCTAAATTGCCCTCGAACATGACCTATTTTCTCAAATCTATTATCTTTAGCCAATATATTGCCGACCTGATTCATAGTAGCTCCCCACTTAAAACGACTATTCAAATGATCAAATATTTCAACCGTGTTAGCGGAGTTATTTTCATTAAGATATGTTTCGACTTCATTCCTTAAACGACTTGTTTTTGACATTAAGCCACCTCAATTATTTCTAACTTTGATTGGTTGTATCTCGTTATCAATCCGTTCCATCCAGTGGTACTAACTTCAATATTCTTTGATTTTATTGATATTGGCATCCATGAATCAGATGAAATATTTCCATCAAAATTGACTATTGTCTCATTGACAGGTTTTTTATCACCAGCGTCAGTCTTATTTAGACTAGAAAAAGTCACTATTTTACATGGCTCTGGTTTTTTCCTATAAATCACTGATGGTTGTCTATTCATACTCATGCTCATGATTCGTGGTTTGAACTTTAGCATATGAATAAACATTAGAGGGGCCTAACTGAAAGTGAAAGTGAAACTGTTGTATTATACTTCTCAAGCCACTCTTTTCTTAAATGAAAGTAAACTCGAGGACTTACAAGGCTCGTGTAGTGTAGTGGTCCATCATGAAGCCCTCTCGAGGCTTCGACCCGGGTTCAAATCCCGGCACGAGCACCAAAAAAACTCTCTAGTATACAATAATAGTCTTAAGCACCCCTTCATTGGCGTAATAAGGTTCGAATGCGTGTAGAGCAAGATGTTAAGCTAACCTTTGAAGATGTACTAATAAGACCTAAGCGCAGTACACTGGTTTCTAGATCAGATGTCACATTAGAGAGAGAATTTAAATTTAGGCACTCTAATACAACTTGGTCTGGCGTGCCAATTGTTGCTGCGAATATGGATACTACTGGATTGTTTTCAATATCTAAAATTTTACAACAACATAAAATGATTACATGTCTACAAAAATTCTATGCAACTAGAGAATATGCTGCAGCATGGGATGATGGCGTTGACCCGAACTTCATTGCTGCGACATGCGGTTCTACAGAAGAAAGTCTGACATTGCTAAAAAGAAAAATGGCAACAAATGAAAAAATTAAATTTATTTGTATTGATGTTGCAAACGGTTACAGAGAAGTTTTTCTAGATTTCGTGAAAACTACTAGAGAGAATTTCCCTGAAAAAATTATCATTGCAGGTAATGTCGCTACTAGAGAAATGACTGAAGCTCTAATTCTTGCTGGTGCAGATGTTGTCAAAGTTGGGATAGGCCCTGGTTCTGTATGCACTACAAGGAAAGTAGCAGGAGTGGGGTACCCCCAACTTAGTGCCATTGCTGAATGCGCTGATGCTGCACATGGGCTTGGAGGACATGTGATGGCGGATGGAGGTTGTTCGTCACCAGGGCATGTGGCAAAGGCATTCGCTGCGGGGGCAGATTTTGTAATGCTTGGAGGTATGTTTGCAGGCCATGATGAATCTGGTGGCGAAGTAGTAGAAGGAAAGAATGGGAAAATGTACAAATCATTCTATGGTATGTCCTCATCTAAAGCAATGGAAACACATTATGGCGAAGTAGCTAAACATAGAGCTCCGGAAGGGAAAGAAGTTAGAGTTCCATATAGAGGTCCTCTTTCTGTAACAATTCAAGCAATTCTTGGAGGAGTACGTTCTGCATGTTCTTACGTTGGTGCACGTAGAATCAAAGATCTCCCCAAATGCACCACATTCATTAGAGTGACACAGACTACTAACGAAGTCTATCAACGATTCAATGTTGAAGAATAGTCAAATTAGCAACTATTTACTTTAGTCCAAGATTCTTCACTGCTTTCAGATTCATCATACAAGTAATATGAGGTATGAGATAATTCACCAGCATTATTTGCATAGCCATAACTCACTAAGATATCTAAATGATAACAGCCATAATCGCTCTCTGTCCAATCAGATTTAGGTATTACGATATTTCCTTCACCTAACTCTACATTACTCTCAGAACCCATTAATGCGATTTCTGAACCAAATAAGCCGATATTACTCATATATCCTCCACCATATTGGCCGCCCATACCGTCCCATGTTGCTTCACCATGTGGGCCACTTGAAGAGAAATAACCACCATTAACTGTAACCTCAGGATATTGTATTGCATCTGAGTCGCCGTCAAGAGATAGAGTGGCTGTGAAAGAGTAGTCAGCATATGGTAGAGCGCCTGGGATAGAACTTGAAGAACTAATTCCCACATATGCAGACAATGAAATTCCGGAAACACATCTATCCATTGAACCACAGTCATCAGAATTAGTAGACATAGATGGCGTTGCTACAGAATATAGCGAAGTAATATCTCTTGAAAGAACTAAAGAATCTAAAGCAATATCTTCAACAATGGTATCACCGTTATCGATATTAATAGTCATAGTATATGCCGAATCCAAACTAGGTAGCGCATTCCCTGAATAGAAATCAGAGGTCGGTATTGTAAATTCCCCATAATCACCTAGGCCGTCGCTCTTATCGATATTGAATGAATATTCATTAGAAAAAGTTGAAGACGAACCATGATAGATTGTTACAAGTGCATCGTGACTCCCACTACCTCCATTTTGTCTAATTTTGATTTCAAGCTCTTCCCCTGAATCATCAAAATCAACATCACCTACAGAAATATCGCCAACCAATAATATCGAAAGTAGGAAGGGAAGACCGAGTAAAATTATGTAGGTCCCAAAAATTGCAAATGACTTTTTCATATCTAATCCATTACCTCCAGCGAAGGAAGGAAGACCCAATTCTAATTTCCACCAAACAAAACCTAATGAAACGAGCATTATTATTGGTGAAAGAATATTTAATGATATAAAATCTAGGTATATTCCAAACCACATTACAATGAAGAATGGAACGATCGCACCGTAAGACAGAGTAATGGCGATATCCTTTATTGATGAATCATTACTATCTGGAATTATGGCAGCATTCACTAATGCTTCACTAATTTCATCTTCAGATTTTTGGGCTGCTGCCTTTTGTAAAAGTCCACTATCGCTCATCTGGTACTCACCTTCAGTTATACACGACAAATAATTGGTTATCAACCCGTTGACAGATACAGTCAGAATAGTAGGTTTAAACTACTATTTAGAACAAACGAGAATCAAGAACTCTCAGTTCTCCATCACCATCATCATCTTCGTCATCATTATCGTACACTCTGAATCTTCCCGCAATCGCTGCAGCCGCTAGAGCTGTAATCATTGTAGTGCCAATCAGTTCGAAACCTGGGAGGTAAACTCCACGGATGTAAAGAGTAACTGATTGGATTTGAGAATTAGGAATTCCTTCTGTCCGCACTGAATAATCGGAAGTAGCCTTAAACTGTAAATTATAATATTTGTCAGTCCAACCTTGATTCTTAGGTGTTCTAATTTGAACCCTAACTTTTTCAGGAGGTGATTTAGATTCTATCTCGACATTGACTAGAGGAAGACTGAGTGTGAATCCTTCGTCACTAAGTTCGTCATAGTTAGCAATCTCGATATTCATTCGATCTAATGCGTTACCGTCATTGTAGACGTCATATGAAACCATGTAGTCCACTTTAGGCCTCAACTGGATGAAAGCGAGTTCGGAAGCAACTCTGAGCCTGCTAAATTGTTTGACAACTGCTAGAACTTTGTAGGTTGTAGGAGTTCCAGGGTATGCAACACCATTTGCTTGCGACACAGTAGCAGTGATAGAAATCTGGTGTTGTCCTTCAGCCATTTGTAAATCTCCTCTCAGAATTACTTGGAAACTTGTTTGAAGGCCTGAGCCAACTGTCAGAGATGCAGGTCCAGCTGAAACAAGAGCTCCTGACTGTATTACTATGTCAACCTTAATTTGGTGAGCAGATGGATTTTCTAAATCGCAATTAACTATTGACGTTCTTGTAGAACCAGGATAGGTCTCAATAGGTTGAGGGTTTTCACAAGTCAGCGACACGTCAGGAGTGACTCCCTGAGCATGTACTGCAGCAGCGCCAGCCCACATACTTAGAAAGTAAACTGCCAGTAATATTAGGACTGGTCTTACGGAGCGGGCAGATGTCATACAACCAATCCCGTGTGAAACTGTATTTTAGGGTTCTCACTATTAGAGCATGAAATAATGTAGAAAGAAGAGTTCTTGAATAAACGAATATATTTTAAAAAAATAATTATTTTAGTTGGAAAATGGTGGACCCGACCGGATTTGAACCGATGGCCACTCGGTTATGAGCCGAGCGCTCTAACCAACTGAGCTACGGGTCCTTGGAACGACTCGAATGCGCTTCAGAGATGAACCTTATTATCTAACACACAAGAAAATTAATGTATAATTTACCCCTAATTATGACAAATTTAACTAGAATTACAATAAATAATGAAATTATTAGCACAAAAATAAGATATAGGTGAAAAAAAATACACTAAGTTTACACTGTAACACTTATTTCCTTAACGCTTTCGTGCAGACACTGAGTGAGCGTCATGTTAGACCAGATGAAAAAGAATAGTGCAAGTACAATGTTAGTGATAGGTATAATGCTAGTTGCAGTTAATGCGACGTTGATTACATCAACATTTGATGGATTAATTTCCGAGGGGATGGAACAACAAGTTACTGATGCTTACGATGAAGAAGGCGATTTTGATGAAGAATGGGCTACATCAACATCAGAAAAAGTATATTTTGGATATAATTTGACTGATATTGATGCATTATCAAGCGATGACCCTTCGAATGCATATACTAAAGTTGGACCATGGATTTACAATGTCACATCACATAAGCAGATTCTAGAATGGAATGATCAAGAAGGTACTATGACTTACTCTGAATATGAAGTATTCGAATGGTGTGAAGGATGTACTTGGGAAGATAGAGATGGAACTATGGGAGATGTAGGAGAAATTTATGATTCAGTACCAGGAACAAATGATTTCAGAAATGTCAATATTTTGTGGACAGCACAAAGTATTGCTGCCATTGGAGCTGTTGGTTTCGAATATGGGGAACCTTTTGCTAAAGCAGGATTCGCTACCAATATGATGACTCTGGAACTTTCTAGTTTGGCACCAAGTATTTGGTCCGCTGAAGATACGGAAGATAGCTTAGAAGAAGCTTCTGCAGGGATTCAAGATGCGGGTATGGATACAGCATCAGCAGATGCTGCTGCACCTGGTTATTTAATGAGTTTAGCATATTCTTCATGGAACGCTAGTTCAGGTGCAGGAATTATGAATCCTGATTTTACATCCTCTGCAGATATGATTCTGAATGATGCAGTGGATCCCTCAACTGGTATGTGTATTGCTTTAACTTGTGACTACGGCCACATGTTGGTGGCTGGAATGGGAGAACCTAGCGAATCAGTCACTCCTATGAGATCTATGTTATACGGATATGGGGATGTTGAAGAACCGGAAAGAACTCATATTGATTGGGCAGTTTATGCATTGGCAGGAAATAATTTCTTAGGTAATGGAGGAGGTGCTGATCTGACTACTACCGACAATAATAGAGAGAGATTACAAACAGTCAGCGGAGTAGATATTGCTAATCCAGATGCTCTTGATTTCCTATTATTCGGAAT
>Ga0228638_1001252_pt1 | contig 10546 bp, 11 predicted proteins | sample 48DmetaG_FD_182704 | JGI IMG/M metagenome (GOLD analysis project Ga0228638, IMG submission 182704) | Seawater microbial communities from Monterey Bay, California, United States - 48D | ecosystem: Environmental > Aquatic > Marine > Coastal | place: USA: California | collected 2016-10-31 | reverse complement strand
CTGCTGCTCTATCAACTGATAATCTTGCTAAGGAATACTTTGGCGACCAAGGAATGTTGGGCTATGTTGCTGGTGTTCAGAGAAAAGAAATTAGAGAAGGTATTGCATGTGTTAAACATCAAAATATGTCTGGCTCTGATATGGGTGATGATCATAAAGAATATTTTGCTGGTGAAGCTGCATTAAAAGCAGCAGGCGAAGATAATACTATGAATCAGTTTTAGAGCATGAGCTCATTTCAGTTTTACCACAAATATTACAAACACCATCCTCGGATGTCATAATCCCACCACAGGATCCTTCAATTGGTTTATTTCTTAGAATTAAGCCAATTGCTAAACCTGAAAATGCTATACCTATAACAATAAAAGTGGCTATAAATGTATTCATAGTCCTAAATCATACCATTTATTTGAAAAAATTAGCTCTGACTCCCCTTTTGAACCTATAACCAACATCAAAGCAATATTGTTAGCATTAGCAATATTTAGTGCTTCAGGGTAGCCAATAACATTAAAGGCAGTTGCTAGAGCATCTGCTTGAGCTGCTGATTCTTCATGTGCAATTGTTACTGATAGTATGTTTGTATTAATTGATTGGAAAGTTTTAGGATCAATAGTATGTGTAATCATTTTATTATCAAAAATTTTAAAATTTCTATACTCACCAGATGTAGCTATAGCTAAAAAATTATCATTATTTTTTATTACATGAATTGCTTTATTATTAAATGAATTTGGATCTTGGATTCCTACAAACCAAGGTTTTGAAAAATTTGAGCCGCTAACTATCAATTCTCCACCCACATCAATAAGATGATTCTTTATGTTATTATCAATTAGATATTGATGAATTAATTGAACTGCATAACCTTTTGCAATAGATGATAGATCAAACCAATTAGTAGATTTTTTAACTAACTTATTTTTGTTGATTAATAAATATTCATTATTATTATCTTGTCTTAAACTCATATCAAAATCAGGTGCAAAACCAAATTTACTTGAGATTTTTCCCAACATGATGTTGTAAGCACCGTTAGACAATCTATTTACATCATCTGCAATATCTAAAATATTGAATAAATCTTCACTTATAGAAATCTCAACATCTATAGGTTGTTGATTTATTATGGCGATCTCTGAATTATTTTTATAATTTGATGCTACAAGGTCTATATGCTCAATAATCTTAATAATATTTTTTTCATGATGATCAGCTATAAATGAAGTAGACACTACTGACCAAGAGGTGCCATAAGCTTTACCAGTGACATTATAAGTTTTATTTGAATTTGAGTTGTAGGCTATGAAGATACAAAATAAGCCAACACATAATGCAATAAACTTTGATGTAAGTTTTCTAGATATCAAGTCTATTTAGCCACCAAAGTCATCTAGAGCAATGTTTTCTGGCTCAACACCTATATTTGTTAATAGATCAATTACCGCTTTATTCATCATTGGAGGTCCACACATATAGTATTCACAATCTTCAGGAGATTCATGATGTTTTAAATAATTTTCATATAAAACATTATGAATAAAACCAGTGTCGCCATCCCAGTCATCTTCTGGTTGTGGGTCTGATAATGCAACGTGCCATTCAAAATTTTCATACTTTTCAGCCAAATCATTAAATTCTTCAACGTAGAACATTTCTTTTAAGCTTCTTGCGCCATACCAAAATGTTATTTTTCTATCTGTATGGATTCTTAATAGTTGATCAAAAATATGTGATCTCATAGGGGCCATACCAGCACCACCACCAACAAAAACCATTTCATTTTTTGTCTCTTTAGCAAAGAACTCACCAAAAGGTCCAAATACCTTAACTTTATCACCAGGTTTTAAGTTAAAAGTCCAAGATGACATTATTCCAGGAGGAAAATCACTTCCAGGAGGTGGTGAAGCAATTCTTATATTGAATTTAATAACACCTTTCTCTTCAGGATAATTTGCCATAGAGTACGCTCTAATTACTGGCTCAGGATTAATAGATTTATTGTCCCAAATTTTAAATTTATCCCAATCAGTATGATATTCTTTTTGAATATCAAATGATTTATAGTCAATTTCGTAGGCAGGAGCTTCGAGCTGAACATATCCTCCAGCTCTAAAGTCAACATTTTCACCTTCAGGCAATTTCAAAACCAATTCTTTAATAAAAGTAGCAACATTGTCATTTGAAATAACATCACATTCCCACTCTTTTACGCCAAAGATTTCCTCAGGTACCTCAATTTTCATATCACTTTTTACAGGAACTTGGCATGAGAGTCTCCATCCTTCATTTCTTTCTCTAGAATTAAAATGAGATTCTTCGGTTGGCAAAATTGAACCTCCTCCATCAAGAACAACACACTTACATTGACTGCAAGTTCCACCTCCACCACACGCAGATGATAAAAATATTTTATTTTCAGCAAGAGTTTGAAGTAATTTTGAACCTGCTGGCACAACAATAGGATTTGATGAATCACCATTAATCTCAATAGAAACATCACCCGTAGATACAAGTTTTGATCTAGCACCAATAATAACTGCTACTAAAGCAAGCACTATTCCAGAAAAAGAGATAACTCCAAGTATTAAATCAATTTGCATAATTAAGCTCTCATATTTTAAAGAGATATACCTCCAAATGACATAAATCCAAAACTCATAAGACCAACAATTATAAATGTTGCTCCTAGACCTTTCAAACCCTCAGGTATATCTGAGTATTTTAATTTCTCTCTTATACCAGCAAGAATTACAATAGCCATAGCCCATCCAAAGCCAGCACCTAAACCATACACAACACTTTCACCAAACATTAAATCTTTTTCTATCATAAAAAGTGAAGCACCCAAGATTGCACAATTGACTGTAATCAAAGGCAAAAATACACCTAATGCATTATATAAAGCTGGGACATATTTATCTAAAAACATTTCCAATATTTGAACTACCGCAGCGATAACACCTATATAACTTATTAATTCAACAAATTCTAAATTTGTATCAGGTAATCCTGCCCATGCCAAAGCACCATCTCTAAGTATAAAATTATATATAAGGTTGTTGAGAGGAACTGTTATAAGACATACTACTATAACAGCAATACCTAAACCTATGGCTGCATCAATTTTCTTCGAAATAGCAATGAAAGTACACATACCAAGGAATACTGATAAAGCAATATTTTCTATAAATACTGTAGTAATAAATATATTTAAGTAATGTTCAAACATTAAGCTCTCTCTTTGTTAGATCTGGACTTGTAGAATGCTTTGAAAGTGAAAAGTCATCTTCTTCTATTTGTATAGGCTTGTAAGATCTTATAGCCCAAATAAATAAACCAATGATGATAAAAGAACTTGGTGGAAGGAGCAATAAATTATTTGCCATGTACCAACCACCATTTGATACAAGTGGGAGTATTTCATAACCAAACAAGGTACCAGCTCCAAAAAGCTCTCTTATGGTTGCGACACCAATTAAAATTACACTATAACCAAGACCGTTACCTAGGCCATCAAAAAAACTTAGTAAAGGTTTTTCTTTCATTGCAAAAGCCTCAGCCCGACCCATAACAATACAGTTAGTGATGATTAATCCAACAAAAACAGATAACTTTTTACTTGTCTCATAGTCATAAGCTTTTAAAAGTTCATCAACCACTATAACCAGTGATGCAATTATAGTCATTTGTACAATAATTCTAATACTACTTGGTATGTGATTTCTAATTATTGATATGAATAAATTTGAAAAAGCGACTACACTTGTTAATGCAACACACATAACCATTGTTACTGAAAGATTATTTGTTACAGCCAATGCTGAACAAATACCTAAAATCTGTAAAGTGATAGGATTCTCATCTATCAAAGGTTTTACTAATACAGCCTGGTATTTCTTAAGATTCATATTCCAACTCACTAAACAAATTTGCATATCCTGAATCACTGAACCAATATTTCAACATATTGGTTACACCTCTACTAGTTAGAGTTGCTCCTGATAAACCATCAACTTTATATTCTAAATTTTGATCATCAGAAGGAACCTTTCCCTTAATTACTTCCAATGAAACAATATCATTTTTGTATAGTTGTTTCCCAGCCCATAAGGCTTTCCATTTAGGGTTATCAACTTCTGCTCCAAGACCTGGAGTTTCTTTATGATCATAAAACTCTAAACCAGCTACAGTATTAAAGTCGTTTTCAATGGAAATATAACCAAAAAGAGTTCCCCACAAACCATAACCTCTTACAGGAAGAATAACTTTATCTATAAGGTTATTCTCATCTCTAAGAACAAAAAATTTACCTACATTTTCTCTATTTTTAATAATAGCGATATCCTGAGATGCGTCTAATGATGTTGAGTACTCTGGTTTTCTAGTTGCAGCTATCTGGTCATAATCGCCTTTATGTAACTCTAAAAAGTCATCAAGCTTTGTTCCTTTTAAAAGTTTGCCAGAGTTAAAATCAATATATTTTGCTTCTAATTGATTAAATTGTTCTTTGATATCTAAATTGGGATTAAAAATACCTGCAGCTTGAAGAATTTTTGTTCTTTTATCATTTGCTTTGTTCTCATTTTGCATATCACGAAGACTCACTGCTGTTGATGAAACAACTAATGAGCAAACCAAACAAATTGCAAAAGCAACACCTAATGTTTTAACTATTGAATCATTCATTGTGCTAAAGCCTTTCTTCTATTTATATTCGACATCATTACCATATGATCTATAACTGGTGCTAATAAGTTAGCAAATAATATTGCAAGCATCATACCTTCAGGGAAAGCTGGGTTAATAACTCTAATTAATATAACTGTTATACCAATAATAAACCCATAGATGCATCTACCAGTATTGGTTCCAGAGCCTGAGACAGGTTCTGTAGCCATAAAAACAAGGCCGAAAGCAAAGCTTCCTATTACAGCATGCCAATACCATGGAACTTCAAACATTGGATTTGTATCTGAACCTACAATATTTAGCAGGCTTGACATTGTTATCATACCAATGAATGTCCAAAGAATAATTCTCCAAGATGCAACTTTAGTTGCTAATAAAATTATCAAACCAATGCATATAGCGATTATAGATGTTTCTCCAATAGAACCAGGAATATTTCCTAAAAATGCATCCATCCAAGTGAATTTATTATAGATTCCTGCCATACCATTTTCAGCAGCAACACCAAGAGCTGTTGCACCACTATATCCTTCTGGAACTATATTATTATCAGCAAGTCCAGCAATCCAGACTTTATCACCTGATATTTGAGATGGGTATGCAAAATAGAGAAATGCTCTTCCGGTTAATGCGGGATTTAAAAAATTCTTACCAGTACCTCCGAATATCTCTTTTCCAATAACTAAACCAAAAGTTATACCTAAAGCAGCTTGCCATAGAGGGAGATCGGGTGGACAACTAAGTGAGAATAAAACAGTAGAAACAAAAGCTCCTTCATTTATTTCATGTTTTCTAACAACAGCAAATACAGTCTCCCAACCTATTCCTACAACAAAAACAGTTATATAAATAGGCATAAAGTAGCATGCACCAAACCATAATTTTGAGATAAAGCTTGATGAGTCATAACCAACAAGATTAACTAGTGGGTGGTGCCAGTCACCAGTATTTAATTGATTAATTGATTCAAGATATTCGAGTGAGTGTGATCCAAGATTATACATTCCAAAAAACATAGCGGGGAATGTAGACAGCCAAACAATTACCATAATCTTTTGAATATCAACAGCATCTCTAATATGAACAGGGTTTGATGTTTTTGTTTGTGTAGAAAAAATAAAATTTTCTACAGCATCAAATAATGGAAACCATTTAGAATATTTTCCATCACCAATGAAATTTGGTTTTACTGAATTAATATAGTTTCTTAATGCATTCATTGTTCTAAATATAAATTATTTAAATTATTAGCCAGAATCGAACAATAATCATATTTACTTGGACATATATATGACGCAAGCGCTAGATCCTCTGGGGCTAACTCAAGCATTCCAAGATCAACTGCCTGTTCAATATCTCCCACGACTAAGGATTTTAATAATTGTGGAACCAATATATCCATTGGAAGTATTTCGTCATAAGTTCCAACAGGCACTATCGCCCTATCTCCACCATTTAATGAAGTATTAAATGTGAATTTATTGGGTTTTAGCATTGATGATGAAAATACATTCAAATTAGAGTGTAATTGTGAGCCCGGCATAAGCCAATTCAAAAAAATATCATTAGCCTCATCTGGTATTACAGATATGATTGAATCATAGAAACCTAAGTAATTCATAACACCCTCTGATGAATGTCCATAAATAAGTGATCCAGATACAACTCTAGAGTTATTATCAATTTTTCCAGCAGTTAATTGATCGATATTTCCAGATATTCTTGCATTAATAAGGCAGGGTTTAAATACAGATGGTCCGCCCAAAGCAATTAGTTTATGGGTTCTTAAGGTATTATTTTTTAATAAATGACCCAAAGAGATGACATCTTGATAATTGATAGTCCAAGCAACTCTGTTGAGATTAACTGGGTATATTTGACTTATATGAGTGCTAGATAAACCAGCAGGATGCGGTCCAGATACTTGGCAATAATTAACATTGTCAACATTTGTATCAAAATTATCATTTTGATAGGTGCAGTGTATTGGACAAGAAAATAACTCAGTTAATGCTTTTAAACCTTTTGTAAAATTATCAATATCTTGATCAATAATATAGTATGGATCAACAGATAAGGGATTTGTATCACATGCATTTACAAATACTGCATCAGGTAATGAATCTACTTTTGGAGTTCTGTTGAAAGGTCTTGTTCTAAAAGCATTCCACAAACCAGAATTTATAAGAAGATTAGTGTAGCTTTCTGGGGTTTGTTCATACTCAAATAATTCAGGTTCTTCGTTTTGGGAGATTTCCACTTCAACAGAAAGAAATTTTCTTTTATCACCCCTACTTATGTCTTTAACTATTCCTCCAGCAGGAGAAGTGAAGTATACACCTGGATTTTTTTTATCTTCGAATAATTTAGTACCTCTTTTGACTATATCACCAACTTTAACCATCATGGTTGGCTTCATGCCAACAAAATCATTTCCAAGAAGTGAAACGGAGGTTACATTAGGTGTATCTGCAATAACAGGGTCAGGTGTACCTGAAACTGGCAAATTTAGACCTTTAGTAGTTTTTATCACGTGCGCTATACCTGAGTAAATTTATATACATCAAAAACGTGATGATTATAAATCTAAAGCGTTATTGATTCTATAGTTTTATGAAATTGGTTTAGGCAATCTTTTTAATGAGATTCCAGCTATTTTTTTTGCTAAATTAATGACTTGTTTTGAATACCCATATTCATTGTCATACCAACAATATAAAGTAACTCTTTTTCCACTTGTAATAGTTGCCTGTGAATCAATGATTGAAGCAAAAGGACTGGAGTAAAAATCTGTAGATACTATCTCTGGTGAATTAACATAACCTAATGTTTCTCTATATTTTGAATGAAAAGCCATTGATTTAAGGTAATTATTTACAGAATCTTTATCAACTTCTATATTAAGAACTAGAGATAAAATTGCGAGACTGACATTGGGAGTTGGAACTCTTATAGCATTACCTGTAAGTTTGTTGGCTAATTCAGGTATTGCTTTGCCAACTGCTTTTACAGCACCAGTTGAAGTAATAACCATATTTAAAGGTGCGCCGCGTCCACGTCTATCACCTTTGTGGAAATTATCAATTAAATTTTGATCATTTGTATATGAATGAACTGTTTCAATGTGACCGCCATCAATTCCATAGTTATCATTAAGAACTTTAAGAACTGGAACTATTGCATTCGTAGTGCATGATGCAGCAGATATAATCTGATCAGAATCTTCTAAAATAGCATCATTAACACCATAAACAATGTTTTTTATATTACCCTTACCAGGAGCTGTTAAAAGAACTTTTGAAGCATTAGATTGAATGTGTTCTGACAATCCATCAATATCCCTCCAAACACCAGTATTATCGATAACAAGAGGATTTTGAATATCATAGTCACTATAATTTACTTCTTTAGGACTTAAGGCATAAATAACTTTTACAGGATTGCCATTTATTACAAGAGTCGATTTTTCTTCATCCACTCTAACAGTACCATCAAAAGAACCATGAACAGAATCCCTAGATAGGAGGCTTGCTCTTTTGTAAAAATGGCTCTTAATCTATAATAATTTCCAGGTCCTGTATTTTGAATCATCATTCTTGTAACAAGTCTACCAATACGTCCAAATCCGTATAAAACTATATCTTTTGGTTTAGCGGGACGGTCTGATTTAATATCAATTACACTAGATAATTCATTGTCGATATAATCAGAGAGGCCAGAGGAGTCTTTCTTTAGATTATTGAAATTTGGAAATCTTATAGCAAGCTCGCCTATATCAATTTCACAATCTGCAATTTTAAGAGTATCTAAATATTGCAATATTGGAAATGTCTCTAACTCACTTAACTCATTGTTGTCAGATTGTCGAGCAAATCTATGAGCTCTCATAATTTCGACAGGCGATTGATTTACAAGGGATTTTCCATAGATAAGGATATTTACACCATCACGATATAAGCCACCTACTATAGGTACCATTAATTCAGCTAAACCCTCTCTCCACTTCCAGTCACCAAAGGAGTCCTCAGGAAGAATACGATCTTGTCTTTTAGTAGACTGAAAAGTAACGTCTTTATTATTATTCATAATTAAAGTAAAAAATTTACAGTACTAAATTATTTTAATAGATAAAGTTCTAAATAAATATCATTTATTTAGAAAAAGCTTTTAAGTGAAAATCAGCATTTCCAAACATGGCATCCACAGCAACCATCTTCTTAAGATAATGACCTATCATCATTTCCTCACTAACACCCATTCCACCATGAAGCTGCACTGCGTTTTGTGCAGAAAGTTTTCCATATTTACCCACGTGAGCTTTTAGTGCTGATACATGTTTGAATTTTTCATCAGTATTTGAATCTACTTCAAGCATAGCTTTATATAAAAGCGATTTAGCTAATTCACTATCAATAAACATGTCTACCATTCTATGTTGTAGTACCTGAAAGTTCGATATAGGCTGATCAAACTGCTCACGTTCCTTGGTATACTGAACTGTCTTTAGATAGCATGAAGTCATGCAACCAACAGCTTCAGCACTAACACATAAAGTTGCTAAATTTATTGCTTCCAATAGTAATTTATTAGCCTCATCACCAGAAGCAATAATATTTGCATCCTCAATAGATACATTATCAAAGATATATTCTGCACATGTTTGTTCATCAATAGTTTTAAAAGAATTGAACGAAACACCATTAGCATCTTGATCAACCAGAACTAATGCCAAAGAATTATCTTTGATACAAGATACAATTATTTTGGAAGCATTTTTACCATTTAAAACAAGTGATTTTGTTCCATTGAGTTTGTTGTTATCAGATAAGTTTGTATTTGGATTTAAATATTCATATGAATTCTTAGGTTCAGCAAACGCTAAAGATACATGCATTGAGCCTGAGCATATATCTTCTATTAACTCTAATTTTTTATCAAAATTTGATTTATCAAGAACAGTACCTGCTAATACAATATTAGCTAAGTAAGGCTCTATAACAAGTGATTTTCCAAACTCTTCAAATAACACAGAAAGTTCGATTGGACCAAAACCAAAACCACCAGATTCTTCTGAAAAAGGCATAGATAGCCAACCTTGTTCTGCAAATAAAGACCATGCTTTTTCATCAAAGTCATTATCTGATTTAACAACATCTTCTCTTTTGTAAAAATCATATTCTGTTTCACAAAATTTTTGAATCTGCTCTCTTAGCATTACCTGCTCTTCTGTATAGCTTAAGTTCATCTTTAAACCCCTAATACAAACTTAGAAATAATATTTTTTTGAATTTCGTTACTTCCACCATAAATAGATGTTTTTCTAAAATTTAAAAATCTTTCTAAAGATACAGGGGCATGCTCTGGTCCTGACGGCTTATCATTAGAACCGTAACCACCTGCTCCAGGATACATTAATGCATATTCACCAGCAGCTTCAACATAGATCTCAGTAAGACCTTGTTGAATCTCAGTTCCTTTAATTTTTAAAATGGAAGATTCTGCACCAGGATGACCGCCATTTTCTAACTCTGACAAAAGTCTTAGTTCTGTCATTTCTAGAGCTGAAATAGCAATCTCTATCTCTGCAACTTTTTTATCTAAATCTGAGTTATCTAAATTGGAAACAATTTCTTTAAGCGCATTGAGTGCTCTCATTGATGCACCTACAGCGGCTATTCCAAATCTTTCATGAGCAAGCAGGAATTTTGCATAGGTCCATCCTTTGCCTTCTTCTCCTACTAAATTTTCAACGGGTACTTTTACATCTGTAAAAAATACAGAATTTACTTCATGATCTCCATCGATAGTAATAATTGGTTTTACCTCTATTCCTGGTGTTTTCATATCAACT
>Ga0228638_1001249_pt1 | contig 10555 bp, 13 predicted proteins | sample 48DmetaG_FD_182704 | JGI IMG/M metagenome (GOLD analysis project Ga0228638, IMG submission 182704) | Seawater microbial communities from Monterey Bay, California, United States - 48D | ecosystem: Environmental > Aquatic > Marine > Coastal | place: USA: California | collected 2016-10-31 | reverse complement strand
AAGATGACAGGAATGATGGAAACAGCCAGAAGTCTTCCAGAAGGCACTTTACAAAATTATGGAGATAATGCCTGGCAAATGTTTACAGATAATCCTGAGAGTGCAAATGTTGCATTAGAGCTTGGATTAGTTGATATGGTTGTGACTAGAGAAGAGATTAGATCATGGATGTATGAACAATATCCCAATAAGGATAACGATAGATATGCCTACCCTGATAGTGTATCAATCTATGAATATCTATCCGCAATTACTAGTACAAGTGAAGAAAATGATAGTAGCAATAGAATCGCAGTAATTAATGTTGAAGGTGCAATAACAACTGGTGAAGTAGCATTTGGTGTTGCTGGCTCAGATACTATTGTTGATAACATACAGTCTGCTATAGAAGATAATTCAGTAAAAGCACTTGTTCTTCGAGTCAATAGTCCTGGCGGAGGAGTTTTGGCTAGTGAGTATATAACTAATGCTCTCAATGAATTCAAAGAAACTGGAAGGCCTATTGTTTCCTCTATGGGAGATATAGCTGCATCAGGTGGAGTTTGGGTTACGACTAGCTCTGACGAAATTTTCGCAGAAAAAGATACTCTAACAGGATCGATTGGAGTCTATGGCATTGTCCCAACGTTAGATGGTATATATGACTGGGCAGGTATAAAAGTGGATGGTACAAGTTCTACAAAAGCTGCTGAATGGGACGAAAGACAAACAATGCCTGACTATGTCAAAAATGCTATACAGTCTAATATTGAGAATACCTATGAAAAATTTGTATCCAAAGTTGCCAAAAATAGAAATATGGATTACAGCGAAGTTCTACCAATAGCTGGTGGGAGAATCTGGGCTGGGTACAAAGCTTTAGAACTGGGATTAGTTGATAGAATTGGTGGGCTTGATGAAGCTGTAAAATCAGCTGCTGAAAGAGCAGGAGTTAAGGATTATGAAATCAAAAACTTTAAAAAACCAATTGATCCATTTGATGCGTTCATAAACCAACTGCTTGAGAATATCAAAATAGATATTAATCTTGACCCAAGATTGAAATTTATTAGTACAAAACTAGAAAAGCAACGCAGGTTGATTGATTCAAGTAAAAATAATGTATTACTATATTGCTTTGAATGCGAAGTTAAATAACTTCTTTAATCAAAGGAATTGTAATTCTTCTTTTCATTTCCATTGAGAGTTGATCAAGGCTCTCAAGGTTCTGAACTAAATCAGAAATATTTCTATTTGCATAAGTAAGTAGATATTGCGCTTCTTTATTGCCAAGCTCTATTGATCTCAAGCTTGCGATATGTTTTAAAGCAAATAAGATATCATCATCAGCCAATGAATGAAGCTCATAACTTTGAATTTTTCTTAATCTTGAATCTAAATCCATCAGCTCGATATTCGTCTCGTCAATATTTGTAGATGATGTAAAAACTAATCTAGTTTTAGAGCTTAATGATCTATTAATAAGATTAAATATTGCTGTCTCCCACGGCTTATCACCGGATACATTTTCAACGCCATCTATACAAACTAAATCTATATTCTCTAATCCATCAAGAATATCAACACTTAATTTTATTGCTTGTTTCATGGGTAAAAAGAAAACTAATTTTTTTTGATTGTTATAAAGGTTGCATAATGCTTGAAGTAAAAAAGTCTTACCCGAATCTTTTGTGCCAAAGATTAATAGATCATCATTAAAAAGTTCATCCTGAAGAAGAAGCACAAGCTGTTTATTGGCCTCGGATACATAAAAGCTTTCAAATGAAGATTTGTTATCTTTATTCCACGGAAAAGTAAGCTGTTTAGGGTTATTCATTATGGTATTTACTCATACTAAGAAACCAATTTCGTGAGTACACGATAAGGCTGAGCAGTGTTACTATTATTATAAAAATATCTAATGCTATTAAAGAAACATAAATATCAAATATCTCATAAATAAAAACAACAATAATATAGGCTATCTGCAGACCTGTAGTAAGTTTTCCTAAAATATTTGGTAAGGGTGTTTCTGATTCCATGAGGGTCATGTGAATTGCAGCACCTAAAAGTATTGCTACATCTCTGCCGATAAAGATAGCAAATATATACAAAGGAATATATGAGTTAAGCCATAAAAAAAAGATTGTGCCTGACAGTAAGAGCTTATCAGCAACAGGATCTAAAATGGTACCGAGATAAGTTTTCCAATTCATCCTTCTGGCAAGAAGTCCATCTAATGCATCAGTCAATGAAGCAATTAAAAAATATCCGAGACTTATTAAAAAGTTACTAAGTAAGATATTATTAAGTATTGGGTAGATAAGGCCTATTCTTATAATTGATAAAAGATTTGGTATGAAGATAAAATATTTACTCATTTTAAATATACCAAATTTAATTCCTCAGAGTTTTTAAAGTTTTCGATATCAAAAAAACTACTGTTTTTAATGTCTTTATTAAGAGCAATAATATCGCCCATAATATTTGCCTCGTATCTAATCATATTATTATTAAAACTTAAAATTTCAAGATCTGTTATACCAATCAATTTCAATAATTTGTTCTTTGAATTTTTATAGTCCTCATATGACGAAACTCCTCTTACATCTATTTTTATTATAGAAGTATTTGAAGTATCTATTATCAATTGTTCAAAAACTTTTGGGATTGTAGATTCCACATATTTAAAAAAAATACTCTGGATGTCTTCTTTGTATAATTCACTAGAAAAGAAGCTTTCTATATCTCCTGAAAATGTCCACTCATTAAGCCCAATATTTATTAACTTAATGTCTACTAATTTATCGAAATTATGTTTAGAAGTTATATAGTCTTTTGTTGAGAGTAGAATATCAGCACTTGCTAGAAATTCTTGATCTTGTAAATCAAAAATTGGTGTTTCAAGGAATATACCTCTTTGCTCTGATAGCTGATCAAGCACTTCTATAAAAAGAGCATTTAAACTATTTTGATTCTCTCGGGTGACAAAAAAAGAAGTCTCTGAACCAGACTCTATTTCAACTAAAAAAAGTATAACCGGTCTAGAATAACCAATAATGGGTATTGACAGTTCTTTAAACTTTGAAATTATTTTATCTTGATTAAATTTAACTTCTAAAAAACTTATATTTGCATCATTTTTTATAGAGTAACTAGTAATAAAATCTTTTCTTGAAGAACCAGAGTTTATGATTTTCCATATGTTTGAGGGTGAGTTAGAGCCGCTAATTCTAAAAACCAGATTATTGAATGAAGAATTAATAGATGATTCTATTTTAGAAGAACTTTCAAGAGGAACATTTATAGTAAAAAGTTCATTAAATTCCTTTCCAAAGGACTGATTAGAAAAGATAATAAGAACTACTATCAAATGTTTAATAAAATTGTTATGCATTTCTTTCACAATGAGTATTCTAAATGACAAAAGAAATTATAGAAAATGATCCTTATAAATCTGCTGGTGTAGATATCGATGCAGGTAACAATCTTGTTGATATTATTAAAGACGATGTTGCTGCTTCGCACTCACCAAATGTACTTGGAAATATTGGCGGTTTTGCTGGAATGTTTAAACTTGATAAAGAATATAAGAATCCAATTTTAGTTGCCTGTACAGATGGTGTAGGCACAAAAGTAGCTCTTGCGCAGGAAGCAAAAGAGCTAGATGGCATTGGCCAAGATCTTGTAGCTATGTGTGTAAATGACTTGATTGTATGTGGTGCTAAGCCATTGTTTTTTCTTGATTATTTTGCCTCATCAAAACTAGTAGTTGATGAGGCAGCTAAAGTTATCAAAAGCATAGCTCACGCATGCAATGAATCGGGCTGTGCTTTGCTTGGAGGAGAAACTGCTGAGATGCCAGGTCATTATAAAGGTAAAAATTTTGATCTTGCAGGGTTTTCAGTTGGTTGTGTAGATGAAGAAAAGGTTATCGATAACACAAATATAAGAGAAAATGACGTACTGTTAGGAATTGAGTCTAGCGGTCCACACTCTAATGGTTTTTCTCTAATAAGAAAGATAATTAATGATGCTGATTTGAGTGATAAGGAATATCATCATATTGTAGATCTCTCACTAAAACCTACCCATCTCTATCCCAATGTAATTATGAAGCTTATTAATAAATTTGATATTCATGGCATGGCGCACATTACTGGTGGCGGTTTAACTGAAAATATCCCAAGATCTATACCAAAAAATCTTTCGGCTTCTATCGATACTAAATCCTGGGTTATGCCTGAAATTTTTAAATGGCTTCAATTGAATGGAAACTTAAAAAATGAAGATATGTTTAGAATTTTTAATTGTGGTATTGGAATGGTATTGATAGTCAAAGAAGAGGACTCTAAAGCAATACTTAAAGAAATCAAAGATTGTGATTTTAACTGTTTTAAAATTGGTAAATTAATAAATAGAGAAGCTAACAGTTCAGTAGTTTTTAAATAATCTAATGAAAAAAATTGTTGTTTTGATCTCAGGAAATGGCACTAATCTTCAGTCGATTATTGATAATTGTAATTCAAAATATATTAATGCTGAGATCACTTGCGTTATAAGCAATAATCCAAAAGCATATGGCTTAGAAAGAGCATCTGCTGCAAATATTGAAAACATAGTAATAAATAATAAAGATTATGAATCCAGGGATCAATTTGATTCTATGCTATTAAAAGTTCTTGAAAATTTAAAACCTGATTTGATTGTCCTTGCAGGCTTTATGAGAATACTTACAGAAAAATTAACAAACAGATTTATTGGAAAAATTATTAATATACACCCTTCACTTTTGCCAAAATATCCAGGCCTTAATACTCATCAACAGGTTGTAAGTAATAAGGACATCATTCATGGAGTTTCAATTCATTATGTTTCTTCCAAGCTTGATGGTGGTCCATTAATCGCACAGGGAGAAATCAAAACAAAACTATATGAAAATATTAATCTTCTCATTGAGAGAATTCATAAAATAGAGTATTTAATTTATCCTGAGATAATTAAATACATTTGTGATGATCAAGTCTCACTTGAATCAAATAAGGTTAAATACAATAATATAAAATTAACTAAATCTATTATTTACAACAAGTATGAACTATAAAATACTTTTTATTTGTACTTTAATATATGAAATCAATGCAGTTGAGCTACCTTCGTATGAAGCAAAATATTCATATGAATCTGATGAAATTAGTATTGAGGGAATAAGAGAGTTTTCAAAAAATTCTAGTGATATGAGCTTAGGCTTCAAAGCTAGAAATTTTCTTGCATCTATGAGTTTTGAATCAAAATTTACTATTGAAGATTCGCAAGTAATCTCTCAAAATTATACTATTTCAGTAAGACCTAAGTTTATAAATAGAGATCAAGAAATAGCTTTTGACTATGCAGATCAAACTGTGAGATCTGTTGGAAAAGATTCTTGGCAGAAATCTTTAGATAATATTCCATCAGCAGATCCTTTAAACGCTCAAATTCAAATTAGAATAAACCTCTTAAAAGGCATGAAAGAATTTTCAATTAAGCTATTAGAAATAAAAAATGGAGGCATGGAAGATAATTTTTACAAAGTTATTGGAAGTGAATCCTGCTCGTTAGGTGATGATAACTTTGAGTGTATTGTTTTAAAAAGATTTAGAGAAAAAGAAAAAAGAGAAACTCTATATTATTTAATACCCGATCTAGATTATATGTTTTTTAAAATTATTGACAGTGGTCCCGAGAGCAATCAGAAACTTGAATTATTAGAAATACTAAGTTTTGGGTAGAGTTACCCCAGTTTGGCCTTGATACTTCCCGCCCCTATCTTTGTAACTTATTTCACAATCCTCGTCTGACTCAAAGAAAAGCATTTGTGCAACACCTTCACCTGCGTATATTTTAGCAGGGAGATTGGTTGTATTTGAAAACTCAAGTGTTACATGACCTTCCCATTCAGGTTCGAGTGGAGTTACATTAACTATAATTCCGCATCTTGCATAAGTTGATTTTCCAAGGCATATCGTTAAAACATTTCTAGGAATTCTGAAGTATTCAACAGTTCTTGCTAGTGCAAAAGAATTTGGAGGAATTACGCAAATATCTGATTCAATATCTACAAAACTTTTTTCATCAAATGATTTGGGGTCTACTATTGCCGAATGGATATTCGTAAATACTTTAAATTCATTTGAACATCTAACATCATAACCGTAACTTGAAACTCCATAAGAGATAAGCTTATTGCCTTTATCATCTAGCCTTATTTGATTTTCTGAGAATGGCTCTATCATATTATAGTTTTTAGACATCTTGGATATCCATTTATCTGACTTAATCGACATTTATTTCAGTTCTCCCTTGAATTGCTCTTGCTATCGTATTTCCATCAACATACTCTAACTCTCCACCAATAGGAATTCCATAAGAAATTCTAGATACTTTAATATCTTTTATGTGATCTTTAATGTAAATTGCAGTTGCATCACCCTCAACTGTTGAACTTGTTGCCAGGATAACTTCTCCAATATTCTCAATTTTTATGAGTTTTAAAAAATCATTAATTCCTAGATCTTCAGGACTTACGCCCTCTATAGGCGAAAGTCTTCCAAGAAGAACAAAATATTTACCCCTATATCCACCTGTAGACTCTATAGCCAAAACATCAGAGGGGCTTTCAACTACACATATGCTCGTATTTTCTCTTGTAGTATCAGAACATACCTTGCACAAATTATTTGAGGTTAACATTCTGCATCTTGAGCATCGACTAATATGTTCTATTGCATCAAGCATTGTTTTAGCAAGAATACCTGCCCCATCTTTATTTCTATCAAGTAAATATAATGCCATTCTTTGAGCTGATTTTTTTCCAACTCCTGGCAAAATTGTTAAAGCATTGATTAAATCATTTAGAAGATCTTGATGCATATTAGTTGAGGGGTTTTATTGATCCGTCTTTAATATTACCATCATATTTATCTAAGAATCTTTTTATAGAAGGATCTGACATTACATCTTTTTCAGCTCTTAACTGTCTATCAGCATCTTTTTTTTCGCTATGATTAATTGGAGATTGTGTAACATTACCTTTTTTGATTTCAATTGAAATATTTTTTTTGAAATAGTCTTCACATGCTGACTTAAATTCCTTATGAACATTTTCAGGTATTTTATTATCTTTGCTTGAACTGACTAAAACTAGAGATGAATTATTGAATGACTCAAACTGTAAATACCCAAAATAATTTCTTGCAAATGGACTTAGCTTCAATGAATTAAAAAAATCAATCCACTGATCATTATTATCAATAGAGACCGTTATGCGATTAGATTCATCTTCATTGTTCTTTGCTTCTTTTTGTACATTGGTAACATCGGGTTTACTTTTGGAATCATTTTGTATAGATGACCCTTCTGGGGAAATATTCTTAACTTTTTCAGTTTCTAAATTTTTTTTTTCTGTGTTTTGTTTGTTTGGTTTTTGATCTAACTTATGTAATGGATTGAATGCTAACATTCTTAAAATGCATATCTCTAATGCCTCCTTAGGATTTGGATGTGCGCTAAACTTTGAATAAGCATTAACAGCTATCTCATATAAAAGTTGACAAAACTCATCATCAACTTTCATTGCTAAAGATTTGATATTTTCATCATTGGAATTATGCAGAACTGTTTCTAGCGAAGTTTTATGCAAAATAGAAATAATGTTTTTTAATATAATTTCATATTCCGGTGATAATTCTTCAATTTTTGCAAAATCATCAAATGCAGATTGACCCTTACCATCTATGATTGAGTGAAGCATAGATATTAAATTAGAATTATCTATAGTACCTAATAATACTTTTACATTTTCAGCTTGCAGCGAACCGCTCCCATGAGCGATTGCTTGATCTAATAGAGTTAATGCATCCCTAACAGAACCTGATGCAGCTTCTGCTATAAGCTCTAAACTAATCTGATCAAAATTAATATTTTCTGATTCTAAAATCATTTTTAGATGATTAACAAGAACTGTTCCACCAACAGTTTTTAAATTTAATTGCAAACATCTTGATTGAACTGTTTTTGGAAGTTTCTCGGGATTAGTTGTAGCTAGAATAAATACAACGTGCTTTGGAGGCTCTTCAAGATTTTTAAGTAAAGCATTAAAACTTTCTGTCGTTAACATGTGCGCCTCATCCAAAAGAAAAACTTTAAAGCGGCCATTAGATGGAGATTGAGGCACCGTTTGTAATAGATCTTTCATTGCATCTATACCTCTCTGAGAGGCTGCATCTTGTTCATAAAAATCTAGAGACCTGCCTAGTTTAATTTCTTCACAATTTGAACAACTATTGCATGGAGTTGCTATAGGAGAATCAAATGATAGGCAATTAAGACATTTAGCTAAAATCCTACCAAGAGTTGTTTTGCCAACGCCTCTAGTGCCAGAAAAGATGAAAGCTTGATGCATTCTATCTTGTAAAATACTATTAGATAAAGCTTGAATAATATGATTTTGTCCAACAACTTCATCAAAGTTTGTTGGCCTGTATTTTCTTGCTAAAACCTCATAAGACATAGCACTAAATCATAACATGAGCTATCTAAAAACTGAGTCAATTTCTTCAAAAGAAAAGCCTCTATTTTGAAGAAAATTTTTTTGTTTGTTTCTTTCTTTGAATTCTTGAGCAGCACCATTTTTGAACTTTTTGTTAAAAGCTTTTTGTGCTGCTTCTTTCCAAGCACCTTCGTCTGTAATTGCTAAAGATGAGATTGAATCATTAACACCTTTAGACATTAATTCGAAATGAATTTTCTTAGGTCCAAAACCCTTTCTTTTTCTGAAAAGAACATACATCTGTGCATAGCGAGTATCATTAATAAGATTGTTTTCAATCAGTTTTGAAATAACCTCATCAATAACATCAGGTGTATTAAATTTCTTTAATAACTTATCCTTTATTTCTTTTTCCGAATGCTCTCTTCTAGAAATAATATCTAAGGATTTGTTATAAATAATTGCATAAAACTCATCATTCATCTAATCAAATGGAATAACTCTAGATTTACCATTTCTTTTGATAATTCTTACTTTTTGATTTTTAAAATAGTTATACGAACCTACTTCTTGAATAATAGAAATTAAATTTCCAGCATCTGTTTCAATTAATAGCTCGATTCCATCTTTTTTTGTGAGATTAGATCCAACTTCTGATCCTATTGCTGAACCTACAAGACCACCAACAAGAGAAGCAATATCAGATTCAGTTTCAGAATCAGTTACATTTTTACCAGCAACTCCACCAATCAAAGCCCCTGCAAGTGCACCAGCCTCTCTATCACCTTCAATAACAACCTTGGTAATATCTATTATAGTTCCAAGGACAACATATTGTTGTTTTTGTGCATCTGATCTACTAACAACGTCAGGTGTCAGTTTAGTGTTAACGCAACCTACAGTAACTAATAAGAAAAATAATACTAATAAATTTTTATTCATTTTTCATGCTCCATTATGGGTTTGAAGTATTTTATAAGATCATCAGCGATCACATAAAAATTTCTATTCTTACTAAAACCATTCATCAACGTGACTTGATAAATGTTTTTATTGAATTGTGGTTCAACTATTTTAATAACATCGCCCCTATTCAACCTCTCTAAATTACGGGCATTTACTATAGAAAAAACGTCCCAATCACCAAATTGTCTTGCTCTGTAGGTATGGTATGCATCGCTGGACATAAAATATAAAACTTTACTATTAGATGGTGACAGCTTATTACTTCTTGATTCTAATGACCATTCTTGGCCTATATTTATAGAAATATCCTCTTTAGACATTACATTCAATGACATTACTACTAGCAGGCTTATTAAATATTTAAACATGTTCATTTGACAAAATTTATATGAATTAGTTTCAGTTGTATTTAATATGGTAACTCATCTTGAAAATTTAAAAAATACCCATATTTATACAATAGGAAATGCCATTTGGGTTTCCACTTTTTAACTAGCATGCCTTCGGGGTGCATATTTTTAGTCGCTAAAAGGAGGACTATTATGATACTTAACTTTACAGATCCATTTTTCACTACTCGTGTATTAGGATTCGAGCCCTTATTTGATAGATTGCAGAGACTTTCTGAGTCAACAGATAGATCATCAAGCTATCCACCCTATAATATTAGAAAAGATGGAAACTATTTTTCTATCGAGATTGCTGTTGCTGGCTTAACTAAAGATGATATAAATATCGAGCTTGCGGATAGTGTTTTATCAGTTGTGTATGAAGGACCAAATACTGAAGTTGTTAATGAAAATAATGAGGTCGTTTATCAAGGTATTGCCCAAAGGGCATTTAAACAACAGTTTACAATAGCAACAGATGTTATTGTTCAGGGTGCTGATCTTGTTAATGGATTACTTACTATTAATTTAGAAAAAATTGTACCTGAGGAAAAGAAACCAAGAAATATTGAGATTAAAAGCCCAAAAAGAATCTCAACAAAATAAAACATTAATTCAAGGGGTGCATTATGCACCCCAACTTCTTAGTTATGGTAATATGTAATTATGAAATATAAGCTTATTGCAGCAT
>Ga0228638_1001238_pt1 | contig 10624 bp, 8 predicted proteins | sample 48DmetaG_FD_182704 | JGI IMG/M metagenome (GOLD analysis project Ga0228638, IMG submission 182704) | Seawater microbial communities from Monterey Bay, California, United States - 48D | ecosystem: Environmental > Aquatic > Marine > Coastal | place: USA: California | collected 2016-10-31 | reverse complement strand
GGAATGTTGGCAAGGTTCTTTGAACCAATTGCTGAATTCTGAGTCAAATTTTGCTCGATTTCTTTACGAATCATTTTGAGATCCAAATGAAACTCTTGAAGCACAACAATCGCTTTGCCATCTCCTTCTCGAATGAGACCCAGCAACAGGTGTTCCACCCCAATAAAATCATTCCCCAACCGCAATGCTTCTTCGCGACTGAAACTGATTACATCCTTTACTCTTTGAGAAAATTTCGCCTCCATATAAACTCCGTGTATCTTCTTATTATATACAGTATAAAAATGGGTAATTTATACCACTTACAAATATATAACGAATAAAATTGTTAATAAGTAGTCCAAAACAGTGATTTTCCACAGATTTTTGTTAGTAAATCGACCTTATAAAGCCCTTTTTTTCTCTGTGAAATAACTAATTTCGAACCTTGCTTTTAACATGCACAAACCGTGCTAAAATAAAACTAGTGACAAGATGGCAGATGGAGAAAGAATAATCCAGATTAATATAGAGGATGAAATGAAATCGGCGTACATTGACTATTCAATGTCCGTTATCGTTTCAAGAGCCCTTCCGGATGTGAGAGATGGTTTTAAACCGGTACACCGAAGAGTGCTCTACGGAATGCAAGACCTTGGCGTCTATTCAAACAGACCGTACAAGAAAAGTGCGAGAATTGTGGGTGAAGTACTCGGTAAATACCACCCACACGGCGACAGCTCCGTATACGACACAATGGTTCGTATGGCGCAACCGTGGTCGCTCCGCTACCCGCTCGTTGATGGTCAAGGAAATTACGGATCCATCGATGGTGATAGTCCGGCAGCGATGCGTTACACAGAGGCACGCCTTCGAAAAATCGCGGAAGACATGCTCGGTGATTTAGACAAAGAAACGGTGGATTTCGCGCCCAACTTTGACGATAGCCTTGAGGAACCAACGGTACTGCCGACAAAAATACCAAACCTATTGGTCAATGGCGCCAGTGGTATTGCTGTTGGTATGGCAACAAATATGGCACCACACAACCTCACAGAGGTCGTCAATGGAACAATTGCGTATGTCGACAACAAAGACATCGAAGTTGAAGAATTGCTCAATTACGTGAAAGCACCCGATTTCCCAACTGGAGGAACCATTTACGGTTACGAAGGAGTTCGTGATGCATTCCTCACAGGAAAAGGACGTATCGTGATGCGCGGTAAAGCCGAAATTGAAGAAACAAAATCTGGAAAAGAAGTGATCATCGTCACAGAAATTCCATACCAAGTCAATAAGGCGGACATGATCCGCAAAACTGCAGAGCTCGTCAACGACAAAAAAATTGATGGAATCTCTGACTTGAGAGACGAATCAGACCGAAATGGAATGCGCATCGTTTACGAACTCAAGCGGGATGCAATTCCCAATGTTGTATTAAATAAATTATTTAAATATACAGCGCTACAAAGCTCATTTTCAGTAAATAACATCTGCCTCGTTAAAGGTCGACCAGAATTACTGAACCTCAAGCAAATGATCGAGAACTTTGTTGAATTTCGTCACGATGTAATCGTGCGAAGAACAAAGTACGAATTGCGAAAAGCTGAAGAACGTGCACACATCTTAGAAGGACTAATCATTGCTTCCGATAACATCGATGAAGTGATCGCATTGATCCGTGGTTCAAAAAGCCCAGAGGAAGCACGAGAAAAATTAATCGAACGCTTCAAATTAAGCGACGTGCAATCAAGAGCGATCGTAGAAATGCGTTTGCGTCAGCTCACAGGACTTGAGCAAGACAAATTGCGTGGTGAATACGACGACTTAATGAAAACGATTGCCGACTTAAAAGACATCCTCGCAAATGAAGACCGTCGAATGGCAATCATCAAAGAGGAATTGGAGTACGTTCGAGACAAATACGGAGACGAAAGAAGATCGCAGATTGAATACTCTGCAAGCGAAATGAGAATCGAAGACTTGATCCCAGATGAAGAAGTTGTCGTAACCATTTCTCATGCTGGATACATCAAGCGGACAAGTCTCGCAGAGTACAAGGTACAGAACAGAGGTGGAATGGGATCGAAAGGCTCCACAACACGTGACAAAGACTTTTTAGAAGAACTCTTTGTTGCAACAAACCACAACTACTTGCTCATCTTTACAGAGAAAGGAAAGTGTTTCTGGATGCGTGTGTTCGAAATTCCAGAAGGTACAAAAGTCAGTAAAGGACGTGCAATACAAAACTTGCTCAACATCGGACAAGATGACAAAATCAAGGCGTACCTCAAGGTAACTGATTTGACTGATCAAGAATACCTCGACAACAATTTCGTTGTCATGGCAACAAAACGTGGAGTCATCAAGAAAACATCGCTTGAAGCCTATTCTCGACCTCGATCAAACGGAATCAATGCCATTACCATTCGAGAAAATGACGAATTACTCGAAGCAAAACTCACAAACGGATCCAATGAAATTGTATTGGCAACTACGAACGGACGTGCCATCCGATTTAACGAAGAAAAAGTGAGATCCATGGGTAGAAACGCCGCAGGCGTGCGTGGTGTAACGCTCGCAGGACCGGACGACGAAGTCATTGGCATGATCTGCGTGGAAGACATCCACTCGACCATTCTTGTGGTTTCAGAAAACGGATACGGCAAACGGACGTATCTAAATGATCCAGAAGACAACGAACCGGTTTACCGAATCACAAACAGAGGCGGAAAAGGTGTCAAAACACTGAACGTCACCGACAAGACAGGAAAATTGCTTTCAATCAAGAACGTAACAGACGAAGAAGATTTAATGATCATCACACGTGCAGGCGTTGCCATACGAATGCATATCGACTCAATACGCACCATGGGTAGAGCGGCACAAGGCGTGAAACTCATCAACCTCAAAGGAAAATCAGCCATTGCAGCGGTTGCTCGTGTTCCTAGAAGCGAAGACGATGAAGACGTTGTTACAGTCGATGAAGATGGAAACGTGATCGAAACTCCACCAACTGAAACTACCGAAGGTACAGAAGGAACGGAAAATGGCACGGATATTGAAAACAATGATGCTGTGGAATAATCAACTGTTCCGCATCTAAAGAGAAAACAATTATGAAACGATCAATGAAACAATACACACTTATCCTTGGTCTGATGGCGCTGACAGCTACTGCTCACGGACAAAAGAAAAATGTAACAACAGCCGCCGTTGAATACGGCAAACTGCGCCCTATGCTTCTTGACCCAAGAGGAATGGACATCGAAGGAGCGAAGAAATCTGCACTTGTCGCACAAAAATTCATCGACCTTGCAGCAGCGCACCCAGACACGAAAGAAGACCAAAAAATGTTCTTGAAAAAAGGACAAATCTACACGGCGATTGCCATGATTGATAAAATGGATTCCTCTTATACTGAAGCTACTTCAGCAGACCATTTCAATACGGCGATCACAGCATTCAAAATGGGATTCCAAAATGGAGGGAAGAAAACAAGAGACATCGAAGATGCAGTGCGTGAGTCGCGTGCCTACTTCACACGTCTTGGAGACATGTCATGGGAAGCCAAAAACTACGGAGAAGCTGGAGAGTTATTCGAATACGCCGCACGGTACTTTGATGCCATTGGCGTGCTGGACACTACCGTAATCTATTACGCCGGAGTTGGTTACGAAAATGGTGACAACAACGAGGGTGCAGCGCGCATGTACGATCAATTGGCTGCAGTAGATTACAAAGGTGCTCGAGGTGCCACACTTGCAGCTTCCATACACAAAAAACTGGGCAACGAGGAACGCTCAATTGCCTTGTTGCAGGGAGCACAGCAAAAATTCCCGAACGACAGAGAAGTACTTCTCGGATTGGTCAATGCATACATCGATGCTGGGAATGCCACTGGAGCGGAAAAAGCGCTAAGCGATGCTATCGCCACAGATCCAAACAATGAAAAATTGCACTACAATAGCGGTACGATTTACATCAACCTTGGCGACCAAGCACGAAAAGAAGCAGACGAAACGGAAGACGAGGAAATCAAGGCGCAAAAGCTAGCAAGCTGTGCAGAGGCCTATCAAAAGGCAGAAACGGCGCTTACCAAAGCACTAGAGATCAAACCCGACTACGTAGATGCGCAATACCAACTGGGAGCGCATCTGTACAACTGGGCTTCACAGTTGCGTCAGCAAGCGGCCTTCCTAAAAGTGGGAGACCCAAGAGAAGCATCACTGAATAAAATGACAGAAGAAAAAACCGACGCTTCTATTGTTGCACTCGAGAAATACATCGAAAACGCACCAAACGACAAAGGAATATTGCGCATCTTGTGGAAAGCCTATTACAAAAAAGGAGACACGGAAAAAGCAAACCAATACAAAGTACGCCTAGACGCTGCGAAGTAAACGAAATACGATTCGATAAAACTCCGATGGTTTGGTCCATCGGAGTTTTTTTTGTTTTGGTTTTTGTATTTGATTAAAATGTATATCTTTGCACCCCGATTGTATGGTACAATTGGAAGATTGTCGCAAACCTATTAAGACATGCGACTTTATTAACTCTTTCGGGATTCAATAGGTTACTCGAAATACAATTATTACAGCCAACATGGCAGACAATAAAACAGTGCAGGGAACTGCAGACTTTGACTGGGATGCGCTCGCATTAGACGGTTACACTCAAGTAGAACGATCTGAATTATCTGACAAGTACGAAGGTACTTTGAACTCCGTTGCTGAAAGAGAAGTAATTCAGGGTACAGTAGTTTCTTTGAACAAGAAAGAAGTTGTGATCAACATCGGATCAAAATCAGAAGGTGTAATTCCAACAAGCGAATTCCGTTACAACCCAGACTTGAAAGAGGGTGATACAGTAGACGTTTACGTTGAAACACAAGAAGACAAATACGGACAATTGGTGGTTTCTCACAGAATTGCTCGTGTGCACTCAGCGTGGAAGAAAGTAAACGAGGTACTTCAAACAGGTGAGATTATCACTGGATTTGTAAAGTGCAGAACAAAAGGAGGATTGATCGTAGATGTATTTGGTCTCGAAGCATTCTTACCTGGTTCGCAAATTGATGTGAAGCCAATTCGTGACTACGATGTGTACGTTGGAAAGAACATGGAATTCAAAGTGGTGAAAATCAACCAAGAATTTAAAAATGTTGTTGTTTCACACAAAGCACTTATCGAAGCTGAACTTGAAGAACAAAAGAAACTCATTATTTCTGGACTTGAAAAAGGTCAAGTATTGGAAGGAACAGTTAAAAACATCACTTCTTACGGTGTATTCATCGACCTTGGAGGTGTTGACGGACTTGTTCACATTACCGATTTATCTTGGGGACGTGTTAACCACCCAGAAGAAATCGTTGAATTGGATCAAAAACTAAACGTTGTAATTCTCGACTTCGATGACGAGAAGAAAAGAATTGCACTTGGATTGAAGCAATTGGAATCACATCCTTGGGATGCACTCGATGCTGAAATGAACGTTGGAGATAAAGTAAAAGGAAAAGTTGTGGTTATGGCTGACTACGGTGCGTTTGTTGAAATCGCTGCCGGTGTAGAAGGTTTGATCCACGTTTCTGAAATGAGCTGGTCACAGCATCTGCGCTCTGCTCAAGACTTCTTGAAAGTTGGAGACGAGGTAGAAGCAGTTGTACTTACGCTCGATAGAGAAGAACGAAAAATGTCACTTGGTATCAAGCAGTTAATGCCAGATCCATGGGAAGCAATCGAAGGAAAGTACGCAGTGAAAACGAAGCACAATGCGAAAGTGCGTAACTTCACAAACTTCGGTGTGTTCGTTGAACTTGAAGAAGGAGTTGATGGATTGATTCACATTTCTGACCTTTCTTGGCAGAAGAAAATCAAGCACCCATCTGAATTCTGTAAAGTGGATGACATGATGGATGTTGTTGTTTTGGAAATCGATCGCGAAAGCCGTCGTATCTCTCTAGGACACAAACAACTTGAAGAGAACCCATGGGATGCATTCGAATCTACATTTGTTGAAGGTTCAACGCACCAAGGTACCATCATCGAAAACAAAGACAAATCTGGAATCGTTGCACTTCCATACGGACTTGAAGGAATCTGTCCTGCACGTCACATGAGAAAAGAAGATGGAACGAATGCGAAGGTGGAAGAAACATTGGACTTCGTAGTGATCGAATTCAACAAGGATGGACGTAAGATCGTAGTATCTCACACAAGAACATTCGAAGAAGGAGACGATACAAAGCCAACGAAGAAAGGTGGTAAAGGCAACAAAGCAAGCGCTTCGTCTGCTGCAGTGAAACAAGTAAACCAAAATTCTGAGAAATCAACACTCGGAGATTTGGACGCCTTGGCTGAATTGAAACAAAAAATGGAAGGCGATAAATAAATCCCAATCCATTAAAAATACAAAAGCCCTAGCAACCCGTTGCTGGGGCTTTTTTTTGACTGTGTCGCGCGCTGAAATGCCAAAAACTATATTTTTGTTCCCACAACTTATATCGGAAGAACAAACATAAAAAAAAACCGCTCCATTAGAGTGGGTTCCTTTCATTCCTAAAATTTTATAGGTCCGAAACCTTGGTTCAAAGTACGGCCTGCGCAAAGGCAATAAGTTGCGCGTTATTTTTCATTCCAATCGTTTGTTTGATTAGTTTCCCTGTACCATCCACAATAAGCAAAGTGGGATAGGCACGAACGCCATACTTACGGGCAACATCCGGACCCTCAGGACTTTTTTCCATCTCTATCTTCAGGTTTATGAAACTCTTGTTGTACAACTCCCCAACCACTTGATCTTTAAATGAAGTTGCAGCCATTCGCTTGCAAGGCCCGCACCATTCCGTATACGCATCAATAAAAATCAATTTTCCCGTCTTTAACGCTTCTTTCTTCGCGTCTTCGAGCGACATCTTGTTGAAGTAAATGCCATCATTTCCTGCAGGTACTGAGCGTATTTTAGAATTTTCAGAAGAGTATCCTTCTGAACACATATAACTCATTGTAACCAAGGAAAACAATCCCAAACCTAACGCCACTACTATCTTTTTCATCATTTTACTATTTTCTTTCTATCCTATAACGTATAATTCTATGAAAAGGTATGAATATATCAATTAATACACAAGACCTCAATGAACTTAAATGTCAATTTCAAGACAATCACAGCATCAATTAAAGGTGGAGCATTCTAATCCAAAGTTATTACCTTTGAACCAAATGCGAGCTGCAGAGAATATGAACATCAAATTCGTCACCACCGATCAAAGGACACGTGATCACGTCATAGAGTTCATCGACGAATGGAATGCAAGCGAAACCAGCCTCAAAACGAAAACATCCGGGTCAACAGGAACCCCAAAAACAATACTGCTCGACAAAAAATACATGATTGCTTCGGCAAAAGCAACAGGAAAACACCTCCACCTGCATGCTGGAAACTCAGCTCTCCTCTGCCTCTCTCCTACAACCATAGCAGGAAAAATGATGATCGTACGTAGTATCGTATTGGATCTTGAACTCTACGTTGGAGCAATTTCAAGTCGACCGTTGCATGACCTAAACAAGGCATTCGACTTTATCGCAATGGTACCCATGCAACTTCAGCAGTCGATTGAACACGACAGCGAAACGCTCAACAAAGCAAAAAAAATCATCGTTGGCGGCGGTCCTGTCTCGAAACCACTCCAAGAACAACTACAAAAAATCGCACCACACATCTTTCACACCTACGGAATGACCGAAACACTATCGCACGTTGCACTGCGTGATCTGTCCAACAACGATTCAGCTTTCAAAGCACTTCCTGGTGTCACATTCAAAGAAACAAACGGACAATTGGTCATTGATGCTCCGCACGTTGGAGCCACGAATCTCAGCACAAATGATCAAGTGCAACTGCTCTCTCCTACTTCGTTTCAATGGATTGGACGGTCCGACTTCACAATCAATTCTGGTGGAATTAAACTTCACCCTGAAGCACTCGAACACAAAATTTCCGAACGGTTGAATGTGCCTTTCTTCATTTCAGGATTGAACGACGACTACCTCGGAAGTAAAGTTGTGCTGTGTATCGAATCGGCGCAGGAGTTGGAACTCAAAAAATCCGACTTTATCGGACTACTCGAAGCACACGAAGTACCGAAGGAACTGTACTATTTTAACACTTTCGTCTATACAGAAAGCAAAAAAATCAATCGAATCGCAACAATAGAAAAACGTAAAAGTGCCAAAAAGAGCGTATTATAAATCCCTCGGACTTCCGAACAATGCCTCGCAAGACAGTGTGCGGAAAGCCTACCGAAAGCTGGCCATGCGTTACCATCCGGATAGAAATCCAAGTACAGATGCCATAACAAAATTTGTTGCAATCACCGAGGCCTATGACATACTCACAGGAAAAAAATCGGTCCCAAAAGCAAGCGATACTCGAGGAGCAACGGCACATAGAACTCCAACTGCTGAAGAATACGAGGCACGTGCAAGAGAGGCACGGCAGCGCTTCAAACAACAACAATACAGGGAACAACTCGAAAACGAGCGCTACTTCCAAAGCTTGATTAATGGACGAAAATGGCGAATCATCCGCTTCTCAGCAATTTTGGGGTGCTTGCTCTCCCTCTTTATTGTTGCTGATTACTTCTTGCCGCACCACTTCAGCGAAGGCAAAGTTGTCGGCTATTCCTTGAATCAAATGCGGGGTTTTGACGGCGCATCGGTGAGCCGCATCGAAACAAATGACGGCGACTACTTCTGGGTTGAAAACATCCGATCCACTTTGTACAGCGAAAACGAGAACGTACTTTTTGAATCGAGTTGGTTGTTTCACAATCCCATACGAATCATTTCACTTGGAAAAACAGAAGACACACCATTTGAAATCAATTTGAATTTTTACCGTATTGGGTGGTTGCTCGCACTTCTGTTTCTCGTTCCTGCATATACAGTCCGCTACAAGCGCAGAGAAATAAGCTTCACGGTATTGTACCACTTCAGTTATTACGGCATCAATGCCTTACTGTTGCTTTACCTACTCACAGGATACAGGTGGGCCCATATCATGAGCCTCGGATTTCTTTAGTGGATTAGCGAATGCCTTTCAGCACACGGTCAACGTCTCGTTTATCGGCCTTTTCCTTCAAATCTTGTCGTTTGTCGTGCAGTTTCTTTCCTTTGGCACAGGCGATCACCATTTTCGCCCACCCCTTCTCTGAGATGAACATTTTGACCGGAATCAAGGTGTTCCCTTTGTCTTTCAGAAACTTTTCAATTTTGTTGATTTCTTTTTTGTTGAGCAACAGCTTTCGATCACTTCGTGGCTTGTGCTGATAAAACGAGCTGTTTTCATACATTGCAATGTGCATGTTGCGAATCCATACTTCACCGTTCTCAAAGACACAGTAAGCCTCAAGTATGCTTGCTTTGGCATTGCGAATGCTCTTGATCTCCGTTCCTGCCAGTTGAATACCAGCGACAAACTCTTCGAGCAAATGGTACTCAAAACGCGCCTTTTTGTTCTGTATGTTGATTTGGTTTTTCACTTGTTCTGCGTCGGGTGTCAAAAATAAGTGTTTTAATTTGATTCAATAGGTTCAGATCGAATAATAAATTTACCCGCTCTTTCTTGAATTATGAATATCTTTAGGGCGTGAAAATTCCATCCAAGCACATTGAAACGGCAGTAAATCAAATTGCATCGCTCCCAGGAATCGGGCGACGTACTGCACTTCGCTTGGTATTGAACCTCATGAACCGCAGCGAAGAAGAAATTCGAGATTTCGCTGATGCTTTCGTCCAAATGAAGCAACACACAAAAAAATGCAGCGTCTGTGGAAACATCTCTGACATGCCCATTTGCAGTATTTGTTCGAGTGACAAACGCGACCACTCCACCATCTGCGTTGTTGAAGACATTCGCGATGTATTGGCCATCGAATCTACGGACTCCTACAAAGGTGTTTACCACGTATTGGGCGGAATCATCTCTCCAATGGATGGCATCGGCCCGTCGGATCTGAACATCAACGCACTGATCGAACGGGTGCAAACAAAATCGGTCAATGAAGTGATTTTTGCACTGAGTGCAACTATGGAGGGAGATACCACCAACTTTTTCATCTTCAAGAAACTAAAGGAATTCAATGTTGCAATTTCAACCCTCTCACGTGGTGTAGCCATCGGATCTGAACTGCAATATGCAGACGAAATCACCCTAAGTCGCTCGTTACTCAACCGGCAACCGTTTGAAGTTTAATGGCCGCTGTTCCAAATAAAAAATACATTCAATCCACTTCAAAACGGGTTTGAAAAATTAATAAAGAAATAATAGTGTGGCATTTTGTACGATTATTTTTTGTTTTTACTTTTGTAATGCCACAAAAAAAAAATAATATTGTGGTAATAATAATCTTCTCAGTGTCAAATTGATATGGCAAGTATATTTGTTGCAAAATTAGATTTCGGAGTTTCCGATGATGAATTAAAAGAATTGTTCGAACAGTATGGTACTGTTGTGAAGTCTCACATTGCTAAAGACAAAGAAACGGGCAAACCCAGAGGGTTCGCTTTCGTTGAGATGTCTTCGGACGACGAGACAGCAAAAGCAATCGAAGGACTGGATGGCCACACAATCAATGGTAGAA
>Ga0228638_1001237_pt1 | contig 10650 bp, 7 predicted proteins | sample 48DmetaG_FD_182704 | JGI IMG/M metagenome (GOLD analysis project Ga0228638, IMG submission 182704) | Seawater microbial communities from Monterey Bay, California, United States - 48D | ecosystem: Environmental > Aquatic > Marine > Coastal | place: USA: California | collected 2016-10-31 | reverse complement strand
TTCACCTATTTGGTACCAAGGAAATTGAGTCTTTTTAGGGGAATTCATGTCAACTAGTTTGTTTAAACTCGGAAATCATTCATTCGGTCGCCTAGAACTCATAAAGTTGGTTGTATATTCGGCCCTGCTCGTGAATTTTGTTTTCTACATCGGTAATGATATAGAGATAGCTAGTCATACCTTGTATGAAGGAAGTACCTTTTTAGAGAGAACAAGAGCCTTTGCTACAACCATAGACTTACTTGCGTGGTTTGCTCTGCTGTTTCTTCTAGAGTTAGAAACCTATTGGTTGTCCGATGACGCTTTGTCTCGTCTGGGTTGGATGGTTATCCATGGCATAAGAGCTCTATGCATTCTATTTTTAGCTCATACACTGTACGCCTGGGGTGTGAATCTTTATGACATATACTCTGCTATTCCAGCTGAGGGAGTAAATAGTCTGTGTCAATTAGTAGATGCCGAAAAATCCTATACCAATAATTTAGTTTATACTGAGATTACTGCAGAAAACTGCTCAACCTTCTCCTCTGCAAACCAATTTTACTTCATTGATCCCCCCACTTATTTTATTGTTCAAGATGCCGCTGCGATGGTCATCGAGAAGCAACTTGCCTGGGCTGACATGATAGAGGCGGTCACTTGGGTTCTTATAATATTGATTATTGAAGTAATAATACGAATCCAAGATAAGAATATAAGCGCTGGTAAAGTATTAGGCGTATTGCTTAGGCTCAAAACACTCTTGTTCATTGTACTTTGGACGGTAGCCTTATATTGGGGTTTCAGGGGACATTACCTATTTGTTTGGGACGAGTTTATGTGGATTGCAGGGTTCTATGTGATAGACATGAATCTAAAATTGTGGCGTGAAGAAATTGATGACGATAATTCTCGAGAAATGCTCCAGCGCGTTTAGGCATGGAGGAGTGAATTAACTTGCAGCAATAGTCTATTCTATGCGAAGGGTTTAGGAGAAATGCTAGAAAAATACGACAACATCGTGATTGGGGCCGGCCACAACGGCCTCATTTGTGCTACCTATCTTGCCAAATCTGGGCAGTCCGTATTGCTACTTGAAGCTTCGGACAATTTAGGTGGACTTGCAGCTACCCGTGAGTTCTATTCAGGCTACAAAGTATCAGTGGCCCATTCATTGAGTCATTTCTCTGATGTCATAGCGCACGAGTTAGATTTGGCTTCACATGGGTTCCATGTCGGAAGTGACCCTTTAGATACAATCGGTTTGAATTTACAGGGACCCCCTGTAATTTTATCAAATGATACTGTTGTAGGGGTTAGTGAGAAGGATGTTAAGAGCTATAAAAGCTATTTAAAAGATCTAAAACGTTTCGCAAAGATGTTAAAGCCCTTTTGGCATAAGAAAATGCCTCGTATTGGGAAAAACTCTATTTCAGATATTATAACTTTCGGACACCTAGGATTGAATTTGCGCATGCTTGGTAAAAAGGATATGGGCGAATTTATGCGCGTGGCTACGTTGCCAACTCGAGACTTGATGGATGAAAATTTTAATAGTGGATTGCTGAAATCAGTCCTGAGTTGGGATGGATTGATTGGATCGAAGATGGCGCCGCGTTCCCCGAACGCCACCGTTCTTAATATGTTATATCGCATGAGTGGAAGTAGGCACGGTGCGCACTCACTTCCGTCAGGAGGTATTTTAAATTTAATAAATGCACTCAAGAGCTCTGCAGTGGCTGCTGACGTTCAGATTCAGACTGGTATAAAAGTTCGGCGAATTGAAATCGGTTCTGATAATGATGTTCTTGAAGCAAAAGGCGTCCAACTTTTCGATGGTAGGGTCATAAGTGCCTCGAGAGTCATATCATCTGCAGATCCTAAGTCTACTTTCTTGGACATGGTTGGAGCAAAAAATTTAGAAATAGAATTTACAAACCGAATTAATAGGCTGAGATGTGATGGATATGTCGCAAAACTGCATTTAGCCCTAAGTGGCCTGCCTGATTTTTCAGGTATCGATTCCCCTAGCGAGCGAATGATTATCGCGCCAGAGATGGACGCCATTGAGTTTGCATTTGATCATGCAAAGTATGGTGAATATTCAGATGCGCCAGTCATGGAGTTATTGATTCCCAGCGTTAAAAATCCCGAAATGGCCCCTGAGGGTTGCCATGTGCTGTCAGCGCACGTCATGTATATCCCGCGGAATTTAAAAAATGGTTGGACAGAGGAGGATAGGGAGATGCTTTATAAAACCCTCATTCATACTATTGAGCAATACGCTCCTGGGATTAGTGAACAGATTATCCATGGAGAAGTGCTTACTCCAGAGGATCTTGAAAAAAGTTTTAATGTGACCGGTGGTCATTGGCACCATGCTGAATTAGCAATGGATCAGATGTTGATGATGCGGCCAACTTATGAAGCAGCTCAGTATAGTACACCGATCAAAAACTTATACCTTTGTGGTGCAGGCAGTCATCCAGGTGGTGGATTAATGGGTGGTCCTGGCCACAATGCGGCAAAAGAAATTTTGCGCTCGGAAAATAAGCAATGAAGAAGTATGACGCGATTATTGTCGGAGCTGGCCACAACGGCCTCACTAATGCAGCCTACCTGGCTAAATCTGGGCTTGATGTGCTCATATTGGAAAAAAACGATTACATAGGTGGCGCAGCAGTAACACGAGAGATGCATGACGGATGGTTTTATTCAAGCTGCTCCTATGTTTGCAGCATGATGCGTCAGGCGATTCATCGAGATCTTAATTTAACCAAACATGGCTTAGTACTAGTGCCGTACTTGGGTACAGTTGTTTTTGCCGACAACGGAGATACCATGACTAGCTTCCACTCGGAGGAGGCAGAGTACAACCAGCTCCGTCAAAGATCTCCTCATGATGCTGATGCGATGTTCAGATTTCAGACTGACCTTGGTCGTTATGCTCAATTAATTCGAAAAACCTTACTTCGAACTCCACCTGATCCGACATCATTTCGACCTAGGGATATTAAGGAACTATTGTGGCTGGCCAAACAATTCTGGTCTTTGGGAGAAAAAGAGCTATACGAGTACATACGATTTTTTACTATGAGTGCAGCAGACTTTTTGGATGATTATTTTGAAGATGATTTAATCAAGGCCGCTATGGCTAGCCCAGGCGTAATTGGTACAGCACTCGGAGTTTACTCTCCTGGTTCAGCTTATATTTTACTTCATCATGTCATGGGTGATGTTGATGGCAATATCGGAGCTTGGGGATTGGCTCGAGGTGGTATGGGTTCCATATCAAATGCTCTGGCAGGGGCTTTACGTGAGCATGGTGGTGAAATTCGCACGAGCTCAGGTGTTGAAAAAATTCTTGTTAAAAATGGCAAAGCCACTGGCGTGGTGTTAGAAAATGGAGATGAATTATACGCGGGAATAGTGGTATCCAATATGGATGCGAAGCGCACTTTTACCAAATGTATGGATAAAAACGACTTGCCACCGGGTATATACGAGAAGGCTAAAAACTTTAAAATTAGAGGATCCTCAGGGAAAGTAAATATTGCTTTATCTGGCTTACCCAAATTTAATAATGTTGCTGACAACCGGTACATAAATCGCGGAGGACAGGGTTTTGTTGGTTCAATGGAGACAATGGAACGAGCCTATGATTGCTGGAAGCATGGCCGATGGTCCGATGATCCTTTTATAGAATCGGTCATCCCATCTGCTTGGGATCCCACAGTGGCTCCCCCGGGAAAACATTGGATGTCAAATTTCATTCAGTATTGCCCCCCACAGCTTGCCGATGGACCATGGACTCCAGAAAAGAGAGATGCTTTTGGACAGACAGTCATTAACAAAATTGAACGCTACAGCCCGGGCTTTAAAGATTTAATTGTGCATATGGAGGTGCGTACTCCACACGAAATTGAAGCTGAAATAGGTCTTACTGAGGGAAATATTTTTCAGGGTGAGCTTACTATTGATCAGCTTTTGTTCAACAGGCCATTTCCAGGTTATGCGCAGTACCGAATGCCTATCAAGAATATGTACATGTGTGGCTCATCTACTCACCCGGGTGGAGGAGTCTCTTCAGCATGCGGTGCTAACGCGGCTAGAGAAATATTGATGGATTTAAAACGGCCTAACACCGTGCCAGAGGATGATTTCTATGATGAATAGTGAGACTGAATTAAATGACTCCTTCGCTGGCGAACGATTAAAGAAGAGTCATTTTCATCCGCGTCAGTCTGTCTTGAATCTACGCGATGCTTGGTCCAGTTGGAATGGCTACAAGTTTGCAGACTATTATTATGATGAAGAATATGAATATTTTTGTATAAGAAACAGTTGTGCTACCTACGATATATGTCCGATGCAAAAGTACGTCATAAGCGGTGCAGACGCAGAGGCAATGTTGGATAGGATGGTTACACGAGATATAACAAAACTTAAAATAGATAGAGTTACTTATGTTTGTTGGTGCACTGATGAGGGGAGATTGATTGATGATGGAACAATCTTTAAGTTGGGTGATGAAAAATTTTTACTCACCTGTGGGAGTCCATCACTTGCTTGGTTGAAAAAAAGTAGTTTTGGATTTGATCAACTAGTAATCCAAGATGTTTCAGATACTCTTGCGGCTCTCTCTTTTCAAGGCCCAACAACGTGTGAAGTTTTAAAAAAAATGGGTCTAAATGGTATCGAAAATCTAAAACCGTTTTGTGTGGCCCACTTTTCTTTTTCTGGTAGCCTTGATACGCCTTTGATGATCTCAAGAACTGGATTTACCGGAGACTTGGGCTATGAATTGTGGATAGATCCTGGTTTGGCCTTAAAACTTTGGGATGAACTTTATGCAGCCGGAGAAGATTATGGTATTCAGCCCTATGGTGAAGCAGCTACAAACATGGCTCGATTAGAAGCGGGTTTTATTATGCCTGGTATGGAATTTAATGAGGCATTAAAGACTATTCATTATCAATATGATCAAACTCCCTTTGAGCTTAGTTTAGATTGGCTGGTCGATTTTAAGAAAGCCCATTTTAATGGAAAAATGGCGTTGTTAGATCTCAAGGCTAAGGGGTCTGAATATACCTTAGTGAAATTAGATATCGAGGGTAATAAGCCTGCAGAAGAATCATTTTTATATGCCGATAAAGGTTGCGTCAAAGAAGTTGGCTATGTAACTTCTGCTATGTGGTCTCCCGTGGTCAAGGCGAACATCGCTCTTGCGATGGTCAAAACTAAAGCGCTTGAGAACAGTCTTTGGGCAGAAATTTATTACTCCAAGGAACTTAGACACCATAGCAAGGTGGTGAAATGCGTAGTACAAAATAGGCCTTTCTGGGCACCTGAGAGGGCGAGGTTAACACCCCCTCGGCCCTTTTAGCTGTATCCCTCCCAAATGAGAAAATGATGAAGCGAATTGACTGTATTTTAGACTCGGTTTACCTCGGCACTGATGACCATGGGCTGGGCAAGGAGTCTTGTTTGTCGCTCAATGCGCAATTGTCAGGATTTGTTGGTGATCGTCATGGATCATATTTTAGAGAGACATGGGCAGGTGATGACAAGCAGCAGGAGGGGACAACTAGACGCAATGAGCGTCAGTGGTCAGCGGTATCTTTAGAGGAATTAGCAATAATCACCGATGCTATGGATTTGAAGGAACCTTTATTGGCCTCAAGTTTAGGCGCTAATTTATGTTTTTCTGGTCTACCGAATATCTCTAAATTACCAAAAGGTAGCATCTTTAGGTTTCCCTCTGGAGCTGAATTGGTTGTAGAGGAATATAACCCTCCTTGCCTTGATATGGATGAAAAGTTGATTTCAATGCATACCCCAAAGACTAACTCTAAGCTTTATAAGGGTGACTTTTTGTCAGCTGCCAAATATTGTCGCGGGATAGTTGGGGTTGTTGAGGTCCCAGGAATGATTCATAGTGGTGATAAAGTAGTTGTTCTTCCCTATAAAAACCCATCTTGGATAGAAAAGTCTTCGTAGTACTCATATACATTTTCGAATATTAGTTAAATTAAATATAAATCTATCGTCTGTGGCGATAAACCTTACTTTGGGATAGTAATTTCTTTTCAAACGAATAAACTATCGCGGATTAATTGAGGGAATAATTTTAGCGGTGATGAAGAAGAGTCTTCCAATATTTTTGATGTGTTTCTGTTTATCAATGCTTATGCAAGTAAGTACGGCCCATGGTTCTATTCAGATAGATGGAATACTTGATGAGCTAGAGTGGGAATCTGCCCTAGTCTACAAAGATTTTGTAACAGTTGAACCATTAACTGGTGATCCAGCTAAATATGCGACTGAAGTAAGGATGATCTCCAATGAAAATGGAATCTTTGTTGGTTTTTCAAATTACCAGCCTATCTCCGTGAAGCGAGTAAATAGACGATTTGCTAGGGATGCCAAAATTCAGGCTGATCGAAATGTAGTTAGCATTGATTTTGATGGAACTGCAGTTGCCGCCTATGATTTCACTGTAGGATCCGCCAATTCCAGACAGGATGGCATTGTAGGGCCTGGAACCTATTCTGGAGATTGGGATGGGACATGGTATTCCCAGACATCGAGTGATGGAGATTATTGGTTTAGTGAAATTCATATCCCTTGGACAGTGGCACCTATGTCAGAGTCTGCCGATGGAAAAAGGAATATAGCCGTTTGGTTTTCTCGAATTGTTTATAACGAGTCTCTCCGTTTTTCCTTCCCCAATGCTTATTATAGCCGTAATACTTTTATGGAGGACTGGCAGCCGTTGGAGGTTGATCAGGTGAAGGCATCTACCCTAGATTGGTTCCCTTATGTAAGTTATAACCATAATCTTCATCATGAACAGGGACCTGAAGTCGTTGATGGCTCAAATATTGGTTTAGATTTTATTTGGCGACCCAATAGCAGCACTCAATTAACCGGAGCACTGAAACCAGATTTTGGTCAGGTTGAGAGTGATGACCTAGTCGTAAATTTTTCAGCTTTTGAGACATTTGTTAGTGAGAAAAGACCTTTCTTTACGGAAAATCAGGGTCTTTTTAATAGCGCCCAACCTAATGAGGATGTCGTTCTTTACACACGAAGGATAGGCGCTGGAGTTGGAGGTGGTATCTCAAATATAGATGCCGCTACAAAGTTAACTTACTATGGTAAAAATTTGGATTTGGGTTTCTTTGCGGTTCAGCAAGATGAAACTGAGGATGGAACGACCAGTGACTTCATCTCGAGTCGAGTCCAAAGAAAAATGGACGACACAACAATTGGGCATCGCTTAACTAAGGTTAAGAGAGAGGCTGTTGGAAGGGAAGCAACAGTGCAAGGCATCGATCTAAAGTGGAATCAAGATGAGCACAATCAGTTTATGGCGCAAATTCTACATAGCAACATAAACCAATATCCAAATGAAAAAAACTATTACCAGAGTATTGATGAGCAAGATTATGCTGGATGGGTTAATTGGGCATACTCACCGAGTGATGAGTGGTCTCATGCTGTCTACTACTCCCATTATGGCGATGAATTTGATATGAATGATATGGGGTACATGAGGCGAAATGGATTTGACGAGTTTTATGTCTACCACAGGCACGACCGATTGCAGTACCATCAAGAATCTTCTTTACTATCAAGCTTCACGGAGTTCGATTATTCCTATGCGGAGAATACTGAAGGACAACGGCTATATTTTTGGTCTGAGATAAACTTTGAATGGATGTTTAAATCTACTCGCAAGATCTCTGTAGATTTTGAATCTACTTCTTCTGGTTGGGATGATCGCATTACGCGAGGGAATGGATCTTACTTTAGATCACCAAAGTTTAAGGGTGCTGTGAGATATGAGAGCCCCAGGGGTAATGATTTTCTCTTTACCTTAAAGGGATATGCCGGTACGGAGGATACGGGTGAGCTATATTACGGAGCTTATTTTAGACCAAAAGTATATCTGACTGATACATTAACCCTTGGGGGAAGAATCGGATTTAAAAAATATCAAGAATGGCTTTTGTGGGATTCAGACGTGTCTCAATTGGCTGGTTATGAAACCGACAGATACTCCGCGGATTTTAGAGTAGATTGGTACCCATCTACTCGTCAAGAAGTTCGGTTGAAATTTCAATGGATTGGTATCGATGCTGAAGTTCAAAATAGTTACTTTTTAAATGACAAAGGTAGGTTAGAGATTTCTGATATTGATTCTTCAAGTTTCAGTTTGAGTGACACGGCATTTCAGATAAGGTACCGATACCAGCTTGCTCCACTTTCAGACGTATTTTTAGTTTATAGCCGCGGCGGATTTTATGGAACCCAGACTGGCGATGAAGGTGCGGGGACTCTATTTGAGAATGGATGGAGAGGAGTCAATGTGGAATCTGTTATTTTTAAAGTCCGATATCGCTTTTAATTAAACCTGAAGTTCATTGATCCTCTAACCGAGCCCTTTCTATAGTGATAACTTTTATCTAAGGTTCTATAGTACTTTAAGATAACCACAGTTCATTAAGTAACTTACTTCTGATCATTGCAGTAATTGTCGATTTAATATAGATTCTAAATCTCGTGAAAACTATCGAAATAAGTCTTGGCAGGAGCGACTTTCAATGCGTGCTACTGAATTTGTTCACAGTTATATAGATGCGTGGAATCATTGTGACGCAAAGGGTGTGGCAGAGCATTTAGTTACAAACGGGACTTATTACGATATACCAACCCACAGTCAATTCTCAAAGAATGAATTAGTCTCAAATCTAATCGATTTTTTTGCATCTGGCGACCATCATTATCAGCTTTGTAATGAAATTCTATCAAACGACAGAACTATTGCATTTCAATATAAAATGACCTCTCAAAAAGACTCGAGAAGAGATTGGCTTGGAGCGGAATTTATTCTTTTGCAAAATGATGGCGCTTTCAGTATTACGGATTACTATGACTTCCATCAGTCGAGCAGATCTTCTTCTTTAGCTTTTGACAAGGTTTCCTCCTCTAAATATGCAAAGTCAGGCTTGAATCTCGATCAAATAGAGGTTTATAAGAAAAAGTTGGTGAGTTTGATGGAAGAGGAAAGAGTTTACCTTGACTCTGATATTACTCTCCCAAAGTTGGCGGCGATGGTTGACTGCTCAGTTAATCATCTCTCTCAAACTGTCAACTCAGGATTCCAGATGAGCTTCTTTGATTTTTTAAACAGTTACAGAATCAGGGAGGCGAAATCTATATTAGTTTGTAAAGATTCACTGCCACAATCTATTTTGGATGTTTCATTCACTGTAGGCTTTAACTCTAATTCTGCTTTCTATGCAGCGTTCAAAAGTGCAACAGGACAGACGCCAGCGCAATTTCGTCGTCAAAGTATTCCTGAAAATAGATAAGCCCTATCGAAGGTAGTTGCTGCATACTGTTGCCGATAGGATAGGATGTCTTGGTAAGTGTAAATTAGAGTAATATTACTAACACTTCTGATAAAAATAGAGCTCCAGAACATATGCACATAAATCAACCCCACACATCTTCATATTACGCTGCTACTGTAAATGAACATACAGATTACCCATCCCTAAAAGGGGAGATAACTGCTGATGTTTGTGTGATAGGCGCAGGTTTTACAGGTGTGTCAACAGCTCTTCATCTTGCCGAGCGCGGCTATAATGTTCATGTCGTTGAAGCCAACAAAGTTGGCTGGGGCGCATCTGGAAGGAACGGCGGTCAGATGATTGGAGGCATATCAGGCGATAGCAAAATGGCCAAGACGCTAGGAGAGGAGGGTGAGCGAATCCTCTGGGAGATGGGCTGGGCCGGACATGAAATCATCAGAGAGAGAGTTCGAAGGTATGGTATTGAGTGTGATTTGAAATCCGGATATCTAGATGTGGCCATCAAACCCCGGCATATGCGAGATCTTGAGGCTCATCACAAGATGTTGGACAAATATAAATTTGGGCATCCATATAGGATGCTGTCAAAAGAGGAGACGCTTAATGCAATTGGGACAGAAGCATATATCGGTGCTCTTCGAAATGATGGTAATGGACATGTTCATCCTTTGAATCTTTGTATTGGAGAAGCGCGAGCTGCTGTATCTTTGGGAGCAACTATTTATGAAAATTCACCAGTAACAGAAATTAAAAGAGGGACCAAGGCTACAGTTGTCACGGAAAGTGGCTCTGTTACCGCAGATTTTGTTGTTCTGGCAGGAAATGCCTACCACTTTTTAGAGCGAAAACTGAGGGGTATTCTGTTTCCCGTAAACAGCTTTATTATTGGTTCTGAGCCTTTATCGGAGAAAATTGTAAGTCAAATTAATCCTAATGACCTTGCGGTCTGTGATCCAAATTATATCCTAGAATATTTCCGCCTAAGTGCTGACAAAAGACTTCTGTTTGGCGGTCGTTTCACCTATTTTGGAAGTGATCCTGAGATTATTAAGAAAAATTTAATTCCACGAATGTTGAAAATATATCCCCAGTTAAAGTCTATTAAATTCGACTTTGGTTGGGGTGGAACAATTGGGGTTACTGCAAATAGAGTACCTCAGATGGGCAGATTAGCTCCAAACATAATTTACTCTCAAGGATATTCAGGCCATGGTGTCAATGTGACTCATCTTGCAGGACAGATTATGGCCGATACTGTGGCGGGAACCCTGGAGAGATTTGATATTTT
>Ga0228638_1001228_pt1 | contig 10681 bp, 3 predicted proteins | sample 48DmetaG_FD_182704 | JGI IMG/M metagenome (GOLD analysis project Ga0228638, IMG submission 182704) | Seawater microbial communities from Monterey Bay, California, United States - 48D | ecosystem: Environmental > Aquatic > Marine > Coastal | place: USA: California | collected 2016-10-31 | reverse complement strand
CCCACAACGGGTCTGACCGTCGACTCTAATGTCGTCGTTAGTGGGAATGTGACAACAGATACTCTTCGTTCTACGAATGTCTTCATAAACAATGTTCGTTTGTTGGCTTCGGCGGGTCTTCAACAGGCGACAAATGTGAGCAATACAACCGGAGACACTATTATCTCTACAAATGCGGCGACAGGGTTCCAAGCTTCATCAAATGTTGTGGTGGGTGGTGACATTCATTTAACCGGCAATATTTACCAAAATGGAACGATTTTTACTGGCGGGGGTGGAAGTAGTGGTTCCACGAGCGTTATTGCACCAGTAGCATTTGCTTTTGTTGATACGACAGCTAATAGTACCGGAACCGGAATTAGTTGGGGAAGCTGGAATAGTTCTAACCACACACTCGATTTTACATTTGACACGGCGCAATCCGATGCAAACTATAGTGTTATTACGGATAGTGAAACGTTTGATGATTTTTTTGTTGGTATTTCAAATAAGACGACCACGGGCTTTAGAGCTGAATTTTATGATAATTCGCAAAGTAGAACACCTAGCACATTTTCACCGTTTACCTTTATAATTTACGCCTCAACTCCGACAATAGATGTGAGTGGTGGTAGCGGGGGTGGGGGTGGTGGTATCGACACCACCCAAACACTAGCTTTGTCCAACGTCACAACGGGTTTGACCGTTTCTTCGAATGCAGTCGTTGGTGGGAATGTCACAGCTGACTACTTCATCGGTGACGGTTCCAATTTGACGGGCATTTCTGGTGGTGTAGATACCACACAAACATTGGCCTTATCCAATGTGACCACGGGTTTGACTGTTTCTTCAAATGCAGTTGTTTCTGGTAATGTGACAGCGGGTTCGTTCATTGGCGACGGTTCCAATTTGACGGGTATTTCTGGTGGTATAGACACGACCAGCACAGTTCAATTCACTAACCCGAATGTGGGGATAGTTTCGACGGGTGGCATTGTCACACACAGCGGTGGATTTAACAGAAAAACGTACGCATACAGCAATGTCAGTGTACCCACAAACTTTTCAAACGTGGGTTTGACATTTGCATCCAACGTATTTTATGCGAAAATAACGACACAATTAACCCATGGAAATGAAGAAGTAAGCACTTTGGTGTTTGATGCACAGGGTGGTACGAGAGATGGTACGACTTCTTCTCTTAACATCGCCACGGGATCTGGATCCCTTTTCGGAAATACAAATACTAAACCATGGAGTGCGACGATACAGAAAACACCCACCAAACTTATACTCGAACCTTCGGCGGTGGGTACAACAAATTACGGCTGCGACCTGTTTGTAGAATACATGTCTTCGGCACCGGATGGTCAGTTAGAATCAATTAGCATAGGTACAGATATTGTAAAATCTTTTATATATTAATATTAATGGCGTTCACGAACATAACTACATTTCCCGGAAATGTGGGAATTTCTAACACCAATCCTACACATACACTTGCTATTGGATCAAATGTATTTGTAGATGATACAGGCGAAAATAAACTTGTGGTGAATGGGAGCATTAGTACTACCGGAAAACTTGCAGGCGATGGTTCGGCGCTTTCTGGAATCCAGTCTTCGAATGTGAGTGACTTTGCATCGAACGTGACCCGCATCGAGACCCTCGAAACGGAATTAGGGTCGAACGTGACCCGCATCGAGACCCTCGAAACGGAATTGGATGACAATTCGTCTCGGATATCAACCGTTTCAACCGATTTGAGTGACAATTCGTCTCGGATATCGAGTGTGGAAAGTGGTATACACACATTTACGGGTACAAAAACATTTCAAGACGACGTCGTTCTCGAATCAAACCTTAGAATACAAGGAGACCTCCTCGTTGCAAACACAGTGAATATGACTGTATCTGACCCAATTCTTGAATTGGGGTCAAACAATCTGAATACCGGTGACATCGGTCTTGTGATGACACGGCACGGGGCTTCAAACTCGAACGTTGCTGTATTCTTTGATGAAAGTGCAGATGCTCTTAAATTGGGATACACTCTCAACGGGGCAGGGGACTCGACTCTTGAATTTGATTCAAATGCACTCGCGGTGAGTGTGCAGGGAGCTCTCACGGCGACGAGTGTTTCTGGCGACGGTTCGGGGATCACGAACATTCTTTCCTCGAGTGTGAATGACTTTTCGTCGAACGTGACGAGAATTACGAACCTCAAGACGGATTTGGGGTCGAATGTGACCCGCATCGAGACACTCGAAACTGATTTGGGGTCGAATGTGACCCGTATTGGGACCCTTGAGAGTGGGGACTTGACCATCGGTGGTGAAAAAACGTTTAGTTCAAACCTCGAGGTCGGGACGGCCAACCTTTTTGTTGATACGGTGACGGGCAACGTCGGCATCGGGACGACCGCACCTGCGTACACCCTAGACGTCGCGGGCACGGGGGCATTCTCCTCGAATTTGGAGGTTGGGACGGCGAACCTCTTTGTGGATACCCAAACTGGCAACGTGGGTATAGGTACCAGTGCGCCGGCTTATACTTTGGATGTAGTGGGCGATGTCCATGCTGACTATTTCGTTGGTGACGGTTTTAATCTCACAAACATTTCTGGTACAGTTGATACCACCCAAACATTGGCCTTATCCAACGTGACAACAGGTTTGACCGTTTCTTCGAACGCTTCTGTCGACGGCACATTGACAACGGATCAACTCAAGATTTTGAGTTCTATATACTATAACGACGACGCCGTTTTAACGACGACACCCGCTTCGGCTTGGGTCCAGAAGGGTTCGGACATCGATGGTGAGGCGGCTAGTGACCTTTCTGGCTGGTCCGTGTCCCTTTCTTCAGACGGTTCCATTATGGCTATTGGGGCACTGTATAATGACGGTACCGCCGGCAACGCCGGTCACGTCCGCATCTACGAATGGTCCGGTTCGGCTTGGATTCAGAAGGGTTCGGACATTGATGGTGAGGCGGGGAATAACGAGTCTGGTCGATCCGTATCCCTTTCTTCGGACGGTTCCATTGTGGCTATTGGGGCGCCCGAAAATGACGATGGAACTGGTACGTACGCCGGTCACGTCCGCATCTACGAATGGTCTGGTTCAGCTTGGGTCCAAAAGGGGTCTGACATCGATGGTGAGGGGTTCGGTGATGATTCTGGTTATTCCATCTCCCTTTCTTCCGATGGTTCTATTGTAGCTATTGGGGCGAGACATAATGACGGTACGGCTTCAGACGCTGGTCACGTTCGTATATACGAGTGGTCGGGTTCAGCTTGGGTCCAAAAGGGGTCTGACATCGACGGCGAGGCGGTGGCTGACAATTCTGGTTGGTCTGTGTCCCTTTCTTCTGATGGTTCTATTATAGCTATCGGGGCAACAGGTAATGACGGTAGTGCGAACGGCGCTGGTCACGTCCGCATCTATGAGTGGTCGGGTTCAGCTTGGGTCCAAAAGGGGTCTGATATCGACGGCGAGGCGTCGGCTGACGAGTCTGGCTATTCCGTGTCCCTTTCTTCCGATGGTTCCATCGTAGCCATTGGGGCGCCAGTTAATGGCGGTGGTTCGTACACCGGTCACGTCCGCATCTACGAATGGTCTGGTTCGGCTTGGGTTCAGAAAGGTTCAGACATTGATGGTGAGGCGGGATATGACGAGTCTGGCCACTCCGTCTCCCTTTCCTCGGACGGTTCCATTGTGGCCATCGGGGCATGGTATAATGACGACACCGGCAGCGACGCCGGTCACGTCCGTATCTACGAATGGTCCGGTTCGGCTTGGGTCCAAAAGGGGTCTGACATCGACGGTGAGGCAGCAGGTGATAAGTCTGGCCAGTCCGTATCCCTTTCTTCAGACGGTTCCATCGTGGCCATTGGGGCGCCATTTAATGGCAAGGGTCAAGTCCGTGTGTATGAGTTCCCAAGTTATAAGGTCCTCACGACCGATAAGCTCTATACAACATCCAACGTGGGTATTGGTACCAGTGCGCCGGCTTATAGTTTAGATGTCGTGGGTGATGTCCATGCTGACTATTTCGTTGGCGACGGTTCTAATCTCACAAACATTTCTGGTACGGTTGATACCACCCAAACATTGGCCTTATCCAACGTGACAACAGGTCTGACCGTTTCTTCGAACGCTTCTGTCGACGGCACCTTGACAACAGATCAACTCAAGATTTTGAGTTCTATATACTATAACGACGACGCCGTTTTAACGACGACACACGCTTCGGCTTGGGTCCAGAAGGGTTCGGACATTGATGGTGAGGCGGCGGGTGACCTGTCTGGTCGGTCTGTCTCACTTTCTTCGGACGGTTCCATTATGGCCATTGGGGCGACGGGTAATGACGGTACGGATGCAGACGCTGGTCACGTCCGTGTGTATGAGTGGTCTGGTTCGGCTTGGGTTCAGAGGGGTTCGGACATCGACGGTGAGGCGGTGTATGACTCGACTGGTCGGTCAGTATCCCTTTCTTCCGACGGTTCCATCGTGGCCATCGGGGCTAGTAATAACGACGCAACTGGTTCGAACGCCGGTCACGTCCGCATCTACGAATGGTCGGGTTCGGCTTGGGTTCAGAAGGGTTCGGACATTGATGGTGAGGCGGCGGGTGACGAGTCTGGTTGTTCCGTGTCCCTTTCCTCGGATGGTTCCATTGTGGCCATTGGGGCGAATTATAACGGAAATGGTACAGAGACCGGTCACGTCCGCATATACGAATGGTCGGGTTCGGCTTGGGTCCAAAAGGGGTCTGACATCGACGGTGAGGCAGCAGGTGATAAGTGTGGCCAGTCCGTATCCCTTTCTTCCGACGGTTCCATTGTGGCTATTGGGGCACCCCAGAATGACTTGAGCCCGTATTATGGTTCGAACGCCGGTCACACCCGCATCTACGAATGGTCTGGTTCGGCTTGGGTCCAGAAGGGTTCAGACATTGACGGTGAGTCGGGGAGTGACCAGTTTGGATTCTCCGTGTCCCTTTCCTCGGATGGTTCCATTGTGGCCATTGGGGCACCGTATGATGACGGAAATGGTTCGAACGCCGGTCACGTCCGCATCTACGAATGGTCTGGTTCGGCTTGGGTCCAGAAGGGTTCGGACATTGATGGCGAGGCGGCGAATGACCGGTGCGGTACGTCCGTTTCTCTTTCCTCAGACGGTTCCATTGTGGCCATTGGGGCGTCGGGTAATGACGCCAATGGTCCGAACGCCGGTCACGTCCGCATCTACGAATGGTCTGGTTCGGCTTGGGTCCAGAACGGTTCGGACATCGATGGTGAGGCGGCGGATGACTATTTTGGTCAGGCTGTGTCCCTTTCTTCAGATGGTTCCATTGTGGCCATTGGGGCACAATGGAATGACGGAAATGGCGCAAGTGCGGGTCACGTCCGTGTGTATGAGTTGCCAACTTATAAGGTCCTCACGACCGATAAGCTCTATACAACATCCAACGTGGGTATAGGGACTAATGCACCAGCCTATACGTTGGATGTTACGGGGGATATAAACTTTAGCGGGTCACTCTATGAAAATGGTGTAGCTTTCTCGGGTGGTGGGGGTGGTTCTTCTGTGTGGACAGCAACCGGTTCGGATATTTACTATAATTCAGGGAATGTTGGTGTTGGAATCACCCAACCAAATGAACTATTAGAATTATACGACAGTTCTTCTACCGCATCCGGTATGAGAATTCATGACAGTACATCAAATGCACCAAAAATCGATTTCTTAAGAGGTGGGACGTCAAGAATAGGTTCCCAAACCGAATTTGGATTATCTGATTATAGTGATTGGAGAATTCAAGCTAATGGACCAAGTTTGTATATTTATAACCAATATACCGGAGCAAATAGTGGATCTTTAAAAAACGTTATGACTATGTTACATAATTCAGGATACGTGGGTATAGGGACTAATGCGCCAGCCTATACATTGGATGTTACGGGGGATATAAACTTTAGCGGGTCACTCTATGAAAATGGTGTAGCTTTCTCGGGTGGTGGGGGTGGTTCTTCTGTGTGGACAGCAACCGGTTCGGATATTTACTATAATTCCGGCAACGTCGGTATCGGGACGGTGAGTCCGCGTTCTGCTCTCGACATAAACTCCACTGGGGCGATGATCATACCCGCTGGCACACACAATCAACGACCTTCTACTGGATATACTGGTATGATAAGATATAACACGTCAGCATCAAAAATAGAATTTTACAATGGTACTGATTGGATAGAAGTCAATACAGGTGCTGTTATTTATGGTGGCATGGCACAGGGTGGCACTGAAATAATTAGTGGCTCTTACAAAATACACACATTCACAACTTCCGACAATTTCATAGTACATGATTCGGGTACTATAGATTATTTAATGGTTGCGGGTGGTGGCGGGGGGGGAGCGAGACATGGTGGAGGAGGTGGAGCTGGTGGTATGAACACCGGATCTATGAGTATAACACCTGGCACATATAGTATTAGTGTAGGCGCAGGAGGTGCAGGAACACCTTCAGGTGCTACTACCAGAGGTTCACCGGGTACAGACACAACTGGGTTAGGGTACACGGCTGTAGGTGGAGGTGGGGGTGGAGGAAGAACACAAGGAGTTGGGGGTAGCGGTGGTTCTGGGGGAGGTGGAAACACCGCCGGGAGCGGTAATCAATCCGGTGGAACGGGTACAGCTGGTCAAGGTAACAATGGCGGCACTAGTGCATCGTCTCATTCAAACGATTACTGTGGCGGTGGTGGCGGTGGCGCTGGTTCTGTGGGGGGTACTGCAACACAGACTGTGCCGGGTGATGGTGGGAATGGTTTACAGAGTAGCATATCGGGTACGGCGCTGTACTACGCCGGTGGCGGCGGTGGCACAGGATATCGAGTGACCACGAATTATGGTGCCGGTGGTTCTGGTGTGGGTGGTGACGGAGCTATCGCAGCTAACTATCCAGAACATGGTTATGATGGGGCAACCGCCACGGGTAGTGGTGGTGGTGGAGGTTCAGACGGAGCGGGGGGTGGGGCCGGTGCCGATGGAATAGTTATAATAAGATATTTGCTATAATTATATATTATGCCATACTTTGCGGAACTAAATACAAAAACTAACGAAGTTTTACGTGTTATTGTAGCTAAAAGTAAATTTTGGTGTGAATACGAGCTAGATGGTACCTGGGTAAAAACGTATCGTAACACTGATGGTAAAAATTTTGCCAGTGTTGGATGTATTTACTACCCGAATAAAGAAAACTTCTCAGCACCACAACCATATCCATCATGGACTCTCAATGACAATTGTATCTGGCAACCACCCGTAGCTATGCCAGGTGATACAGACACAAATTATATATGGAATGAAGAAACCCAATCATGGGATGATTCTGGTCTCCTCTCTTAAAATGTAGGGGAGTACAATTTCCTTCTTTGAACGTTCTTGACCTTGATACAGATATTGACTATTTGGATCGTCGACGGATTTTTTAAATACAACTGCCCTATCGTTGTAGTATTTTCCGTGTCCGTCCCGGTAAATGTATTCGTATCGAGTGCATCGACCACCCTCGTCAAAATCATTTTCAGTGATGACTGATGTCGGCTTTTTATCCACCAGATCACTCATCATTCTAATTATAGTTTTAATTAGCATCGGTTTATTACCTACACTCTCGTGTATTTTTTTTATAGTTTCAAGCATTATATCACCAAGTTCGCTTTTATCAAAGCCAATGAGTTTAAGTTCGCTTTTGGAGTAGTCTAAAACACTTTCAATCCAATACATATCTTAAATTCTATTAATCTTTTTAACTTTAATAATTCTCTCCCGATATATTAAATGTCTATACACCCCCCTGTGGGGACTTTAGATATTAAGAACGCCACATTACGTGTTGGTAAATTGGAGGTTTCCAACATTGAGGGCGTGGATACCACCCTCAATGTGACGAGAGCCAATGGTGTGCTCATCTACGACGATCGGGTGTCGACCACAACATTCAATGGGTTCACGAGTAGTGTCGGTGTTCGATCGAAGCGGGTACAATGCCACCAAACCCAACAAATGAGTCTCTCATTTTAGCCTATGAAATACCAGTTCAAGAGATTTCGAATACTATATAAACAAAAATAATGATGCCTTTACACCAAAGAATTTAAACAGATAAAAAAAATATAGATAACAAGTATAAACTAATGTCTTCATCAGGAATTGTAAATTTTGAAGATGCAACAATTCAAGCAGTTGAAATGTATGCAACAGAAAAACTAAGAATCGGTGTGTCTTCGTCATCTGCAAAATTTGCTGTTGGTGGTGATATCGAAATTTCTGGTGATATTAACGTAACGGGTAACATTATACAGGGTAGTGCAATCTTTTCGAGTAATGGCTCTTCATTCAATGGCGCCAACACACTTATACTTACAAACCCCACAACGGGTTTGACCGTTTCTTCCAATGCAGTCGTTACCGGGAACGTGACAGCTGACTATTTTGTTGGTGATGGTTCCAATTTGACGGGTATTACCGGCGGCATCGACACGACACAAACATTGGCTTTGTCCAATGTCACAACGGGTTTGACCGTTTCTTCCAATGCAGTCGTTACCGGGAACGTGACAGCTGACTATTTTGTTGGTGATGGTGGCTTACTTTCAAATATTGAAAGTGTGCGCAAATTTACATTATCAGCGATTACCGGAAACTACGTTTTTTCTGGTCCCGGATTTGATAATCCTGTGAATGATCCAATTATCATTCTTTCCAGAGGATTTACATATATATTTGATAATACATCAAACTATACAATTCACCCATTTAAAATAAGATTGAATAGCGGTGGCGCTAATTATACCAATGGTGTAATTGACGATGGATTTGGTACCACGACATTTAATGTTCCTATGGATGCACCGACATCTCTTTACTATCAATGTAGTGTCCATAGTTCTATGGGTAATATTATAAAAATTGTTGATAATTTGGACACTAATGAAACATTGATCCTTTCTAACACAACAACCGGTCTTTCAGTTTCTTCTAATGCAGTCGTTACCGGGAACGTGACAGCTGACTATTTTGTTGGTGATGGTTCCAATTTGACGGGTATTTCTGGTGGTATCGACACGACACAAACATTGGCCTTATCCAACGTGACAACGGGTTTGACCGTTTCTTCGAACGCTTCCGTCGACGGCACCTTGACAACGGATCAACTCAAGATTTTGAGTTCTATATATCACAACGATGACGCTGTTTTAACGACGACACCTGGTTCAGCTTGGGTCCAAAAGGGGTCTGACATCGACGGCGAGGCAGCAGGTGATAAGTCGGGTTGGTCTGTATCCTTATCATCGGATGGAACCATAGTAGCCATTGGGGCAATATATAATGACGGAACTGGTTCGAACGCCGGTCACGTCCGCATCTACGAATGGTCTGGTTCAGCTTGGGTTCAGAAGGGTTCGGACATCGACGGTGAGGCGGCGAGTGACGGGTCTGGTTATTCCGTGTCCCTTTCCTCGGATGGTTCCATCGTAGCCATTGGGGCAATATATAATGACGGAACTGGTTCGGACGCCGGTCACGTCCGCATCTACGAATGGTCTGGTTCAGCTTGGGTCCAAAAGGGGTCTGACATCGATGGCGAGGCGGAGGGTGACGCTTCTGGTTTGACCGTGTCCCTTTCCTCAGACGGTTCCATTGTGGCCATTGGGGCTAATAATAACGACGGAAATGGTACGTGGGCGGGTCACGTCCGCATCTATGAGTGGTCCGGTTCGGCTTGGTCCCAGCGTGGTCTAGACATCGACGGTGAGGCAGCAAGTGATAGGTCTGGTCATAGTGTATCCTTATCTTCTGACGGAACCGTAGTAGCCATTGGGGCCTATGGTAACGACGCAACCGATACAGATGCTGGTCATGTTCGAGTCTGGGAATGGGATGGTTCGGCTTGGTCACAGCGTGGTCTGGACCTCGATGGCGAGGCGTTGTATGATAATTATGGCTATTCCGTGTCCCTTTCTTCCGATGGTTCTATTGTAGCTATTGGGGCTACTAATAACGACGGAAATGGTGGAAATGCGGGTCACGTTCGAGTCTATGAATGGACGGGTTCGGCTTGGTCACAGCGTGGATTGGACATCGATGGCGAGGCAGCAGGTGATAAGTCGGGTTGGTCTGTATCCTTGTCATCGGATGGAACCATACTAGCCATTGGGGCACCCTTCAACGACGGAAATGATGCGGATGCAGGTCATGTTCGAGTCTGGAAATGGGGTGGTTCGGCTTGGTCGCAGGTTGGATTGGACATCGATGGCGAGGCGTTGTATGATCAGTCTGCTTGGAGTGTATCCTTATCTTCGGACGGGACTGCAGTGGCCATCGGGGCTACTAATAACGACGCAACTGGTTCGAATGCGGGTCACGTCCGTGTGTACGAATTACCAAGTCATAAGGTCCTTTCGACCGATAAGCTCTATACGACTTCAAACGTGGGTATAGGTACCAGTGCACCGGCTTATACTTTGGATGTCGTAGGTGACATTAATGCCACACGTTTTTATGGTGACGGTTCTAATTTGACGGGTGTTGGTCTCGATTCCACCCAAACATTGGCCTTATCCAACGTGACAACGGGTTTGACGGTTTCTTCGAACGCTTCCGTCGACGGCACATTGACAACGGATCAA
>Ga0228638_1001227_pt1 | contig 10686 bp, 12 predicted proteins | sample 48DmetaG_FD_182704 | JGI IMG/M metagenome (GOLD analysis project Ga0228638, IMG submission 182704) | Seawater microbial communities from Monterey Bay, California, United States - 48D | ecosystem: Environmental > Aquatic > Marine > Coastal | place: USA: California | collected 2016-10-31 | reverse complement strand
GCCTACGATACAGCTTACGCACTTTGCGATAAAGCAGATGATCTTGGCATAGGAATAAACTCTTCTGCCATTATTTTTGGAGATAAGGTTATATTCTTTTTTTATTCATTCCACCTTATTTCTTTGATGATCCTTCTTGCAGTTGCCTATCAGTTAAATTTTCATATTAGTTTTTACCTATTTGCTTCCATCAGCCTATTCTTAGCTACCTATCAAGTTTTTCTGATTAAGGAAGAAGATACAGAAAAATGCCTTAAGGCCTTTAAAAATAATAATTGGTTAGGATTGGCTATTTTAATTGGCTCCATAACAGGAGTTTCTTTGTGAAGGTAGAGTTCTTAAATTCTATAGAAGATATTTCTAAAGAAGATTGGGATGGTACATTTAATAATGCTTACCCATTCTTGAAATATGAATTTTTAAAATGTCTAGAAATTACTAAATGCGTTTCTTCAGATCAAGGTTGGCAGCCTTTACACGCAATAGTCACTGAAAAAGAAAAAGTTATTGCGGTAATGCCCTTATACATAAAAACAGATTCTCAAGGAGAATTTATATTTGATTGGTCTTGGGCAGACGCATATTACAGAAACGGACTTGAATATTATCCTAAGCTAGTTAGTTCCATTCCATTTACTCCTGCAACAGGACCAAGAATATTATTTTCCAATAACAGCAAGAAAGAAGTCATAGTAAATAAAATTAGCGAATCTCTTAAAAAACTCTCGGAAGATCAAAAGTTTTCTAGTGTTCATATTTTACTTGCAGAGAAAGAGGAAATTAATCAGTTTTCACAGGAAGACTTTAGCTTAAGAACCAGTTATTCATTTCACTGGTTCAATAATAATTACAGAAATTTTGATATGTTCTTAGAAGATATGACTTCAAGGCAAAGAAAGAATATAAAAAAAGAACGAGGTAAAATATTACAACAAGACGTTACCTTATCTAGAATAAAAGGCAGCGAAATAACAGTTGAAATGATGGAAATATTCTATCAATTTTATCAAGTTACATACCTAAAGAGGGGAATGAGAGGATATTTAAATTTTGATTTTTTCAAAACAATTATTCAAGTCATCCCTGAGTCAATCATGCTGGTGCTAGCAGAAAATAAAAATGGAAATTTTGTAGCTGGAGCTTTAAATTTTTATGATGATAAAAAACTATATGGACGCTATTGGGGTTGTTTAGAAGAATACGACTCTCTTCATTTTGAAACTTGTTATTATCAAGGTATAGAATTTTGTATTGAGAATGAGCTTGAATCGTTTGATCCCGGGGTACAAGGAGAGCATAAAATTAAGAGAGGCTTTTGTCCCATAGAGACTTATTCTGCTCATTGGATCAAGGATATAAGATTCAAAGAAGCTATTGACGACTTCTTAGAAAAAGAAAGGGCTCATATTCTTGAGTATAACCAAGACAGAAAGGTGCTTCTTCCATTCAAAAAAGAAGTAATGTCAGAGTTATATGAAAGAATTTAAAGTTCTCAACAAAGAGACTCTTCTAGAGGGTTATGCTTTTCTTGCAGAAAAAGAACCTCAATTCAAAAAAATTCTAGAAGAAAAGAATTATCAAATTAACCCCTTTAATAAAAAAGAAGGCTTTGAGGGTTTAATTGGCTTGATAGTAGAACAACAACTATCGGTTGCTTCTGCGAATGCAATTTTTGGAAGAGTTAAAGCTCTTGTCAAACCTTTTAAGCCCAAGGTATTCCTTCAAACTGATATAGAAAAGTTTAAAGAGGCCGGATTAAGTAAACAAAAGATTGACTACTGTTGTGGCATTGCTTCTTTGATTGAAAATAAAGAATTAGATCTCAATGGCCTTGCAAAAAAAGAAGATGCCGAAGTGATAAAAGAATTAATTAAAGTTCGAGGCATAGGAGAATGGACAGCACAATGTTACTTGATGGCATGCTTAAAAAGATTAGATGGATGGCCTGCCTCAGATCTGGGATTAATCGTAGCCATTCAGAGGCTAAAGAATCTTGAAGCTAGACCTGATTATTTGACAATAGAGAAAATGTCAGAACCTTGGTCTCCCTATAGAACCGTAGCTGCGTTAATATTGTGGTCTACTTATGATAAAGAATAAGGCGATCAAGCGCAGAAACAGTCAGAGAGGTCTCAACCAACTCCTTCGTCTGTACGAAAGGAACTATCAAAAACTTGTTAATTTCTTCCCAATTGATAAAGCTGAAAGTCAGATCCATTATCTTATTCCTGAAGGTCCTTTGAGTTCTGACATCTACATTTCCTGTAGCAGACTTTCTTCTCACACATCAATTATAGCGATAAAGAAATCTAAATCTTTTTCATTAATTCAAGATACTGAAATTGAGATCTTTATTTATCATGATGCAAAAATGGCTGAAGTAAGAAAATTTAATGGGAAAAAACAATTCTGGCTTAGAAATAAATATCCTAACAAAAGTATGCTTAGTAAAGATGAAAAATTTCAATGGAACTTTTTCTTAGAGGAATTTTTAACTCACACTAAGAAACATGGTTTAAGTATTCTTAAAAATGCACTTTAATAGCGCATTTGCACTTTTATAGAACTTCTAATAGATAAATCTTATTTTTTTGCCCAAAAAATGTTCTTTTTTTGGCTTTCGCGTGATAATATCGTTTCACTTTTAATTATGAATGGAGAAAGTAAATGACAAAATATGAATATATTTGGCTAGATGGTTATCAACCAGAAGCCAATTTAAGAAGCAAAGTTAAAGTTACAGACGGAGAACCACCAGCCTGGTCTTTTGATGGATCATCTACTCAACAAGCTGAAGGTGGAAGTTCTGACTGTATATTATTGCCGGTAGAACAATATGAAAACCCAACAAATGAAGGTTCTCTTGTAATGTGCCAAGTTGAAACTGGTGAACATGAAACGCACCCTTCTAATTCTAGAGCTGCTGCTGAAGCTGTAGTGAGTGACGAATGGTGGTTTGGATTTGAACAAGAATATTTCTTAACGGACAAAGATGGAACGATTCTAGGATGGGAAGATGGAACACCTAGCAGACCTCAAGGAGAATACTACTGTGCTGTCGGTGCTAGTAATGTTGTAGGAAGAGAAATTAGTGATGCTCACTTAGATGCATGCTTAGATGCAGGTATAGAGCTTACTGGAACAAATGCAGAAGTAGCTTTAGGACAGTGGGAATATCAATGTTTAGGAAAGGGTATAAAAGCCGGTGATGACCTATGGGTTAGTAGATACTTACTGCATAAGGTGGCTGAAGAATTTGGTGTTTCAGTAAACATTCATCCTAAACCAAAGTCAGGTGATTGGAATGGCTCAGGGATGCATACAAATTTTTCTAATGAGAAAATGAGAACTGCTGGTTCTGAAGAGATGTTTACTTCTATGTGTGAAAAACTTGGAGCAGTTCATAAAGAAGGTATAGCGCTATATGGTTCAGATAATGAAATGAGGCTAACTGGCCTTCATGAAACACAAAGCATTGATCAGTTCTCGTTTGGAGTAAGTGATAGAGGGGCAAGTATTAGAATTCCAATTTACACTGTAGAGCACAACTGGAATGGCTATCTAGAAGATAGAAGACCAGCTTCCAATGCTGATCCCTATAAGATCATAGCTCACATAGTAGGTACTCTAAATTCTTAATAAATTTGTAATTTATCCGGAGATTTAGTCTCCGGATACCTACTGTGAGTAATTTTAACCAAACACTACTCTCTGAACTCAATACAGGAATTATAATTTTAGATAACTCTCTAAGAATTAAATTCATCAACTCTTCTGCCTTAACAATATTAGATACCACAGAGAAAACTTCGCTTGGTCAAAAAATAGACCAACTTTTTTTTGAAGTCCCTGAAAGTGTAGATGCCTTTATTGAATCAATAGAGCAAAAGAGAAGTTTCACAAAAACAGATGCTATTTTAAACCTCAAAAGAGGCCATAAAGTCTTGTGTACATACATAGTTCATCCTCTAAGTGATAACGATGAAAACAGCCTTTTAGTAGAAGTGATTAACAAAGAGGCTTCATCTGAATTAATTGAACGTTACAGAATGAAAACGAATCAACAAATTTCTCAAGACTTTGTTAGGCAATTAGCTCATGAGATTAAAAACCCTCTAAGTGGAATAAGAGGATCGGCTCAACTTCTGAGTAATAAATTAAATAATCAAGAACTTCGAGAATACACCGATATAGTAATTAAGCAGACTGATAGACTGACCTCTCTTGTCGATAACATTCTTGGACCTAATAAAAAACCTGATTTTCAATATCAAAATATCCATTATCCAATTGAAAATGTTCTAAGCCTAATCGACAAAGAATCTGGATATAGAAAAATAAAAATCACAAAAGACTTCGATCCAAGTATTCCGGAGTTATATATCGATAGTTACTTGATTGAGAATAGCATTCTAAACTTAACCAAAAATGCCAGAGATGCTTTATTAGAATCTGAAACTTCTTCTCCTGAAATTAATATAGTAACTAGAATTTCCCATGGTGAAATTATTGATGGAGAGAAAAATTCAACAGTTTGTAAAATCTCGGTCATAGATAATGGTCCAGGAATTAAAGAAGAAATCAAAGATTCTATCTTTTTCCCTATGATTACAGGAAAAGAGAAAGGCACGGGGTTAGGTCTTTCTATTACTCAAGGAATTATTTCACAGCACAAAGGGAATATACATTTCAATAGTAAACCAAGCAGAACGGAATTTTTTATTAATATTCCCATAAATGCTAATAAAGATTTAGACTTAAAGATTGTAAATGGATAAAAATATTTGGGTTGTTGATGATGATGAGTCTATCCGTTGGGTTCTTGAAAAGGGGCTTGGTGATAATGGAATGGATGTACAGACCTTTGATTCTGCTAATAAAGTAATCAAAAAACTAGAAACCGAAAATCCTCAACTCATCCTTACAGATATAAGGATGCCAGGACCAAGCGGGATAGATCTTCTAGATAAAGTTAAAGAGCTTCGTCCAGAGATTCCGGTAATTGTTATGACTGCTCATTCCGATCTTGATAGTGCAGTTGAATCATATGAACATGGAGCTTGGGAATATCTCCCTAAACCTTTTGATATAGATGAAGCAGTATCTATGGTTCAAAGAGCTACAGCATCTGAAGATTTTATTAAAGAAGAGACAACCGATACGCAAGCTGAAGTTATCGGTGAAGCCCCTGCTATGCAGGAAGTTTTTCGAGCAATTGGCAAGCTTTCAAACTCCAATTCAACGGTATTACTAATTGGAGAATCCGGAACTGGTAAAGAGTTAGTTGCTAGAGCACTTTTTCAGCATAGTCCAAGGAAAGATAAGCCCTTTATAGCGCTTAACATGGCAGATATTCCGAAAGAATTATTAGAGGCTGAATTATTTGGTCACGAAAAAGGTGCATTCACTGGTGCCGATGAGAGACGTATAGGACGGTTTGAACAGGCAGATGGTGGCACATTATTTCTTGATGAAATAGGAGATATGCAACTTGAAACCCAGACGAGACTATTGAGAGTTCTATCAAATGGTGAATTTTATAGAGTGGGTGGCAGAGAACCCATTAAAGTAGATGTTAGGATCATTACAGCCACTCATCAAAATATTGAAGACTTAGTAAAAGCTGGCAGTTTTAGGGAAGATCTCTTTCATAGACTAAATGTGATTAAGCTTTCCCTTCCAAAATTAAATGAGAGGAAAGAGGATATTCCTTCACTAGCAAAATATTTCTTTCAGAAATCTTCTGACGAACTTCAACAAGAAAAAAAATATCTCTCTGCTGAAGTAGAAGAGTATTTCATGACGCTCTCTTGGCCAGGAAATGTGAGACAGCTTGAAAATACTTGTCGATGGCTTACTGTTATGTCACCTACGAGAGAAGTTAAATTGGAAGATCTACCTGATGATCTAAAAGTAGAGAACGTAGAAAACCTTAATGACTGGAGTAAAGTCTTACAATCTTGGTCTGAGAACTATCTTGCAAAGGGCAAAGATAATTTATTAGAAGAAGCGATACCTGAATTTGAAAGAACGATAATAAAAGTTGCCCTAAAGAAGACTATGGGACGAAAGAAAGAAGCGGCAGAATTATTAGGCTGGGGACGTAATACTCTTACAAGGAAAATTAAAGAGTTAGGTATAGAGACGTAATTAGTTTTTTGCTAAAGGCATTCCGCTTTGAACCCAATTGACCATACCGCCAGATAAAACGTTTACATTCGTAAAGCCTTGTTTCAATAAATCACCGGCTGCTTTCGATGAGTTTGTTCCAGTTCCGCAAATCAGTATTAGACAATCTTCTTCGGTAGCTTTGAAGAGTGCATCTCCTTTAACCAGATTACTTGGTTGAACATTTAAGGCCCCCGCAATTGAACCTGCATTGTATTCAGCAGAACTTCTTAAGTCATAAACCAATGGATTGCTTTTATTGATGAGTCTTGTGATCTCTGAGGTATCTAATTTTGTACCCCCTTTTCTTCTTTCGTAGATAATTAGAATCACTATAAGCGACAACAAGACAAGGACTGCTAAAAAATTGTCACCTACAAACTCTAAGAATTTATTCATATCCGGACAGGATTATATAGATTACTAAGTTAAAATATAAAAAACTTTTAATAATATGACGAAATCAAATTTAGTACTCGTTAGGCACGGCCAAAGCGAATGGAACAAAAAGAACTTGTTTACAGGATGGAAAGATCCAGAGTTAACTGAGCTAGGTATTGAAGAAGCGATTCAAGCAGGTAACCAATTACAGCAAAGTAATATTAAATTTGATGTTATGTTCACATCAGACTTATTTAGAGCTCAGGAGACTGGGCGCCTAATCCTTGAACAAATGAATCAGACTGATATAGCAACAATTAAAGATCAATCCCTTAACGAAAGAAACTATGGTGAATTGGCAGGATTAAATAAGGATGATGCTAGGAAGAAATGGGGAGAAGAACAAGTACATATCTGGAGAAGATCATTTGATGTCCCACCACCTGGAGGTGAAAGTTTAAAGAATACTGCTGAAAGAGTACTGCCCTACTTTGAATCCAAAATCTTACCCGAGGTAATAAAAGGTAAAAATATTTTAATTGCAGCTCATGGCAACTCATTAAGAGCGCTAGTGATGAAGCTCGAGGACATTAGCCCAGACGAAATAGTTAAATTGGAAATAGCTACTGGTGATCCGCTCATGTATGAGTGTTCGGAAGGCAAAATACAAAGAACTGTCTAAAATCTTATATTAATTCCTGAGGCCCGCATGGCTTCCTTAGCTTCTTTTATAGAGAATTCTGAAAAATGAAAAATACTTGCAGCAAGAACAGCTTCTGCTCCGCCGAGCTTGATACCGTCAATTAAATGATCAAGATTACCAACTCCGCCAGAAGCAATTACTGGTATTGATATTCCAGACGAAACCTTAGAAACAAGACTATTATCGAATCCTGCTTTAGTTCCATCTCTATCCATGCTCGTCAGAAGTATTTCTCCTGCACCGTATTCGGTTATTTGTTGAGTCCACTCAAGAACGTCTATACCAGTTCTATTTCTTCCACCATAAGTTACGACCTCCCAAGATTCTTCATCAATATTTGATGACTTTGCATCAACAGCAACAACAATACATTGAGAGCCAAATTTATCTGCTGCTTCTTTTACAAAATCAGGGTTCTCAACAGCAGATGTATTAATGCTGACCTTATCCGCTCCAGATCTTAAAAGCTTCTTTATATCCTCAATAGTTCTAACTCCACCACCAACTGTTAAGGGCATGAAAACCTGACTGGCTATACTCTCAACAGTTTTATAGGTAGTGTCTCTGGTTTCATGGCTAGCTGTTATATCTAGCATGGTTATTTCATCAGCGCCTTCTTTGTCGTAACGCTTGGCAATCTCTACAGGGTCTCCTGCATCTCTTATATTTAAGAAATTAACACCTTTTACAACTCTTCCTTTGTCTACATCGAGGCATGGGATAATTCTTTTAGCTACAGACATGCTTAAGTTTCTGAGGCCTTCAAAGCTTCTTGATAAGTGAATGAATTTTCATATAAGGCTCTTCCGCAAATGACGCCTGAAATTATTTTTTCTTTAACCAGCTGACTTATATGTTCTAGAGAAGATACTCCTCCCGAAGCAATAACAGGTATATCAGTTTGTCTTGCGAGATCAGATGTAGCTGCAATATTTGGACCAATCATCATTCCGTCTTTAGAAATATCTGTAAAAATAATAGCCGCTATAGAATCTCCTTCGAAATCTTTGACTAAATCTGAGGGTGTTACCTCTGATCCCTTTAGCCAACCTTGAGTTTTCACAATTCCATTCAGAGCATCGATACCCAGAACAACTCTTTCAGGATATCGTTTACAAAAATCTTTCAGTAAATCTGGATCTTCTACTGCAGAAGTACCCATGATAACTCGCTCTATACCCTGCTCAAGATAGTTCAGAGCTGTATCGAAGTTTCTGATTCCACCTCCAATTTGTATTCTTTTATCAGGAAATTGTGAGGCTATCTTGAAGACAATTTCATGATTTATAGGTTTTCCTTGAACAGCTCCGTCCAGATCAACGATATGTAATAACTCTGCTCCTTGCGCAAACCATGAGCTGGCAATCGATAAGGGATCTTCTGAAAAAATAGTCTCTTCATGCATCTTACCTTCTCTTAATCTGACACACTTGCCATCTTTAAGATCAATTGCTGGTATAACTAACATTTAAATACTCCAGTCTAAAAAGTTCTTATATAAATCAAGGCCCACAGTCTGACTTTTTTCAGGATGAAATTGAACTGCAAAAATATTATCTTTTGCCAAAGATGAAATAAAATTTTCGCCATGCTCAGTTTCAGTTAAGGCATCCTCTGAAGATAAACAGCAATAGCTATGTACAAAATAGAAAAAAGAAGAATCAGGAATATTTTTAAATAGAAAGTGATCTTTTAAGAATTTCACTTTATTCCATCCCATATGAGGAACTTTAATCTTATCTAAAGATTTTATTTTAGTGACTTTACCATCAAGAATGTTTAGCCCATTCACGCCCTCATTCTCTTCGCTAGACTCTAAAAGCATCTGCATACCCACACAAATGGCTAACGTTGGTTTTTTGCCAATCTCTTCTAGAACTGTTTCTTTAAGATCTTCTGAAAAAGCTGCCATGCAATCTTTTATAGCCCCTACTCCGGGAAAGACTATTTTATCTGATGCTTTTATAACTCCCAGATCGGAAGAAATTATTATTTTTTCGGAATCAGCTACAGTCTCTAACGCTTTGCTTACCGAGTGGAGATTTCCCATCCCATAGTCAATAACAACAACTTGTGTCATTTCTTGCAGACCTACAAAGCTCCCTTCGTCGAGGGAATAATGTCTACCTGCCTAGAGTCTATCTCTAATGCCATTCTCAACGCTCTACCAAATGCTTTGAAAATTGTTTCTATCTGATGGTGAACATTTTCTCCAGAGAGGTTTTCTATATGCAGTGTCAAAAATGCGTGATTACATAAAGACTGAAAGAAGTGTTCGAACATATTTACATCTATTCCTCCAACTTCTTCTTTAACAAAATTTACATTCATATGAAGACCAGGTCTTCCAGAAAAATCTAGAACAACTCTTGAAAGTGCTTCATCCAGAGGAATGTAGGCATGTCCATATCTCCTGATACCTTTCTTGTCCCCAACAGCTTCATTTAAAGCCTCTCCCAAAGATATACCGATATCTTCTATTGTGTGGTGATCATCTATATGAAGATCTCCTTTGGCTTTAATGCTCAGATCTATCATGCCATGTCGGCCAATTTGATCCAGCATATGCTCCAGAAATGGTAATCCTGTATCAAACTCAGTTTGGCCTGTTCCGTCTAAATTAAGGTCAATCGTTATTTGAGTTTCCGTAGTATCTCGTTTTTTAGTAACTTTTCTCATATAAAATTCTCAAGGTCGCGCATTATAGCTAATATGCTCAACTTGTTCATTACTTGTACAATTAACTTAATATCCATGTCTATTTTAAGTTCAAATCTCATACGATGGCATAAAAAATCTGGCCGCAAAGATCTGCCATGGCAAATAGATACTAACCCCTACAAAGTTTGGATATCAGAGGTAATGCTTCAACAGACTCAAGTTCAAACAGTTATTCCTTACTTCCTCAAATTCATGAGTAAATTTCCTAACATAGACTCATTAGCAAATTCTAATGAAAATGAAGTGCTGAGCTACTGGTCAGGACTTGGCTATTATTCAAGAGGAAGGAATTTATTCAAAGCCGCCAAAATCATTCAAAAGGAATTTAGCTCAACTATGCCTAGTTGTCTGGAAGAGCTAGAATCTCTTCCAGGTATTGGGAAATCAACCGCTGGAGCGATACGTTCTTTGGGTTTTAAGCTCAAAGCACCTATTCTAGACGGGAATGCTAAGAGAGTTCTCGTAAGATATTTTAAGATAGAAGATCCTATAGATTTAAACAAAACATCTATTGAGCTCTGGAAAATAGCAGAAAATAATCTTCCTAATAAAGAATTCGATATCTATACACAGGCGATTATGGATGTTGGGTCTTTAATTTGTAAGAGAAGAAATCCTAATTGTCCTGAGTGTCCGCTCAAAAGAAAATGCCTCGCAAATAAAGAAAGTATTCAAAATACTCTTCCTAATAAATCTCCCAAGAAAGCTAAACC
>Ga0228638_1001224_pt1 | contig 10706 bp, 10 predicted proteins | sample 48DmetaG_FD_182704 | JGI IMG/M metagenome (GOLD analysis project Ga0228638, IMG submission 182704) | Seawater microbial communities from Monterey Bay, California, United States - 48D | ecosystem: Environmental > Aquatic > Marine > Coastal | place: USA: California | collected 2016-10-31 | reverse complement strand
CTGGAGTGGGGGTGATTTCGCAAAAATGGCGGTCCATGTATACAAAATAAAAGAAAGATTATTTAAAGATATATTTATGTTATTCTTATTCTCCATCTGTGGGTGGAGGTGTATTTTTTTTGTTACAGAATTCACGTGCAGCGTTGATTAAAATAAATAGATTTACTCCGAAAATCATGCATAACCCTATGACAACCCCGATGGGTCCTGTCAATGTTAATATAGCACCTATAATATTAACCAAAGCGATTAGAATCTCTGCTGTTTTAATCATTGTTTGTGTATAATGATATGCTTTTATATTCAAAACGTGAGATTGTTATAATAGGGTACGAATACGCCTTCCATGATTGAGGGGTCATGTTCGCATCCGCAATATTGTAAGAGGCGGGTTTTCATGTCGATGATATCTTGTTGGTTATCCCAACAAGTACCATAAATGGGGTTGTCGTTCTTGGACCCAATCATAACTGAAACATTCTCGTGTGTATTGGTGATATTTACGAATAGACGTACGGGGTCGTTCAAATTTTGAAAGAGACGTTCCCCATAATTTCTCAATATGGTAATGGCCTTTTCTCGCATTTGAGACCTAGTGTCTTGAACTGAACCAAATAACGCCATGACTTTTTGAGCCCCATTATTGTAAAAATCTATCGATTGGTTTATATTGGCGTAGCTATGGATATAATCCATGACATCTGCGCGTGTAATACTATATTCTGTCAAATTAATAAGTTTAGTTGTAGTATTTTGCGTCAATACGGCCAATCGTCGAAGAATAGGATAACGTTCAATGACATCATCAAACAATTTAAGATAAACATTGTCTTTAAAAAGAAGAGTCCAAAATCCTTCACCTTCCATGTTTGTATTATTTGTGAAAGAAAACTGTATTTTAATATACACATATGTTTAGAATAAACTTTTTTGTTTTATAAATCCGTTATTTGTTGCTTATATTCTATAAATATATTGAATATATTTATAGAAAACATGAAATGTCTTGAATATCTAATTTTGTTGTTGTTATTGGCTGAATTTAGTTTTGTTGGGATTCAGATAGGTTTACTGTATTCTTCTCCAATTTCTACCCAAGACCCGTATATGAAAGCTGCTGCCCATAATTTATTGGATTGTGGGCGTTCTAAAATCCCAGAAAAACGCATAGCGTGGAATTTGTTAGATACATGTGTTGAAGAGTCTAACATTCGAACAGTAAATGCCGGAAAGATGCCGTTTATATTCCGAAAAAATCGCCCAGTAGCTTGGGTATTTAAAAATTTTGATAAAAAAAATATGTTTATGGCGCCCCAATATACTAAATTTGGCCCAGTGGAAAGGGCTTATGTCGTTATTCACGAGTGTACGCATTTGGCATTAAATTCTTTAGATTATGCGTACCATTGGCAATCGCATTATAACAATTTAACAAAGGACGAACATGCGAATAATGCTGACTCTTTTTTAGTGGAATTATTTGAGCATTGTGGACAAAATTTTACTTAAGTGTTACATATTATAAAACAAATATATTTAAGTTAGACAAAGTGAAAGAATGGAATGTCGTTATTGTTTCGAAGGAGGCGATTTAATATTTCCGTGTAAATGTACAACAGGTATACATCAGAAATGTTTAAGCGACTGGTTATCTCTTCCGCCAAAAAAACTTCATTGTGAAATTTGTCTACAAGAATGGGATGTTCAACAATTAACAGTAAAGGACAGATGTGGACCATATTATGCATTTTTTAATTGGACAATATTGTGTATTTCTTTATATTTATGTTTGATGGGCTCTTTTATTGTATGTAATATTTCAATGGATACAAACGTGTTGCAAAAATATGCAATATTAGAGTTGATATTCCATGCATTGGTCATTATTACGTGTAGTGTATTCGCAAAACACGCGTGGTTTCGCATTTGGGCCATTTTACGCATAGGATTTGCCATGTGGCCTATTATTTATTTGACAAAAAGATGGCTTCATCTAATGTCATTCGAATCATCTTCTTTATTGTTTCTTTCTTTATTTAAACAATGGGAAATTATGGCAGCTATCCAATGTGTATATTTAATAATTGTACCTGTTGTTTTTTTAAGAATTAGAGAAAGACCACGAGAGGATTGGGCCCCCATGCCAATAGAAGTTATGTAAACACAGTATTTAATCATCTTAAAAAATTATTAAAATGTATGATGTTATTTTAATTCTATCAACGGCCTTAGTCGGTTTGATATTTTCATATTTAATAGTAACGGTATTTAATATAGGGTCGGAAGGAAACGATTCTTTGGTTCGAGATATACAGCAAATGATTATGCAGATGTCTACGTTAACAGTTTCCGTTATTTTTGCTCCTATCAATGGCATTTGGACAACCGGTGCTGGTATAGGTACTATGGTAATAAATCGGTGGAAATGGGTACTTGCTGGAACTTTGTTTATTATTGCAACATTTATGCAACATTATTATCATGCAGAAATATTATCTGTGGTCGATGATAGTTGGACTTGTGCTGTTATACCATTTCTTAAAAACGTGTTTGAGCCATTTTTACAGATGATTCGCGTTTTATATGCTCTTGGTGCGCCTATTTTGAACGGTTTATTGGTTATTCACGGGCAATTTTTTAAAGGTTGGTATGTTGTATTAGGAAAATGTAGTCATGTTCGCTTGTTTGATTTTTTCTTAGAATTGGGAAAGGCATTAATCGCTTTAATGATTTCGGTGGGCAAATGGTTTGGTTTAAAAGGTGATGCTTTGTCTGATGATAATAATTTTATCGTGAATGATTTTGATATTACCTCTCCCATTGAACATACCATGAAATCTGTAAAGGTTTTCGAGGATGCATTGTCTTGTGCTTGTTATAGGTTTCAACCAATATTCAAGACTGCCTTTTTTATTTTCACAAGTAATCACCTTGCGCCATTTCTAGACAATTTGTTTGAAACGGGCATACGTGGAGGTCAGCTTTTATTTAAAATTTTATACGCAGAATTTCCAGAAATCTATAAAGTTACTTTCAAATTAGAACGTGCTTTATTGGAACTTGGATTATTAGGAGATGAATTTATTTTTTCAACATTGAAAAACTTTATTCAATTATTTGTCCAAGTAGACCTGGATAATGATAGTGAATTTAAATTTGAACATTATCCGAGAGAATCTATTTTTTCAGCTGCTTCTCACATGGCTGTTGCAGCAGAACACATTGCAACTACTGTGACTATTAATGGACCATTAACATTATTTTCATCGTTTTTGCCATCTAAATCGGCATTCGAACCAGAAGTATGGTCAATTGATAAATCAATTTCTCATATGCATTTAGCTATTATTGATTTAGCCACAACTTTTCAATGGTTAATTTATATTATTGAAAAGTTGGTTATGGATACTGTGAATATGAAAAATTTGTTTGTTGAAACATCAGACGCACCTTTGCATTTAACGTGTAATTGGGCAAGAGACGTTGACAAAAAACAATATGTCGCACTAAGTTATACAGTTGGTTGTGCTGTTTATTATTTGGGCATCATGACCGTAAACTTAGGATATATTGGTTATGGTTCGGCGGTTGAAATTGCAACAAAATCGATATTTACACAAGAACAGAATGTATTTCGCACTCTACAACGTTGGGAAGGTTCTTCCATCGCCCGAAATGAAGTAATTACATGTGACCAACGGAAAGAAATGTTAGCCTATAATTATTCTGACCCCGACAAAGAAACGGCTTATTATGCAAATGGTTATATTTGGACACAAGATCGCGGGGCTTGTCAGTGTGAAACATATTATGGAAAGACTCGAAATGAAACACAGTTAGACTATAACCCATGGTGTGGCCAACCAAATTTAAATTTTGATGTTTTTGCGCCCGCAGATGCGCTAGTCATGCATGTATCCCATGGTTTATTTGGACCAGGTTTCGGAGATGCTATTCCTTATATTCCAAATATGGGAGGCGTTAATTTTGAAGTTTTATCTATGAGCAAAAAGATTCCTTTACCAATTGCAATACCTCCCATTTCTCGAACAGTCATTGAATCGGCTCGTGTTATCTTGCGTATTATTTTTTCATTTGGAGATATAGTAACGGGTCATTATTTTAATTATCCAGTGAATTGTGGACATGGAATGAATGAAAAACAGCTCATTGCGAAATGGACGTCTAAAACTGGAAAAAAGGTACCCGAGAAAGACAAAGACGAAACTATGCGTTGGGATTCGTGCAAAAAGCGCCAATATAGTGCCATGATTGACAATAAACGCATGGAAGTGTGTACAAGTGACACCGGAAATGCAAATCAAAAAGATGATTGCATGTGTTCTTATATGCAAACATTGGATAGAGAATCAAACTGTAGATGTATTGCGCGTTATCCAGATTTAGATGTAACATCTTCATCTGCAGAAGTTGGCGATTTAATAGAAGAACGATTTACAACAGAATCCGTTTCAAGTCATTGGTGTAATTCAATGACTCTAGAATGGACATTTCAAAATGCCGCGGCTTTTACAGACGCATTAGATTATATGGTGTCTTTAGGACCCATTAATCCCAAATGTTCTATGATTGACGACCTTTTCAAAGGTGACGGAATATCGTTTGGTGAAGAAGACCAGCGCCAAAGGGCCACTTATTTGTTGGCCACGACGCCCACGCTTCGATTTCTAAGCGAATTTGCAGATTCAAAACTAAAATTGAATCATTTGACCGATTTGTATGGAGAAGGTGAAGGAGATTGTACTGTACAACAAGGTAAATGGGTTGATGAAACTGACCCATACGGTAACAACATACAAGTCTGGCAAGACCCAGAATGGTCTTGTGACAACTCGAAAAAATTTGTCTCGTTGTCAAAATTCCAAGGAGAACGAGAAACAGACGACACATTAGAAAAAAATCCAGGTTGTAGAATTTGGGCAAGAGACGATTTCTTTTGTTCAACGGGTCTATTTGTTCGTAATAGTGCCAGATTGGGCGGAAACTTGGCCAGACAAGTCATTAACGACGGCATTTCTGTTATCTCTGGCAATTTTGCAGATGTTAATCTAAATATTTTGCCACGTATATGCGATTATGAACGTGTTTGGGGCGCTGTAGCAGGCATGGTGGCCGGCATTATTCCTGGTATTGACAAAGAGGTTAAAGAAGTGTTTGCCAAATACCTGACAATGATCGCCCAAACAGCTTTTGTTACTACAATACGCATTTCGGCGGCGATTTACAATATTGCGTATAATATTGTGGAATCTATTGTAGACAAAACATTTTCAAAAAGTGCTGTCAAAGACGCTTTTAAAGGAGGAATTAATACGATTGTGGATTCGTTGTTATGGACAATTACGTACTTTTTCAAAACAACCGGTGAATTTTTAAATGAAATTTCCGACGGTTCTGGACAATTGTGCTTAGACATTGTTAAAATTATAGATATGATATCAGAACGTCTTAAAAATGGCCTTATGGACTTGTTTGGCATTGCCATCGAAATGGTATTCCAACTTTTTGGCATTTTTACAGGAAAAGCAGAATTAATAGAAGGGTTTATGAAAAATTTCTTCTTCTTTTGGGTTGAAATTGCCAAAATATTGATTCAGGAAGTCTGGAAAATTTTGAATAAAATTTATGATTTTTTCGGACCTATTGGTGACTTTATGAAAATATTGACATGGGCCATTTGTAATGCTATCAATGCCGTCATGGGAGCGATTGATTCGGCAATTAAAGGCGTTTGTCTTGGATTGTGCGATGGAATAGGATGGGACCCGATGGAATGTGTTAATCCGTTAGGGACAACACATCATGGGTTTGGCCGTCTTTCAAAACATATGTTACATACACAAGATAACAAAAATATAACCATGCGCGTGGCTGAATCATTAGATTGGTCAGGAACTTCCAAATGTGACCATTTCATGGAAGCCGCCGCTGAATATGCTTATTCAGATTTAAGACCATTAGAAAAAGCACAATGGATTGAATGTTTAGAATTCAAACTCATTGGCGTTGAAATGGGAAAACTATTCGAATCGAAAAATTTCCCATCAGACATTGTTTATAATTGGAAACGCAAATACATCATGTTTTATGATTTTGTACGGACCATTCGAGTTGTTATTGATGACTTTTTAGTGGATGGTTCGTTCAACTGGCCAGGAATTCGTTCAACATTGTATGATGAAGGTCTTGATGCAGATATGTACATGCTAATGTTTCAGAAATTACTATCGATGTCTAGTAGCGTTGTTCACAACATTGAAATTGAACCTGTTCTCAAAAATATGCTACATCATGCAGATAAAGATTATGAAAATTCAGCCAATCCATCTATTGCTGCACATACCTGGACATTATATAAAAATGCCAATTCAATCATGGACGATACGGGCAAATATTGGAACGAAAAAGATGTCACGAAAAATATGTGGAAAATGGTCGATGCTTCACATGATGCACATCGAAATATGATACACTGGTGGTCAACATTGGGTACCGTAGAAAATCCAACGCAAACAGAAACAGATAGAATTATTAACCGACTAAAAAGCAATTTTAAATACCAGTGGTCTGAAAATATACAACATGGCCAACTACACAAAACAGAACAGAAACAGAAACAATGGTTAAAAAGACCATTAAGAACGTCAACAGAAAGATGTGCCAACAGAACGTCCAGGTTTCAGGCATCGTGTGTTGATTGTGCTATTTTAGATAATTTGATAGAAACTATTCTAATTCAAGCGGACGGAATCGCTGCTTTCTACGGCGGAGCAACAGAATATACAACTCGCGACCTGGATTTCCCATTTATATTGAATGATGTTTCCGAATATTTCAACGAATTGGCAGAATATAACAGTGATTTTTTTGATGCACAATTTAGTAAATTAGAATCGACAGAAAGTTCCCCCATTCCCAAAACATTTATACGGTGGGAATATCACGTGGTTAACGACTGGAAATATCTATTTTATAATTTTACAGATTTTATCGTCGATTGGAATAATGAAACACGACAAAATAACATTGATAAAGAAATACGCAAATTTATCAATTCTACAAGAAGATTCGTGGCAACTTCAGATGATACATATGTACCATTTTATGGATACAGTTTTTATCACATCTATAATTACTTGTTGTTTAACACATGTGACCTTGATACAACATTATTTGTCACGACTACAACACAAGAAGAACGTTTGGACAAAATAGATACAGCAATTATAGTATGCGCAATTGTTACGTTTTTATTAATCACAAATGCATCATGGTCAATATTACCACTCATATGGCTTGCAAATACGATCGTTATTGGGATTATTGTCAACTATATTTTCCTCTACATTGTATACGACTATATGATAACATGTGCGCCTGTTATGCCATATACTCTCGTCGAGGATATTTATGCCTGGTATTCATCCAGGATTAATCCAGGATGTTTTTATAAAGTCTTGCCGCATTTATCTACTGGCGCGTCCGATGACACATGTTTGGTGTGTTCTGCGCCGCCGGTTTATAAAGATTGTACGGCATACACTGCGGCCAACTTTACAGAAGGCATGTTGCCGTTAAAAGACCTCATTTCAGAATATAATATTTTCTGGCCTCAACTTTTCTGGATCAGATGGCAATTACCAGAAGTTGCAACATGGTTTGTAAAAAATGCAATATTAGATTTAGATTCCAACATTGGTAAACTGGCATTAGGAGCATGGCAAAATGAACCTATTGACCCCATATGGGTTGATTGTTTTCATGCAATGTGGTTAGATAATATATTGGCAGGTTTTGTTATCGCTATGGCTTCTTATATTGCATTTAAAATCATTACCATCATGATTCAAACATCTATTCGTGCAGGTATATTGCTAATATACGCATACCAAACAATATCACTTATCAGTGAAACTGTAGAAGATTATAATTTACGAGAATAACTTTAATTTTTTTATATTATAAATATGTCTAGATTTTGTATAAATATGTTTTGTCTTATTTTTAAAGCCATTCTATTCCTGATAATATTACTCTTAGCGCCTATTACCAATATTTGGCTTCTCGTTCAGGATCAATATAGAACATTTTTAATTATTTCATGTCTTTCAACACTCGTCGGTGCCATGTTTATTATTTTATGGTGTTGTTCAAATGTGTTTTTCTTTAAATGTATATCATTTATATGTTTTGTTATTTCGTTAGTGTTTAGCTCTTTTCAATTTGGTAGAGAAATGCCACTTCCAACAGAAAGATTCGTACTCATGGTTTTAAATGTTTTAGGCATTGTGTTTTATGCCGGTTTAGCCTTTTTAGTCGAAAGACAAAAAAATAAAATTTATCAACAAGCAAAAGTACAACAAGCAGAAGTAGAAATATACAAAGTCGATATTCTTACAGGAAAAAGATTAGATACTTTATAAATCGGAAGATATTTCGTCCTTCGCTAACAACATTGGATCAATTTCACCAATTAATTTAGACAACACGTCTTGAATAAGGTGAATATAATTTGTATCGTGGAGGGTCTTCAAATCTTCACGATACCGCTCCTCTAAATCATAATATTGTTGTTTAAGCGCCAAAGAATCATTTTTAAAAGTCGCTGTAATATTATCTTGTTGCACATGATATCTACGAACTCTGGCAGTAAGTTCGCGTACAGACAGTTTTGCCAAACTAACAATTCGATGTTTGTCAATTTCTGAACATGCCTTTAAGTTTTGAATACTACAAACAAGTTCCACCTTGTCGATAGCCTTTTTTAATTTATACTCTGTCGGCTCACGCAAATCTTCTTCTACTTTTTTGAGATTTTCAGGGTGGCCATAACGTATTTCTGGTTTAATATGCCCAATATTATATTTTTTACAAATAGCTCTTCCTTTAATTTCACAATCAACATGTCCGACCAAAATATTAGGGTCGTCTTTATATTCTGCGGCAAATCTATTCCATATTGGGCGCAAATAGCGACATTTTGGAAGATAAGGCTCACAAAAATTGATAAACAGCGTTTTGCCAGCTGTTTCTTGTATCCAATTTTTAGCATGTAACTCTTTAGAATTAGAGATAGGAATTGGGGGGTCATTTAATCCTTGCATTATTTTATCTACTGTAGACATACATGTGCCTACATAAATTAACATACAAAATATAACAAGACGGAACATTTCTATTTATTTTGTCTCTAAAATACGTGAATATTTTTTAAAAGTTGGATTTATTAAAAATAAAGTGCCGCCTTTTGTTTAAAAATGCCAATATAGATTCCGGCGTCATGCAGTCCCATTGTTGCCAGCCCATTTTATATTCATACTCTTTTTTTGTGTGCGCCATGCCATAACCATGTCCAAAATGTCCATTCATCTTTTTGTCAGCGGTATTTATTTTATACAACTGAATGGCTGCCTTTGAATACGCACAATCTCGTTTTAAAACACGCCCTGATTCTTCTTCATAACGACGAAACAATGGAAAATAAACATGTTCCAAAAATGGGTCAAATGCGCCATTTAATTCATTATTTCGTAACATAAGAATGTCCACAATGGACCGAAACAAAATACAACAATCTAATGACCGGTTATTAGCATAATCGTTGCGAGTTGTGTCGTATAAAAATCGAGGCTCGGATACTACTTTACCATTAACGCAGATGGAAGACCAATCAAAGTCAATAAACAAGATGCGCTTATTTTCCATATCATAATACACATTATTCGCGTGGCAATCGCGATGTGTGAAATTAGCACGTTGTTGCATGCGTTGAATAGCCCAACAAACATTACGCATCATAAACCACAATGCTCGATTCCAAAAATGTCGCGGGCGCGTTTCAATCAATGTTTTTGATATCCATTCGTACAAACTCGGAATTTGCAACTGTTCTGAACAAATGGCAACGTCGCCATTTTCCATCAATGACACAAAATGAAGTTTAGGAACATATGTGGGACAACAGCGCTCCAATAAATAATGAATGGTGCCGTCAAGTATATATCGAAGCTTCATATATGGGTCGCTGGTAGATTTAATCACCACCTTCTGACCGCGATGGCGACAATTTAACCAGACAGACGATTTTTTACGCACGTGGAATATAGCGTTTTGTATATTAATCTGTTTTTCGACACCATCGCCAGTACCTACATATGCATGCGGTTGTTTGTAGAGTTCTTTCAACATGTCAAATGCCATTGAAAACAGTGAAATGGTATGAGTGGTGTGGAACAAAGAAGTGAACCAGTTTTTTTCTCTAACACGAACCAACATGCCATGCTGTTCGCCCAAAGTACATTTCTTCTTAGGATTCTTAAACACAGGCTTGCCGTCACGTCCAAACCCCAAAATCGGATTCTTCAACGTATACGATTCAGTTGAGACACCACAAGGTGCTCGAATGGTGCCCAAATGTGTATCAATAGTATACCCAAAAGGACTCGTCACACGACGAAACATTTTTAAATAAAATAGAACACCTATTTTAGAATAATCTTATGTGAGGAATATGTAAATTCTATTTAATCCCAGAATTCGTTCCAGCCACCATTGGAATCCATGCCACATGCGTCTATATTTTGCCGAATAAGCAATTGTCTTTCTATGGAAACCGGCACAAGTTCGTCTTTATTTGTATATTTTAAAAATGGCAATGAATACATATGGGGTATATTCGAACAACA
>Ga0228638_1001212_pt1 | contig 10757 bp, 6 predicted proteins | sample 48DmetaG_FD_182704 | JGI IMG/M metagenome (GOLD analysis project Ga0228638, IMG submission 182704) | Seawater microbial communities from Monterey Bay, California, United States - 48D | ecosystem: Environmental > Aquatic > Marine > Coastal | place: USA: California | collected 2016-10-31 | reverse complement strand
CATGAGGCGGAGTGGCAAGCCCTTCACGACGAAGTGTCAGCAATGAGCGAATTTGATCGCATCAAAAACATGAACAAAAAGCGCGGTGTACCGTTGGGCGCAAACGCAATCCACCCCCTCACTGGAGAGAAAATCCCAATTTGGGCTGGGAACTTCGTGATTGCAAGCTACGGTACGGGTGCAGTCATGGCGGTACCTGGTCACGATGATCGAGACTTTGATTTTGCAAAATCATACAACATCCCGATTCAACGCGTCCTAACGATGAGTGAGGGCGGCGATGCTGATGCCGAACTGAAGAAAGCCGAGTGCGACCTTGGGTGGATGGTCAACAGCCCAATCGAAGGATTCGATGGATTGTATGGCGATGAAGCGAAGTCCGCCATCGTCAAGGCCCTCGAAGCAAAAGGAGCCGGCACGCAAACAATCAACTGGAAAATTCGGCCTTGGCTGGTTTCCCGTCAACGGTACTGGGGCACGCCAATTCCCGTGATTCATTGTGACGGCTGCGGCGCCGTACCCGTCCCTGCTGCAGATTTACCTGTTGAACTGCCCCGTGATGTGGTGTTTGGACAGGGCAATCCTTTGGAGACTTCCGCCTCGTTTTTGTCAGCAGACTGCCCAACATGCGGTAAACCAGCTCGCCGTGAGACAGATACGATGGACACATTTGTTGATTCTTCATGGTACTTTTTGAGGTACACTGACGCACTCAACGACGATGCTTGCTTTGAGGAGGCGATCGCGAATCATTGGATGAACGTGGATTTCTACTGCGGCGGTATTGAACACGCTCAAATGCACCTCATCTACGCTCGCTTCTGGACCAAAGCACTCCGCGATTTGGGCTTGCATAGCATCGATGAACCGTTCAACGAGTTGCTCTGTCAAGGCATGGTCAACAAGCAAGCACCTTGGTGTGAATCATGCGGCCTCACCTTCTCAGTCGATCATGCAGGTTCACCTTGTCCTCATTGTGGTGATGACCTCACGGAACGTTCTGCAAAGATGAGCAAATCACTTGGAAATACGGTTTCGCCAGAAGATATGATTGAACGGTATGGTGCAGACACGGTACGTTTGTTCATTCTCTTCGCTGCCAATCCGACGGCAGGCATGGATTGGTCTGACACGGCACTCGAAGCCAATTACCGTGTGATGATGCAGTTGTATTCCATGCCTGAACGGTTGATGGCTTGGGATGGAGCCTCTGGTCCAATGGATGTTTGGTTCGAGGGACGCTTGAAGCAGCGTGTGGCAGAATTTCAGGCTGCAATGGATGTCTATGACCTCCGCCGAGCGGTTGAATTGTCTCATTATGAACTCGTCAAAGACGTCAATTGGTACGTGCGAAGGGGCGGTAACAACCCCGCTCTCGCTTCGAACCTGCTTCGTCAATGGGCTCACATGATCTCAATTTCGACACCACATCTTGCGGAAGAGTGGTGGGCAACCCTCGGTATGGATGGCCTAATCAGCGGAACAGAAATGCCTCTTCCGGATGAAATGACGCCCGAGGAGCAAACCGCGCTTGATAGCGAAACCATCACTCGGAGTTTCCTCGAGTCGGCTCGAAAAATCAAGGACGTGGCAGAGCGCCACTTGGATGGACCCGCAACATCAGCAACCATCATCGTAGCGCCAACATGGAAACGAAGCCTTGCCGTGCGTGCTCTTGAATTCCTTGAAGAAGGTGGAAACCCTAAGCAATTCGTGAGCATACTCAGCCAAATGGACATCACCCAAGGTGACCGGAAAGGGGAGATCATGGCTTTTTGGGGCAAGAAAATGCTTCCTCAAGTGTTCAAGTGGGACGATGATTCGAGGGTCCTGATTCGCAGTTCACTCGATGAGGTCGCAGCCTTGTCGGCTCGTGCCTCCTTCATCGCTGACGAACTCGGACTTGGACAAGTCAAGGTCGTGCTGGGCGAATCGCCTGAGGACGAAACAGGACGAGCAGGTGGCGCAATGCCACTTTCACCAGCAGTGGTCTATGCGTGATCACGCACGTTGCCATTCAGTTCCAGTCCACCAGTGAGTGGTGCCGTCGCTCATGGATCTCCAGGTGTATCCATTCTCATCGGTCCACTGTTGAAGCACCGTTGGCTCTTGTGCGACTGGTTGGGCCACAGGTTGAGCAATGGTTGCAGGCTGTGCTGCAGGCATAACCATTCCAGGAGATGCTGTGAGGGGCTGCTCGAAGGATTTCGTTGATTCTTCTTCGCCACTGCGACGTAGGAACATCACTGCTCCACCGCCGAGAACGCCAATCACAAGCAGCGCGATGATGATCATGTTTCGAGTTGCTTCTGCATCAGCTTCTGCGGCTGCTTGGGCAACATCACCAACGCCATCGCCATCGGAATCCATTGTCTCACTGGCGTCTTCAGGGAATGCATCTTCGTTGTCACCAACACCATCAGCATCTGAGTCCATGGTTTCAGTCGCATCAGTAGGTGCCCAGTCAGCGTTGTCGCCAACACCATCATTGTCGGAGTCCAGCGTTTCAGTTGCATCATTTGGGAATGCATCGGCGTTGTTACCGACGCCATCTTGATCGCTGTCAATCGTTTCAGTTGCATCTTCAGGGAATGCATCTGCGTTGTCACCAACGCCATCGCTGTCCGTGTCCGTGGTTTCGGTTGCATCGAGAGGGAATGCATCGGCACCGTCCTCATCGCCATCACCATCTGTGTCGGCAACGATTGGGTTTGTTCCGGCTGTTGCTTCATCAACATCGAGCAACCCATCGTTGTCGTCATCGGTGTCAGCATTGTCGCCTGTGCCATCGTCATCGGTGTCAATCGTTTCAGTGGAGTCGAGTGGGAACGCATCATCTGTGTCAAGCGCACCGTCGTTGTCGTCATCAGTGTCTGCATTGTCGCCCGTGCCGTCATCATCGGCATCGCTGGATTCCGTAGCATCGAGGGGGAAATCATCGGCAGCATCGAGCACACCGTCGTTGTCATCATCGGTGTCAGCGTTGTTTCCAATGCCATCAGCGTCGGTGTCAACAGATTCACTTGAATCGAGTGGGAATGCATCATTGACGTCCAATGCACCATCATTGTCATCGTCTTGGTCGGCGTTGTCACCGGTACCATCACTGTCAGCATCGCTGTCTTCGGAAGCGTCAAGTGGGAACACATCGGTCGAATCTGGTGTACCATCTCCGTCGTCGTCTTGGTCAGCGTTGTCGCCAGTTCCATCGTTGTCCGTGTCCGTGTCTTCGTTTGCATCAAGTGGGAATGCATCGTTGATATCGAGCACACCATCCGCATCGTCATCGGTATCAGCATTGTTCCCAGTGCCATCGTTGTCGGTGTCGGTGTCCTCGTTTGCATCAAGTGGGAAGGCATCCTCTGAATCGTCTGTGCCATCGTTGTCATCATCAGTGTCTGCGTTGTCACCGGTTCCGTCAAGATCAGCATCAGCATGCTCGTTTGGATCATTTGGGAATGCGTCAACTTGGTCGCCGTATCCATCATTATCCGAGTCGTAATCGATGATCTCAATGCTGTTTGATGCGGAGACGGTGGAACCAAGATCGGTGCCATCGTTGGGCGTCACGGTGAAGGTCCAAACTTCACCAACGGAAGTCTGCATGTCATCGATCATGGGGTTGTCGTTGTAAGCGGAAGCAAGGCTTCCATCCTTTGTCCATCGAATTTGACTGTTGGCTTCAGAATCTCCGTCGTTGTCGTTGAAATCGTAGCTTGCAATCAACACTTCATCGTGGTAGGCTTGAGTGGCAGAGGGGGAACCTTGGGGGGTGCTCACATAGACATTTGTAGCCACTGGCGGTGTGTTTTGGACCACAATTTCAGTGATTGAAACGCTGTCAGTATCCCAAGCATCCCCGGAATTCTGATTGTTACCATTTGCTTGCATCACGGCGATGTCGACGTTGACCGTTCCGCTGCCTGCGTTCGGTGCTTGCCAGTCGAAGGTCCATCCAAGTTGGCCTGAGCTGGTGTGCGTTGCACTTGTGCCGCCCGAGATTTGAACGCCGCTCCCAGCGTTTTGAATGGTGCCTTTGTTGACCACAACGTTGAATCCACCAACGAAGGCTTGAGAACCACCGGTATGGCCGATGTTGATGTTGTATACTTGGCCTGCAGTGTAGGAGGTTGGGAAGTCGTTTGTCGCCGTGATACCACCGGCGTTGTAGTGGCATGTGCAACCAGCAGACGCTTGGTTGTGCTTTCCTGATGAACTTCCTTGAATCGCTGGTGCAGCAGCAAGCAACACCATCAATACGCCAATCGCCAGTGCCTTTGTGAGGGTCTTCATGCCCCTAAGGCGGTTCTTAGGATATATTCTATTTGTGGTGCATTGATTTGACAGGTTGCTGCTCAATCATCGGTTATTCTGCTTCGTGGGCTTGAACCGTGTTCATTGCATCATCAAGTCCAACAGGGCGCTTTGGAGGCATCTCCTTCGTATCGGCCTTCCTTTGACTTCCACTGAGTGTCACAGCGCCGGCTGCAACCAACAGGACACCCGCAAGAATGAACAGCCACATTGTCATGTTCGTCTCATCGGATGATGAACTCTGATCGTTTGTTTGATTGATGATGGCACAACCAGTTGCATCCACCATTCGGCCTGGAAGGCTATTGAGGCACATATCATCTGCATTTGAAACACCATCGAGGTCGTCGTCCAATTGAGACATGCTGCAACCTTGGACGCCAACTTGGGCGAGAGCTGGAGTTTGTGGGCATACATCAACATCGTCCACGACACCATCGTTGTCATCATCATCATCTTCTGCACCGTCAATGCAACCATCTGCATCTGCGTCTTGGCCGGGCAGTGCAACGCCTACCAATCCAAGTGGGCACGCATCAACTGGGTCTTGATAACCATCGTTGTCATCATCAATGTCCTCACCAGCATCCTGGCAGCCGTCTTGATCGTGGTCGAATTCTGAATTCATTCCCTCCAAATTCCAATTGATAGCCCCTGTTGGGCATGCATCGACAGCATCGTTGTAGCCATCGTTGTCATCGTCGTCATCATTCGTTGCATCTTGGCAACCATCTTGGTCATAATCGTTTGAAGTGGTCGAGGTCCATGGTTCTGCGTCCCTCGGGCAGTTGTCCTCAGGAAGGGCGATGCCATCGCCATCTTCGTCGACATCACATGCATCCCCAAGTCCGTCACCATCAAGATCGGATTGGGTGGGGTTTGCCTCCGATGGACAGTTGTCCATTTGATCAATGAAGCCGTCTTCGTCGGTGTCGTAATCAGCACATCCGTCGCCTTCACTGTCCTCTTCGGGTGTCGAAATCCAGCCAACGGGGCCCAAGGGGCACAAATCCGCGAAATCGAACACAGTGTCCTCATCGTCATCAAAATCCTCTCCACTATCTTGGCAGCCATCGCTGTCATGATCGGTCGAAGTATCTGAAGCCCAATTCATCTCACCAGTCGGGCAATCGTCCAACGCATCAACAACGCCATCGTTGTCATCATCGTCATCACAATCGTCGCCGAATAAATCGCCATCATGATTCCCTTGGGCAGTGTTTGTGACTCGCGGGCAGTTGTCTTCGCCGTCAAGGATACCGTCAGAGTCACGGTCGGTTTGGTAAAGCCACACGCCAACATCGTAGCCACCAGAACTGGTCGCACTGTGAACTCCGATGTTTGCAGTGCTGCTGAGCATGAATGAAAGCAAGGGGGACCCATCGATGGCAAACGTGAGGTCGGTGGGTTCGTCGTTTCCGTCACCTCCAGCAGATACTGCCCATGCCCATGAATCATTGTCAAGGTAGGATGCGAGGAAGATGTCATTATGAGTTCCATCGTCGACGCCATCGAGGTCGTCGAGTTGATCGATCCCAATATTGAGGCCTGCAGATGTTGTTCCAGCAATGACAATGTCACCAATGCCATTTGTAATGACATCAGTCGCACGGTCAACACCAGGGCCTCCTGCTGTTGCGATTCCAGACCAAGCACCAGAAGAAGAAACGCTGCCGAGGATTAGATCAGTGCTGTTCGAGGTGTCGGTGAAGAACTCTCCAAATGTGGCGTTGCCGATGAATTCACCGACCACACTGATGCCTTGGGTTGGTGACCCAGAACAATCCCATGCTCGGTCTTCATTGACGCTTCCTCCAGAGATGGCCCACGCCCATTCACTGGCTTGATAGGACGCAACCATGAGATCGGTTTGCCCATGTGAAGTGAGCAGCGTTTCACCTGCTAATACTTCGCCGTTGAAGGTGGCAGCGAGGTAGGCTTGGCCCGCTCCATCAAGGCATAAACCACCAACCGGCTCGATGCCATCTTGAGTTTCGAGCACCACATGAGTGAGAGGATTGCCACCTTCGCCAAAGACAGCAACCATCATGGTCGTTTGTGTTCCAGCGGGGAGAACCTCCCCGTTGAAATCCATGGTGTCTCGGTAGAGCACACCTACGTGAATCTCATCGGTCGGCGTGATCATCATATCGAACACGAAATTATCGTATTCGTTGCCAATTTGAGTGGCCCATGCCCATGTTCCGTCGCCGTTCAAGCGCGCAAGGAACACGTTTCCATCATCGTCTTCGTCGTTTTTCGTGAGGGAATTAACACCATCAAGTGCCAATTCACATTGGAAGCCAACGGTGTTCAGGCAATAGGTGCCTGCTAGAATTGCATCACCGTTCGAAAGCAATGCAACCGCTTCGATCGAGTCGATGCCGGGACTACCGAAGGCAATGCTTGCGTTCCAGGTTCCGTTTGGATTCACCCATCCCAAGAACGCATCGCGGTCGGTTGAGCCACCCCTAGCACCGTAACCATCGATTTGATCTCTGAACTGAATATCGCCTTCATAACTGCCTGCGATAAGAAAGGTGCCGTTGGTATAGATGGTCGACTGCGAGATGAAATCATCACCTGCGCCACCGGCGCTTGTGACCCAGCCAAAGGCAAGGTCGGTGGTTTCGTTGTTCTCAACAGCATGGTTGACGTTGTTCTTTGCTTCCAAAGTTGGAGCATTGAGAGGGATGGCGGCCATTGAAGCACACACCAAAAGAACTGAAATCAGCACCGCGGGTGTCCATCGCATGGTTATCGTAGCGACTTATTGCATTTGAAACCCCGCTTTTTTCGTACCCCACATGTTGAAAGAGAAACCGTACCACGAGGTTTCATGGGGGCGCCACAAGGTGTATGGCGACAGTCACTCGAGCCCTTCGAAAGCCACCACCTCATTTCGAACGTGTTGAACCTGAACTGTTGGCCCAGTTGGCATTCTTCTGCAGGTCGTATTCTTTCACAACAAAACGGCGAACTGGTCGAAGGTCAACAATTCGACCTTCATCGAATTGAACGCCAACGCTTGATTGAAGAAATGTGGGTCGTGCACTCCATTCGTCAGAGTGAATCTCCTCGTTTTCTGGAGGTTGAATTCAATTGGTGTGGTCAACAACGTGAGGGCCGCCCGCTTGGCACTGCGATCGCAAATCTCCGCCTTGCTGTGACCGTGTGGGGCGAAGATGATGCGGGTATCGAAATCGCTGCATGGTGGACCGTGCGATGGTGGGCTCGGTTCATGCGCGGTCGGGTCAACCGCTTGCCTCGTGCGCTGGCAAAGCAGTGGCTTAACGATGCAGCCAGCCACGGCGTTCACTCGATTCCAGAATCCCTCGAAGCCGGTTTTGATGAATCAGAATGAAAGCGAGTGTTCAAGGAGCCTCGGCACCGACCTGCTCCAATGAGCGACCAAAACGGGGGAGAGAAACGTCCTAATTCCTCAAACAAGAGGGGCGGTCGCCAAGGGCGTTCGCGCAACAACCGTTCACATCGAGGCGGCCAAAACCGCAAGCCAAAGCGCTATGGCGGTACTTCAAAAGCCGTGCTTGTGGAACGGAATGCTGAACAAATCAAGGCTATGGAGAACAAAGCCAACCACCGGTTCGAACGAAAGGAACCGCCCATGGGTTTCCCAGATGACCTCGCCGAGCCGAACACGCATCACTTCACATGGACAACTTTACCGGTGCCGTTGAAAGATGAGGAAGCCCTTGCAAAACTCGTTCTTCGAAAAGGGGAGTTTGGATGGCTCGATGATGAACGTGTCGACGAACTTGCTAAAATCGTCGAACCACACAGTATGAACCTCGACCAAGCTCTTTCGCTTCGATCAGCCCTCATGCAACAGAAGACAGTCTACGGGCACGGGCGCCTGCGTTCGAGGGCGAAGGAAATGCTTCGTTTGTACAAAGAAGGTGTGAGCGTAGTCGACCTTTCGCAACGTTTCGATGGACCTCCGATGAATGTTTTCCGCCTCATCCTTGCAGAGATGCGATGGTCCAAGACCAAAATCAAGGAAAGCCTCCGAGAACCAAGCCGGTTGAGCAAGCGTGAACGAAAGGAATTCGAAGCAGCCGAGGCCGCAGACCGAGTCTCAAACGTCGACCAGGGTGAATCCCAAGAAAAAGCAGATCTTTTCGAAGACGTTCTTGCCGACTGGTTTGAAGAGCAAGGTGTGCGTTTGCGGCGCCAGCCGGAAATGGTCAAGGAGCAAAAACAAGAACTTGGCCGTCCTGTACGCACGCCCGACATTCTCTTCCTCGATCATGTCTACATCAACGATCGGCCAGTTGCTTGGATCGATGCCAAACATTTCTACGGTGCTGATGTGGAATTCCAACGTAAGAAAATGGCCAAGCAGATGGACCGTTACATCGAGGAATGGGGCAGTGGAGCGGTTGTGTATCGACACGGCTTCAGTGAAAACTTGTTCATGCCAGGTTGCACCCTCTTGGACGCTAGTGTGCTTGACCTTTCGGCCTTTGACAATGATTGATTCACCCAATCGTGGTGGCCTTTACACCCAAGCCCAAGGTTTGGAGCGCTTGAGAAATCGTGTTGACTTCGTTGGTTGTGAGGGGCTCATCCAGTCGTCTTGGAAGCACAGCTAAAGAGACGCCGAGCATGCACAGCCGCACGTAGACCCTTGAGTGTAAGTTCAGCGCACGCAGTTGATTCATCACCTTGGAGTTCAGTGAAGAACGAGCGGGTTCCTCCATCAACTTTGAGGCCTGAGCAAATGTTCTGGATTGAAGCATCAAATCGGTCCATGCACTTGGGCCCCAGTCATTCAGTCGAAGGGTCCGAACCGCTTTCTCGCCAGCTGCAGAAATGGACTGTTGCCATTGTTGGTCGTCGATGTAATTCGAGGTATGGCGAGCTTCTTCCGGTTTCCAAACGAGGAGCACAGGTTGTGATGCTTCGAAGCCAACCGCTTGGCCTCCAGATCCGGGCGCACCAGCCTCTGTGCGCAACTCAACCCCGCCCGCAGCGATGCCGAGTACATCGCCGAGACCACCGCTATGCAGGCGTTCGATTCGATGGGCGATGCGCAAATATTGTTCATCACGGCCTACTTTGGTATAGGCGTGAAAGGCTCTCGCCACGGCGACAAGGCCAGCAGCTGACATACCGAACCCTTGACTGACCGGCAGTGAGAGAACGACCGATAGGCGAAACGAATCTTCTCGCTTCACCAACCTCGAATCACGCAACGCCTCGAAGAGGTCAGTGTAGAGGCTTAACGAATGTTCAATCTTTGTTCCATCCATTGCTGTGACATCAACCTCAAGCGTTCCATCCTCGATCCCTTCGGGGGCTTCATCTAACGAAGACCCATGAGAAAGAAAACGTGGGGAAGTGCCCTGGTTGGTGCCGGTGTGTTCAAGGGTGACTTCAACACCGTCAATTACGTTGAACCCAGCACCCCTGCTTCCTTGGAAACGAGCAAGCCGTGCGTCTTTCCAGATGGAAAAGACGAGCGTGATATGGCCGCCACACTTGACAGTCAGCGGGACCATGTTGAATGCTTCAAGGCTCAGAACTTGAACGCTTGGGCGTTCGTTGCCTCAAAGGGTGTTGGTTGGAACAGCGCCGTAGGCGTTATCGAATGCTTCTCCATCGGATACAAACCAAACGAGAAGCAAAATGCCGCCCACAATCGGGACAAACACAAGGAGCATCATCCAACCGGACTTGCCAAGATCGTGCAATCGTCGTACTGATACCGCAAGCAATGGCAAGAAGCCGCCGAGGTACAAAACAAAGGTCAGGAGGCCCATAAGAGTGGCAAGAGCCTCAACAACAAACAAGGAAACGATTGAGAGGGTGAACATCCCCATGACTGCGACAATGAAACTTAGGTAGGCGAACCAATATTCCGATCGGCTGGCTCGGCCACTGAATCCAACGTATTGTTGGAGGCAGGATTTCGTCGCGTCCATGAATGACATCATGTGCGCTGGTCTAGCTACGTGGGGCATACCTTGCATCTGTGGTTGCATGGTGTTAGATTTCACTAAATGATTTATAACATCTCTCCCGGCAAAAAAAAAATACAAGTTTTTTTGTGGTTTGAACAAAGGGGCGAAATCATGACCCTCTCTATTGGCGAACAAGCCCCCCCGTTTCAACTGACCAATGCCCATACAACGATCGGCACCCAAACGATGTCATTTGATGCAGCATCAGGGGCAAATGGGACGGTTGTTGTCTTCGAATGCAACCATTGCCCGTATGTGATTGCAAACATCAGCCGAATGGAGGCCATGGCCCAAGCATGCAAAGACCGTGGCATTGGCTTTGTAGGCATTAACTCCAACGACCCGGAAGTCTATCCAAATGATTCCTTCGAACACATGCAAAAGCGAGCTGGCGGCATGGGATACCCATACCTTCACGATGCAACCCAGGACGTTGCTCATGCCTACGGTGCAAAGCGG
>Ga0228638_1001198_pt1 | contig 10852 bp, 8 predicted proteins | sample 48DmetaG_FD_182704 | JGI IMG/M metagenome (GOLD analysis project Ga0228638, IMG submission 182704) | Seawater microbial communities from Monterey Bay, California, United States - 48D | ecosystem: Environmental > Aquatic > Marine > Coastal | place: USA: California | collected 2016-10-31 | reverse complement strand
GTGCAGGGATGAAGCAGGTTGAATCGCCCGAGTGAATTCCTGCCTCCTCCAAATGTTCCATGATAGCGCCAACCAGGACTTCAGAACCGTCTGCTGCTGCGTCAACGTCAATCTCTGTTGCATGGCCGAGGTATTCATCCACCAAGAGAGGTTTGTCCGGTGCAAGGTAGGCCTCTCTCAAGTAAGCATCCACTTGCTGTTGATTTGCCAGAATTTCCATTCCTCGACCACCCAGAACGTAGGAAGGTCGAATGAGCACGGGGAAACCAATCTGTTCAACCGCAGCTCTCACATCATCAGAACTGGTTCCGGTTGCACCTCTGGGCATTTGAAGGCCAATCCGTTTGGCAAAGGCTTCGAACCGTTCTCGATCGCTTGCCTCGTCCACAGCATCGCATGAAGTGCCCATGATTGACATATTGAGTCCTAAGTGCTCAAGCATTGGGAGGCGTTCATCAAGTGGGAGCGCAAGATTGATCGCTGTTTGCCCACCAAACTGCAACAGAATACCATGGGCCTGCTCTCTAAGCAACACTTCCGTGACATACTCAAGGGTCAGGGGCTCGAAGTACAACCGATCTGATGTGTCGAAATCTGTAGAAACGGTTTCAGGGTTGTTGTTGATGAGAACAGCATCTTTTCCTGCAGCACGGATGGCCTTGACAGCGTGGACACATCCGTAATCAAATTCAATGCCTTGCCCAATTCGAATCGGCCCACTGCCAACCGTGACAAGACGTTCCTTGGTGCGTTCTTCGAGGTTTGGCAAAGCATCAATGCCGACCTCATCGTCAATCTCGTAAGTGGAATAGTAGTAAGGTGTTTTTGCAGCAAACTCAGCAGCACACGAATCAACCATCCTAAACCTCGGATGGAGGCCTAGGTCGTGCCTTCGCTTCATCACAGCGTCTTCGTCAAAACCTGGTTTGAGGGACTTTGGACCGGTTGCAGGGAAACCAGACAAAGCATCCGCAATATGAGCATCGCTAAATCCTAGGCTTTTCCAATGCTTCAGTTGTTCACGAGTGAGTTCAGTTGGTGTGGCGTGTGTATCGGTGATGGAACGCTCGGTTTGAGCGATGTTCTGGAATCTATAGAGGAACCATCGGGTGATTCTTGTGATTTCATGGACCCTTTCCACAGACCAACCACGCCTGAAGGCTTCGATCAATGCGCCCATCCTTCGATCGGTTGCAACCCTGCACCATTCAACAAGCGTTGAATCAGGCAATTCAGCGAGCGCACGTTCCGCCATACCATCGCCCTCGGATTCATCTGCCCTGGTCAATGGGCGAGGGTGAGCGCATCCTTGTTCCAATGAAGCCCAAGCCTTGAGGAAGGCTTCCTCGAAATTGCGCCCGATGGCCATGACTTCACCGGTTGATTTCATTGACGTGCCAAGCGTTCGATCAGCTGTTCTGAACTTGTCAAAGGGCCACCTTGGGATTTTGACGACGCAGTAATCCAATGTCGGCTCAAACGCCGCTGTGGTTCCTTCGCCGGTGATCGGGTTCGGCAATTCATCAAGTGTGTAGCCAACAGCAATCTTAGCAGCCATACGAGCAATCGGATAGCCAGTGGCCTTGCTTGCGAGTGCTGATGAGCGGGACACCCTTGGATTGACCTCAATCACACGGATTTCTCCTGTGAATTGATTGAAAGCAAACTGGACGTTGCATCCACCCTTGATGTTCAATTCTCGAATCAAACTCAACGCCTGATCTCGAAGCACTTGGTGGTCTGCATCAGAGAAGGACTGAAGTGGAGCCACGACCGTTGATTCTCCTGTGTGAACTCCCATTGGATCGATGTTCTCCATGGTGCAGACGATGGTCGCGTTGTCAGCACCATCCCGCATCACTTCGTATTCCAATTCTTGCCAACCAAGGATTGATTCTTCAATCAACACTTGACTAATTCGAGAGTTCCTCAATCCAAGAGTTGCGATTTCAACAAGTTGACCAAGGTCCCAAGCGGTACCTCCACCGAGTCCACCAAGGGTAAATGCGGGCCGGATAAGAATCGGCCAACTGCCTATTTCATCTGCTGCAGCGATGACTTCCTCCATAGAATTGCAAGCAATAGCTTCTGAAATTGGAAGGCCAATAGATTCGCACACCTGATTGAACAATTCTCGGTCTTCTGCTTTGTCAATGGCGTCAAGGTCCGATCCAATCAACTCGACGCCCAATCGCTCAAGCGAACCATCGTGGGCCAGTTCACTGGCAATATTGAGGGCTGTTTGCCCACCCATACCAGCCAAAAGTGCACATGGGCGTTCAATTTCTAGGATTCTTCGGACCGTATCAGGAATCAGCGGTTCGATGTAGATCTTATCAGCCATTTCTGGATCATTTTGAATCGTAGCAGGGTTAGAATTCACCAGAATTACTTCATATCCATCCTCTCTCAAAGCCTGCACGGCTTGACTGCCCGAGAAGTCGAATTCTGCTGCTTGACCGATTTTAATTGGGCCACTGCCAAGCACCATGATGGTTTTGAGATCGTCTCGGCGCGGCATCAGCGACCCCCTCCAAGATGTTCATCGACAATATCTCTGAAGCGTTTAAACAAAGGCGCAGCGTCATGAGGCCCTGGACACGCTTCTGGGTGGAATTGGACTGTAAATGACGGATGACCAACGATATCCAACCCTTCTACGGTTCGATCGTTAGCGTTCACATAGCGTACTTTGACTTCAGCACCAAGTGTATTTTCACCCGGAGCCGAACATGCGCCACTCGGATGGGCAGCAAGCATACCGGCATCGGGGTCTGCCACAGCAAAGCCATGGTTTTGGCTTGTGATGGCGACTGTGCCATGCACTAAATCGACGACTGGTTGGTTCGCCCCTCGATGGCCATAACGCATTTTGTAGGTTTGTAGGCCTGATGCAAGCCCCATAAGTTGGTGCCCAAGGCAGATACCCATCACGGGCATTTTTGCCCGAACAGCGGCGGCAAGAGTGTGTCTTGCCATGGTGGCTTTACCGGGGTGAGCCGGGTCTCCCGGTCCGTTTGAGCAAAAGAGGGCCTCGATGTTGTAAGACTCTGTCAAGGTCTCAAAGGAAGTGCTAGGAGGACACCAAACGACCTCGAAGTGTTCGCATAAATTCCTCAAAATATTGTATTTGATTCCGCAATCTAAAGCGCCAAGACGGGGCAGTGGACGGTTGAGATCATCCAAGGCACCGGGGTTCAATACGATGGGGGCGTCAATGGAAACTTGTTCCACGAGGTCCTCTAATTCAGGTGAAGTAAGGCTTTGTAATCGTGCTTTAAGCAACGCCTCATCGTCTTCTGGGCCAAATACGCAAAGCACAGTTCCAAGTTCACGCACCCTTCGAGTAATGGAACGGGTGTCGATGTTTTCGATCCCGGGAACGCCATGGGAGCGAAGCAGTTCATCGACAGTGCCGATGGAAAATCGATGGTCTGGTTGCTTCATTGCGTGACGAACCACAACACCACGAGGCCAAACCGCTCCAGATTCTGAAGCACCTTCATGAACGCCATAATTGCCAATGAGTGGATATGTGAATGTGAGAACTTGACCGGCAAAGGATGGATCAGTCAGGGATTCTTGATAGCCCATCATACCCGTTGTGAACACCAATTCACCTTCTCCGTGCTGTTGCGCTCCAAACAAGGTGCCTGTGTAGCGTCCGCCGTCGGCTGTCAAAAGGACGCCAGGCCCACTCGCACCTTGAGGAAGGGATGTCCCTTGAGCAAGATGGTCTGCCGCATCAAAAAACGAAGGAGGGGTGTCCACACCACGTCTGTTGGCACCCGGGCAAAATGAGCCGGAACCAAGATTGACTTCCGACATCAGTTTTGGTCGAAAACGAACACCCATAATAATTGGGTTGGAAACTGAAGGATAGATTGGCCAAAAAAAGACTCAAAAAACCACGGTAAAAGGTCGGCTGAGGGCGAGTAATGAGGTGCTTACTCCTCTTCCCTGTCCAAATCCCGAACTCGCTTGCCGCTGGGGGTAGGTTCGATGATGAGACGAGCGTCATCAAACGCCCTTTCACTGCCAGATTCACCATGCCATGCGTCCAAGAAAAGAGCGAGTGCTGCAACTTCTGAGTGAGGTTGGTTGCCAACCGCCAGATTGTATTGACTGTACTTGTACACGTCGCCAGGAACCTTAGCGCCCCCGACAATCACGACCAGTGGACGGTCCCGCCTTATGCGTGGAATCGCCTGACGGAATGGTTCGCCGTACATCGTCAAGTGAACTGCAACGCCGGGTTCACCGTCGCCCGCATCTTCTTCCACAAAACGACGAAGCCAGCCCATTGGACCCTTGATGTGGTCACAAACCATGCCTGACCCAAACCGGTCCGAAACAGATTCTAAATTATCAAACATCTTTCGATCTTCATCGCCTGCTAAGAGGAAGCGATCAGCACCTAAAGCCCTGCTAACAAGGGCCAAATGGGTGGTGATGCGCGGGTCTCGACCAAGCCTGTAGCCGAGCCGAAGCACATCCAATCGCTCACCGGACATGGTGCATCCTCTAGTTCATTGTTCAAGAAAGCGACCCGTGTTCACTCGAGGAGTGCAGGTGGGGAAGCGATGGCTGGTTCTGGCTCTTCTAGCGGTGCAAGGACAATGCCTTCGGATTCAAAGAAAGTCTTGAGCCAAAACAGCAGGTATGCTTCGACGAGGTAACTTGCACAGAAGGTTACGCCCGTGAACAAAACCACAAGTCGACCCGTCCTCCACAGCCCAGTTTCAATCGTGATGTCGCCCATCAAGCCGTAAATGAACGGTTCGAGAATAAAGAAGCCGCATACAATGAGCATTGCTCCTGAAACGAGGGATGGAAGGAGTTGCCCTTGTTCCCTGTTGATGGATTTAGCGCCCGAAGAAATCAATCCAAAGAGGCCTACGGTCACCGCCACTTGTGAAAAATTCATGCCGAATAAAAACGAGGTGGCGACCGTAATATCGTCATTTCCTTCGGTGATCAGGACCCACCAAAAGAGCCCCAGTCCTGCGATGAGTATTCCGCCAAGGTAGGATTTTTGATTAATCAGATCAAAGATTTCTTGTTCGCCCTTTTGAAGATCGAATCGGTTCATGATTCGTTCTGCCAAATGAGCCCGTTGCTCATCTCCAGCACTAGGAAGCACTTGCCTCACTTCGGTGGTGGACTCATCATTACCACCGGCAAGCCCTTGCGACATAGAAAGGCTTCACGGTCACAACTTATCAATTCTGCCACCATCGCAACGAACATGGAGGGGACCTTCGGACCTAATTCTGAACGCCGAATGCTGATTGCAGAAGGATTAAGACGCCCCGAAGGCGGAACATGTCGACTGATGGGCGTCATCAACGCCACACCAGATTCATTCCACTCAAGCAGCAGAACGTCCACGGTTGAAGAGGCCGTCAAAATCGGTCTCGCAATGTGGGATGCTGGAGCTACATGGCTCGACATTGGCGGGGAATCCACCCGCCCGGGCGCCGAACCGGTCGCCGTTGGAGAAGAGATCTCACGCGTTGTTCCAATCATCAAAGCCTTACGCCAAGCACGACCAATCGGCTTGATTTCCATTGATACACGTCGATCTGCTGTGGCAAGGGCTGCACTTCAAGCAGGGGCAGATTTGGTCAACGATGTCTCTGGGCTAAGAGATCCCGCCATGATTGAAGTCGTTCTTGAGGCGAAGTGCGGGGTTTGCATCATGCACATGCAAGGCACTCCAGGTTCGATGCAAACTCAACCTGAGTATTCAGATTGCACCATGGAAGTCAGCACTCAACTGCTTGAAACCGCACGGGCGCTCGTAGCAGCAGGCCATTCAAGGAACTTGATTGCCCTTGACCCGGGCATTGGGTTCGGCAAGAACCTCAATCACAACATCGAGTTGTTGCTCCATCCTGAAGCGTTCCGCGGGGTTGAAGGGTTTGCGTTGTTGTGGGGCGTATCAAGAAAGTCAATGATCGGCTCAATAACGGGAAAGCAAGATCCAAAGGACAGGCTTGCAGGAACATTGGGCGTTGCCGCAGTGGCTCATTACGAAGGCGTGGATCTTCTACGCGTACACGATGTCGAGGAACACCAAGATTTGCTCTCGGTCTTGGACACCATTGCCTAACTACCAAGGCCGCCAAGAAGACCTGCTGCTGCAACCCAAGCTCCGGCCATGCTTCCTAAATTCGACAAGGCAGTGACCATGAGCACTCGCCCTGCTCGGTTGGACCAGAACATTCCAAGGTCATCCAACTTGAGGAAGTTCTGCAAGTCCTCCGCCGTCGGTTCTCGTAATTTGAGTTGTACATAACCAGCGAACCACCCTGCAGCAAGCGTTGGATTCAGTGAAGTGATTGGCGAGGCACAAGCCGCCGTCAGCACCGCAAGGGGATGGCCACGAGCCAGCAAACAGCCCAAGGCAGCGAACATCGCATTTGCTGCAGTCCAAACTGTAAACAACTCGACAAGGTCGACTGCATCGCCTTGTGAGATGAAATACGCCACAAGGCCCATCATGAAAAGTGGGATGAGCCAGGGCAATGCCTTGGAAAACCGACTGCGCGTTGGAAGCGTTTCCAATGCCGCTAATTCCGATGCTTTGGGTTGAGATGCTGCTTGTAAATGTGCTTCTATACCACGAAGATGACCTGCACCCACTACTGCAAGAATCCGCTGTTCACCTTTTGCCTCCAAAGAAGCAATTTTCCCCGCAAGGTAGGCATCCCTTTCATCGATAAGTACCGAACCTGCACCTGGTGAAAAGGTTCTCAGTTCCTCCATGAGTGAAGTAAGGAGGTCTTGGTCTTCCAACAATTGAGCCACTTCAGGTGCATCTTCATCGTCATCTTCTCCAAGAAGTGACCAAAGGATTTTGCCTTTTTCAAAGAATTTCATTTTCTTCCATGCTCGACGTAGCGTGGTTTGAATGTCCCGATCGATCAGGGCAACCTCGAGTTCTGCTTCTTCTGCTGCTTCAACCGCAGCTAGTAATTCAGCACCCGGCTGTTGGCCTTCATCGAGCCCCATTTTTCTCTGCTCAGCCGCAAGGAGGGATTGCAGCATTACGAGCGGTGCCTTCCCTTCCTTCACGACTTTGAGCAATCCTTCTTTGTCCAAGCGTCGGTTTGAAGTCAGCGCTGTGTAACGTGAATCGCACAACTCTACGGCTACAATGTCCGGTTTGAAGAGTTCAATTTGCGCCCTGACGGCTTCAACACTTGCTGTCGATACGTGGGCAGTGCCCAACACTCGCACTCGATCGGAATGGTTGAAAATTGGCGCCTCAGTCATCTATAGCCGCCTCACTGGAAAATAAATCAGCTAACGCCTTGGACATGGCGACGAGTGCGGAAGATGCTGCTTCATCGGCATCAACAGGAACTGAATCAAGGAGCGATTCAAACAAAATCTGTCCACCAGCCAAAGCCTTGTGGCCGCCTGCTTGACCCCCTGACCATCGTTCAGAAAGCATTCGGCCAAGATGGATTGAGTCGTTTGTCGTTCGTGCAGAGAGAATGACTTTGCCTCGACGAACTCCAAACACAAAGACGGATTCAATGCCTTCGGTTGGGAGAAGGAAGTCTGCAATCTGCGCAAGAGCGTCACGGTTTGGGAGAGAGGACAAGGGAGCGATGAGGGTGGTGCCGGCCTGTTGCCGTTCTCGAAGGGCTTCCGCAAAGGCTTCCAGCGTCTCCCTTGAACGAGGGGGTTCCTCTATAGAGCGCATCATAGAGGAGTCGACCCAAGCATTGAGCCAAGAGAGAGCACGGATGTCAACCGGATTGAAGTGACGGGTGAAGCCAAGGGTATCGGTTCGGATGCCAAACGCAAGTGCTGTCGCAACTCTGGGTGTCATTTCAAAGTCGAGCCCCATCAGCATGCTCGCAACCAAAGAAGAGGTGGCTGAGAACTCAGGGTGGACCATTGACAAATCTGCTGCGACGCCTTCAGAGGCGTGGTGATCAATGACGATGTGTGGCACGCAATCATCAGGAAGGATGTTATTTGCGCCGGGTCTATGGAAGTCGACCGTAATCACAACGTCTGATTCCTTCAGAACATCATTCACTTCCCAATCTAAAATCAGCCTTCTGGCTGGGATTTCTAGGGCCTTCACCATGGCTTGGTTTTGTTGATGTTCAATCATCCCCCCATAGAGGAGGCTTGGTTTGAGGCCCATGGACTCAACCAACTCATACATGGCAAGGCCAGCACCAAGCGCATCTGGGTCAGGGTTGTCATGGCAAAATATCGAAACCTTTGATTCGGCAGGGACCGAAGAAAGGTAGTGATGGAGCACAGATGCCCCGTCTTTGCGTTCCCAAGAACGAATTCGGTCTTGCATGGCAGTGAAAGACACGTCATCGACGCTGATCAAATCCACACCGTCCCCTTCCAAAGGCAATGTCGTCAGGATTGGTACATCCCGCCAGTGATTTCTAAGCGATTCAATAGGAGATTCACCCGAAAGGGCGTTTGGATCAATAAGCAAGATTGCTGTTGGTTCACGGGCACCTAGGGGCAAGGAAGCCAAAGGCATTGGTTCTGGCAGTGCAATGATGTCGCAATCCTCAATGGGTTCTGTTTCAGGGAGAGTTGAGGCAAGGCCGACAAGGATGCATTTTTGACGTCGAGCGCACCAACTGCTCAGGCGTACAGCAAGTGGAGTGGAGCCGAACACCAGAAACATTGGCACACCTGATTCATTTGGAGATTCTGTTCAGAACTGGATTTTGTAGTCCTGATGGTAATAATCTGGCACATCGATCAATTCTCTTTGCTGGGAACCCTTGACTGCGGCAATAATGAATGTTGGAATCATTTGAATGGCCTTGTTCCAGATGGTGACTTCTGAGTTGTAGAACTCTCTTCGGTCTGCAAGTCGTTCTTCAATTCGAACCAAACGTCGGCTCAGATCCAAGAAATGCGAATCTGCTTTCACCTCGGGATAGGCCTCAGACAAGGCGTTGAACCTGGGGGTGAGTTGAGCCAAGGCGCTTTGTGCCTTATTGAAATCACCAACATTCTTTGCGACCAACGCACCTGAAGCTGCTTGGCGTGCAATAAATAATTGTTCAAAAAATGCAATTTCGTGTTTTGCAAACCCCTTGACGATCTCGTGCAAATCTGGCAGGGTCTGAAATTTCATCATCACATCGCTTTCGTAAGAAGCCCATGCGTTATCCACATTGAGTTCTAAACTGACCAATCGATTCCATGAAGTGTAAAACCACAACATGCCAACCCCTGCAAGCAAGAGGGAGAAAAAGCCGATGAACAACACGACAACCATGCACCAAGGAAAGCGCCTCAACCTATGAATGATGTGGTACTCACGATTAGACAACATCTTCAACCAAAGCACCATCGTCAAATCGAAGTGGGCACCGATGTCGATTGAAGCGATGCTTATGATTGCCCTAGGGGTCTTCTTCGTCGCTTTCACCTTCGCTCCTGTGGGGATGGGAGGGGGCATGCTCTTTGTACCGCTTTTGCACTATGGAGCAGGATGGGCCATTGATGGAAGAACCATCGCGGTCTCCCTTACCCTCACGTGCATTGTAAGTTATGGCAGTGGTCTAGCGCACAGGCGGAAGGGCTATGTCGATGATTCCGTGGTTAAAACCGGACTTATTGGTGCCATACCCGGGGCCTTAGTTGGCGTGTTCATTGTCACTATAATCGGTTCACACATGGACACTGTGTTCAAACTCCTCAGTTTAGGTATGATCCTCTGGGCCATCTGGAAAACTGCGGTAAAAAAGGAACTGACTGCAACTGAGGAACAAGAGACGGATGTCAAAATCCAGACGCTTCCACTCCAAATTGGAGCAGGAATAGGTGGTGCGCTGTCCAGCGTTCTAGCCATCGGCGCCGGAGTTATTTATGTCCCAATTATACGCACATTCGCCCATCTAAGGCCGAGAATGGCCATAGGAAGCAGCCTTCACCTTATGATGGCGGTCATCCCAGTTTCAATTTTAGCTCATTTGGCCATCCAGCCGGCCGATGCCTTGAATCAACTGTTGGATGATTCACCCTTCATTTTCAGTTTGGGACTTCTGACATTCATCGGTGCGAGAAGTGGCGCCCATTTTGGCATAAAGCATGTCTCAGAGGAACGAATTATGCTGGTGTTCTTGGCATTGATCATCGTTGTTGCCCTAAGGTACATCGTTGATTTAATTGGATTGTGAATCAGTCTTCTCCGGTCATTTCTTCGGTTGGTACAACAAAATCCAGTGCAGATGAGTCTTCGATGGCAACGATGCCTCGAATGCTGTGTTGCTCTTGCAAGTCCACCGTTGGAGGGGCTACCTTGACGCGAGTGGTACCCAAAGAAAGCAAGTAACCGGGACTGACTGGAAGGCGCCCTTCCGGAAGCCACACACCCAGTGAGCCCAGAGTAGCATGATGGACGACAATCAGGGTGTGGCCATGCTCATCAACTTCTGACCGAACGACCGTAAGTGGGTCCCCATCACCAATCAGGCGTTGACTTGGCTGCCAATCGTTCCAAGTCTCAGCAAGTGGTTTCATGTGTTGAACGACTTGGTCCTCAATTTCACCCATCCTCTCTTCAAATGCTTTTTGCGAACCTTCGTCAATGGTGTTGAGTTGATCAAGCAATTGACGTAATCCTTCGTGATGAAGAGTGTCGATTTTGGTCATTGCTGCGTTTGCCATCAGCAGTAAGTCGGCGAGACGCTCCATTTCATCTGACTGATCAGACTCAAGCGCGCATTCCATCGCCTCATCAAGAAGTTCCAGGGCTAGTCCGGGTTGGTCAATCGAAAGCAAAGAAGTGCCAATTTTAGTCAACACAAGGCTCGCTTCTGCTTTGTGTTCCATCACAATTGCC
>Ga0228638_1001192_pt1 | contig 10881 bp, 8 predicted proteins | sample 48DmetaG_FD_182704 | JGI IMG/M metagenome (GOLD analysis project Ga0228638, IMG submission 182704) | Seawater microbial communities from Monterey Bay, California, United States - 48D | ecosystem: Environmental > Aquatic > Marine > Coastal | place: USA: California | collected 2016-10-31 | reverse complement strand
GACGTCACCCGTTTGACCGCTTCGCCGCACACGCCGGCGCGCCGCGCGACCGCGCGCGCACGAGCGCGCGGACGTCGAGCGCGACGTGAAGCGTCGCGTCGTCGCGGCGAGCGCGCGCGCGACGCGACGCGCGAACGCGACGCGACGCGAGGAAGCGAACGCGAAGACGCATTCGCGCGCGCGGCGCGCACGATGAGCGAGGTGCCGATCGTCGTCGGCCTGCTGCACGGCTTCGACGGCACGGGACACTGGTTGAATCACGTGCTGATCGATCGGTACGTGCTCGGGGTGACGAAGGCGGGAGACGCGTACGATCCGTCGAGATATTCGATGGCGAGAAAGTTTACGGTCATGTGGGCCTTTTTGACGTTTTTCACGTACGCGCTGTACTTTACGCTGTGCCCGTTGTCGTATTGGTGGAATTTTAAGCGGAAGAACGCGGAGGGGAAGAACAAGGCGAAATGGCTCGGTCGCGAGGGGAAGGATCAGGTGAAAAACGAGATCGTGCTCTCGGTGTGGTCCATCGCGGTGATGACGTTTATGATTGCGCCGTTCGAGCTGATGGTCGAGGCGGGATGGACGAAGTTGTATTGGGACGTCGATAAGTACGGCATGACGTACTTTTGTCTCACGCCGTTGTTGTTTTTGGTGTTCAGCGACACGTGCATTTATTGGATTCATCGCGGGTTGCATCATCGCGCGGTGTACGCGCCGATTCACAAGTTGCACCACAAGTACAAGGACACGACGCCGTTTAGCGCGTACGCGTTTCACCCGCTCGACGGCTGGTTACAAGGGTGCCCGTATCACTTATTCATCTTCCTGTTCCCCATGCATCACATGACTTACTTTATTTCTCTCGCCATCGTTGGTTTGTGGACGATCAATATCCACGACCGCGTTTCGATGCGGTTTCCTTACGTCAACTGCGCGGCGCACCACACGATTCATCACACGGGGTTCAATTACAACTACGGGCAGTACTTTACGTTTTGGGACAAAATCGGAGGGTCGTACAGGGACCCGCACTCATACCCGCCTTACGCGGACAAGAACCCGAACTTGACGACTAGCAAAAAAGCTGATTGATCGATTAATAATTGTTTGTAACGCTCACGAAGAATTTAGCGAAAGGGGTGCGCGTCGCGCCGACGAAAAGCTTTTTGGTTTTATCGTTACAGTGAAAGGCTCCTTTGTGTCTTCTAATCTCCGAAAATATGCATCACCGAGACGACGCGTTCACTTTCGCATCTCAAAAAACCAGCGGCCGACGGCGCTCGCCGTTCGCTTACAGGTACTTTTCCACCGTCCCGGTGAGCGTGCTCTTCGGCACCGCGCCAATCACAGTGTCCATCTTTTGACCACCCTTGAAGATCATCACGGTCGGGATGGAACGAATGCCGTACTCCGTCGCCACGCTAGGGGATTCATCCGTGTTAAGCTTGACCTGCACGCGCACAAAAATCGTTGAAACTCGTCAGTCGCCGCGCTTTGTTTGTCTCACCGCGTCACCCTCGCTCGACGCCGCCCCGCGCGGCGTTCTACGCTCGCGCGCGCGCCCTCGCGCGCGCCATCGCGCGCGACTACACTCGCGATCGAACATTTTCAACGTACCGCCTTGAGCTTCCCTTGGTACTCCTCCGCGAGTTGATCAATCAAAGGCGCAATCATTCGGCACGGCCCGCACCACGGCGCCCAAAAATCCACGAGCACCGGAACGTCGGACTTCAACACTTCCGCCTCAAACGTCGCGTCCGTGACCACGGTCGCGAGCGAGCCTGCGCGTGCACACACATTTTCATCCGTCAGTCGCCTCGTTCGCGAATATCGCGCGTCCGCGCGCGCCGCGATTCTCTTGTCTATAGAGCCCTCGGACCCCCACACCCGGGTGGCTTATCGCGAACGCGATCAGGGGTAACGACGCGATTCCCATCGCGCCCGCGCGCCGCGCGCCGCCCCGCATCCGCCCCCCGGCGCCCGCGTTCGACGCGCGTAAATCTCCACCGCGCATTCCCACCCCTCGACGTCCGAGCGTCGCGTCGCGCGCGCGTCGCGCGTCGCGAATGCACCGCGCGCGCGCGCCCGCGATCGCGCGCATCTTCATTCGCGTTGACGCACCGCTCGTGCTCGTCTCCTCCGCGCGCGCGACGACGCGCGCGCGGTTGGACGGCGTTCTATTTTGGTGCGTTTTTCGCGTCACCGAGGTCACCGCGGGGCATCGCGCGAGGGTGAGCGACATCGTATACGCGCGTCGCGCGATGCCGACGTGGCCATTATCCGAGTTGATCCGGCGCGGTAAACAATGATCCGTGTTGTATTGCACGAAACGACCCCATGTTTCTTTGAGTCAAGATCCGTCAGAGCTGAGGATCACGTATTTCGAGCGCTGGAAGCGCATGAGTCGCGCGACGCGGCCGCCGCACGCCGCGGCGCGCGGCGATGGCGACGCCGGCGTCCACCGTCGCGGGCACGCGCGTGGTGAAGATCGGGGACGCGTCGCTCGAGGTGCGGACGCGCGCGACGCGCGCGCGCGACGGCGCGACGGCGCGAACGCGCCAACGCGCGCGATGGGCGATGGGCGACTGACGGCGCGGTGACGACGACGCAGGTGCCCTCGTTCGTGAGCGCGTCGAACGTCGGGACGAGCGCGCCGCGAAAGAAGCATTTTCGTCAGCGCGCGCACTGTAATCCGTTGAACGATGGGTACTATTACGCGCCCGTGGGACCGTGGGAGATCGACTGGCGCGAGCACTACGAGGAATTTTTCGCGAAGCGGGACGGCGACGGCGACGCGGGAAGTCTGAAGATACGCTTCGCGGACGTCGGATGTGGGTTCGGAGGGATGCTCGTGCGACTGGCGGAGGTGTTTCCGGAAAAGTTGATGCTCGGGATGGAGATACGGGACAAGGTGAGCGAGTACGTGCGCGAGCGGTGCGCGGCGTTGCGCAAGGACCACCCGGGTAAGTACTGGAACATTTCGTGCGTGCGGGCGAACGCGATGAAAAATTTGCCGCAATATTTCGAAAAGGGGCAATTGGAGAAGCTCTTCTTTTTGTTTCCCGATCCACACTTCAAGGCGGCGAATCATAGGCGAAGAATCGTGACGACGACGTTACTCGCCGAGTACGCGTACGTGCTCGCCGAGGGCGGAATTTTGTACACCATCACCGACGTCGAGGAACTCGGTAAATGGATGTCCGATCACATGTCCGCGCATCCAATGTTTGAACGCGTGCCCGAGGCTGAGCTCACGAAAGATCCCGTGGTGCCGCTCCTTTACACGGGCACCGAGGAAGGGCAAAAAGTTGAGCGAAACTCGGGTTCGACGTTTCTCAACGTCTTCAGGCGCGTCGCCAACCCGAACCATTAGTTAGCGCGCGTCAAGACGCAACGTAGTTTTCTAGATTCTAAGCCATCACAGTATTACATGATTCCCTACGTGCGCGCGACTTCCTCGCCCTCGCTCCTACGTCGCCTTTGCCTTCGCCGCCTGCGCTTGGTCGTACGAAAACCTTCGAAACAGTTGATACGACCCCGTCGCCGCCATCACCATGTTCACCGCCATCAAGTTGTAGTTCACGGGCGTGATGTCCAGCGCGTACTTGCACCAGATCAATCCCGTGAGCGTCACCGCGCTCTGCTGCGGGACGCTGAGCAATTCGGGCGGGCGCGAGAAATCCTTCACGTTCGCCGCGGTGATCCCCCATTTCATCGTCGGCGCCCAGAAGAAGATGGTTTTAGGGCCCGCGGGGTGGTTCCAGAATGATCGCGCGCTCGCGGCGAACGACATGGCGAACGCGCCGCGGAATGCGTCGCGGCGGAAACCCCCTGAATGGACTTTTGCGCTGTGTTCCGAACACTGGCTACGTAGAGCTCGGATGAATGTCGTATCACATGGGTCGTGGTGAAAATCGTCGAGAAGGAAACTAGAGTTTGAGCTGGATGGCGACGCCGGCGTCATCGCGTCGCATGGTTTTCGTGCAGAGAGGATTTTCATCGAGCGCCGCGTCGGCGGCGGTGTGAACGATGATTTTCGCCTTGAGCGCGGACGCGGCGTTGGCCTTCTTTGCCAAAGCGATATCCGAGTCGACGTTTGACGGGACGTATTGCGCTACCATGACGGATTCAGTCCACGGCTTGAAGTTCAAGTCGACGTCGCCGTCATCGTAATCGACGCGAAACGAATACGTGTGCGGATCGAAGGCGGTAATCGTGCCAGAGTAAAACGCGTTGTCCCGCTGCCACAGCACCACTATCCTCTGGCCTACGGCTTTGTCCTTGCGGAGCGCTAGTGTGGCGCCGATTTGACCGTGTCTCGCGAGTTCTATGATCTTCATCTGTGCGCACTTTGATTTCATCTTAGAACGACCAGCCGCGAGCTCCGACTCCGTGCCGGACGAACGCCGCGATCTCGTCTGCGGTTTGCTATCGGCCATAGCCTTGTGCGCTTCGGTGACGCACACGTCACATTCGTAACATGGCGATGGATCGGTGAAGAGATGTGCGTTGTTACGCTGCACGATTGGGTTGACGGGAGCCTCTAAATTCCTCGCATTGCACCACGCCCGTGCCGACTCGACTGACTGCGTAAATTTCGCCTTTGAAGAAAACACAGGTTGTTTCATCGCTTCGCCGTAAAATTTGTCGAACGGATAAACTTCCGACGCTTTAACCCATGCGAAGGATCTGCGATCGTCGAAAAAGATCACTAAACGATGATCCTCGGTGAACTTGGGGCTGAAAGCTGCAACACGTGCGCTCTCAGGGATAACGGCGTGATCCCGAAGCGGATGGAGCGCGACGCATGGCCAGTACATGGTCTTTCCTCGCACAGCTCCTTTCCATTTCACCCACGAGCACTCGCCGTGTGTCGTCATGCCATGTTCGTCTAAGTCGTTTTCGTTGTTTTCGTCTCGATGTCTCTTTTCCTTTGCAGCCTCTGTTTCTTCGCTCTCCCCCTCGTCTTCATCCGAATCGTCGTCGTACTCATTGGCAGCTTGTTCGTCGTCTTCGGCGTCAATGTCTTCTAAAATGTCAATCTTAGACTTCTTTGATGGCGACGGCAGGGTCACTTGTGTCGAGTCACGCTTGACGTCTAACGCCGCGAGAATCGTCGAGTCAATGTTCTCGTGCGCGAGCTCGAGTCTCCGCAAGTAGCCTTCTCGAAGTTCGTACCGCACGGGTTTGTTCTTTGTGAATTCAAGAAAATCGCCGAGCGGTGTGAAACCGCGAATGAGTGGAAACTCTGAAACTTCGTTCGGCGCGCGTTGTCGACCTGTCCATTTCGGATCGCCGTTCACGTTGAGCATGTTGTAAGCGGCGAGCGGCCATGCCTTTGAAGATCGATCGCGCGTCGCTGGTCCCGGACACGGCTTTTCGAATGGCGTCGCCAGCGCATCGTAGGTAAATTTCACGTTGTACGGGCATTTCAACTGCTCGCCAAGCCACCGGCTTTGTGGGACGCTGCACGCCAGACCTAAGAGACTAAATCTTTTCATCGTTTGTAAATCCGTGTCGAACACCGGCGCTCGTTCGTTGGGACGCATGAGCGGATAGCAGGGTTCCGTATAACCCGGAGGAAATCCCATCAATCGTTCGGCGTCTTCTATCGCCAACATTGACAACTCAGCCTTTTGCTTTCCGATTTGGGTCGCGACACATGTACGACGTCCGTTGCTCGTCGTGAAGCAGTGCATGATATCGCAACACGGCGCTCGACGCTTCTCCCCGAGATCTATCGACGCCGAAAACATCTTTGTCGGTACTCGCGGTGGAGTGATGAAGCACTCGTAACACTCGTTGTTCATTCCCAGCTGGACGCACTCTCCCGAACACATCGCGCTCTGCGACAATAACACGTCTCGGGGATCACCGTGCAAAGATGCGACGACGAAAACGCGTCGTCGCTTATGAGGCGTCCCAAAGGACAAAAGATCGACGACGCGATACGCCCATCTGTATCCGAGATTTTCCAATTCATTGACTACGTAATCGATCGCCGGTCTCTGTTCGCCGTCGCTGTGCCACTTCAACAACCCGACGACGTTCTCGAGCAACAGCCACGGCACCCGTCTCGCCTCGAGCAAGCGAAACACGTGCGAGACGGAACGCGTGGCGCCGCCGAGCTCGAGTCCGGGTCGCTTGAGATTCTCGCAGCTGCAGTCGTTGCACGGAAACCCAGCGACGACGCAGTCGATGTTTTCGAGCATGAACGGGAGCACCTCCGCCACGTCATTGAGCAGCGCGACGCCCGGAAAGCGCGCCGAGAGGACTTGCTTGCAGTGGGCGTCGCGCTCTACCATGAGCTCTATGCGGTGGCCGGCTTGCTGGAGACCGAGATCGAGGCCTCCGACTCCGGAGAATAGGGACGCCACGCGAAGACTCACCATCTTCGCCGCGTCGCGATGCGTCGAGCGTCGGGGTGTGTGGACGCGATCGCGGTCGCGCGGCGAGACGGGACGACGCCGACGGCGAGCAAATTCTAAAATACATTAAAAATATGCCTCTCGCTCGCGAAGAAACACACGACAATCTTGTTCTGAATCCTTCTTAATCTTGCTCGGAATCCTTCAAAATTTTGTTGTACAGCGTGGCTTCGTCGCATTCGACGCACTCGTCGATCTCCGCGTTGAGCGAGCAAAATAACTGTTCTCTCAAGATTTCCAAGTTCACGTCTTCGTACTTCTCCTGGCATCGCTCACCCCCGAGTCCGCGGTTGAAGTAACTGCGCCATCGTTTCAACAACACCACTCTCTGCGCGAGAATTCTCTGCGCGTGATCACTGCGCCCTTCGGCGAAGAGTTTCTTGATGAACTCGTCGCCTCGGTTCTTATACTCGCTCGCGGCGAAGTTGTACAACCACTTGTACTCCCCCTTCCCCGGCGACAAATCCGTCTCTTGCATCTGCGCCAGCGTCTCCTTGAGCGCTCGAAACGTAAAGTAGTTCATCAGCAAGCTGTCGACGTCGTTAAAACTCTGTTCAGGCGCGCGCGCGTCGCGCATTCCGTCAGTCAATCGCTCGAAAAGTTTAAACTCGCGCACTCGCCATCGTCGAGACGTCGCCGCTACTCACGTCGCCGTACGCCCCGCCGAGGTCCCCGCGTCGAGTGACATCGCGCGCGCGATGCCGCGCGACGCGTCGGGCGGCGAAAATCGGTGTCGCGCGCTTGACGCACGACATTTTGTGCGGGGTGCCCGCGTCCGTGGTCGACAGTTGAAGGGGCCTCGGCGCCAGCGTGGCTCGAGCGCGACATTCGAGGGATCGCGGTCGGGGAAGAGGGGATGTGGTATTGAATAGAGCGTAGAATGCTAAAGCGAGAGTGTGCGCGTCATCTCGACGCGCGGGTGGGCGAGAGGAGCGATGACGACGAGATCCGCGATCGGGTCTCGGCGACTCGGCGCCGCTCACGCGGCGGGCTCGGGCGCGGTCAACGCCGCGTCCGTCGTGATCGTCGACGAGGTCTCCGCCACTTTGGGCGCGGGTGCGGGCTTATCGGTCGCGGGCATTCTCGCGCTCGTCGCGCGCTTCTCTACCGGTGCCTCTTGTAAGAGATCCACCACCTTGTACACGCCGAACAAGACCGCCGCTCCGACGGCGAGCGTCACGAGCGTCGTCACGCTCGGTCCCGAGCTTTCCACTACCTCGAAATCCTCTCCCCGAATCGTGTCTTCGCGCACTTGACCAGAGCGAATCGGGTCACCGCGCGCGTATCGACCCTCCTTCAGCGTCTTACTCTCCGGTCGCGAGCCGTAACTCTCCGGCGCCGTCTCTTTGCGGCCGTCCGGCAAGCTCTCCACGAGCTTTCCGATGAACCCGCCAAGCTCGGGCTTCTCTTCGCTGCGGTACGCCGAGGAATCTTTCGCCTCGTCTTCCGAACCGGCGCGTCGGACGATGTGGGCGCCTCGCGCGAGCTGCGAGCGGAAGAATCGGCGTTAATCACTGTCGACGTCATCAAACAACAAACGAGCGTCGCGCATCGTCGAACGAGCGTACCTGTCGCGCCGCGCGCGGGCATACGGTGGCGGGCGTCTTCGCGGAGACGTTTAAGCGCGCGGTGGCGGTGATGAGAGCCATGTTAATAAAGGAGCGTCGAACAGTGATGGAGCAGAAGGGACGTGATATCCACTCACTTTATCGCTCCGCTAGCGCGAGACGCGAGGCGAGGAGAATCGCGCGCGACGAGGGCTGATGAATACTCTTGAATTACAGCAAATGAATGATAAATGAACCGCTGCGCGCTAGTGTGTGTGTGTGCATTTGTATGTGTGTCGTATCGCTCGATTATTTCGCCGCCGTCCTCGCCGGACCGCTTGCGGGATTAAAGTTACGCTTGAGCGCGTCCCTGTTTCCGCCGAGGAACCGAATGAGGGAGAAAAGCTCGTCGCGCACGAGCCACGTTCGAACGGCACCACGATCGGCGACAAGACAGCCGATGTTGTGCGATGGGACTTCGAAGGGTGAGTCGAGACGACTGAGCGTCGCGATGGTTCGCTCCTTGACAGGCGAGTGGCCGTACACGGTGCTGTGCTTGCCCCAACCAGTGACGACTTGAATCTCTTCAGGCAAGTCGCGAATGTCGATCGGCATTTCGGACTTATTCTTCAACCCTGATACGAGCGCACGCGTTCCTTTGCCCGCGGCTCGAACGTCGAGCGGTGCCAAAGCGCGTTGACGCATTCGGCGCAACCACCAACGTAAGACGCACTGCGCGGTGCCGGCGGAACGAATACGGTGCAGGTCTAAAACACCGAGATCGTCCTCGCATTGGAAGTGCCCAGCCGCTTGAGCTTGTTCGAGCCACGTCGTTGCGCGATCCCATTGACCCATCTCCTCGCAAACATCGATGAGCGCGTCAAACGTGAGCGCGTTTGGCACGATCCCTTCACTCGTCATTTGCGTCATCGCCTCGCCCGCCTTTTGCCACTCTTTACGAGCCTCATACGAAATCAATAGCGAGTTGTACGTGTGCACGGTGCGCGTGACGTCGCTCGTCAGCATGTATTTGAATGTGTCCTCCACCTCGGCGTACTCGTTGTTAACGTGAAGCACTCGGAGCAGGGCGTCGGAAACGAACCCTCGCCATCCTGGAACTTCTTCGAGCTCGCGATCGTCGGCGAGCGCGCGTATAAGAACCGGGAGGTTCCCGACTGGACTATCGCTCACGTCGCACGTGCGTTCGAATTCGGGCAAATCGATGCCCTCCAATTCGGCTCGCTTGATTTCCTCGCGAAGCCTTTCCTCGCGACACGCCTGAAGCTTTTCAATACCGCACAAGCAATCGAGTGTGATGGTGTCCGGCGCGAATCCCGAAAGAAGAAGTTCTTTATATATTTTCGTCGCGCGCACCCAGTCACGCTCTGCGCTCGCCTCCATCAGGAGCGTGTTGTACGTGACGAGAGTCGATCGCACGCCCTCCGTCTCCATCACTCGTAAAACCCGTTGCGTGCCTTCAAGATTACCCGCCTTGACACACGCCCCGAGCGCGCTGTTGAATATCACGGCCGTCGCGTGCAAACGCGGGGCAATGATGACTTGATGCAGGAGCTCTAGAGCCCGATCGATGTTGCCGCTATTGCCGTGCGCGGTGATTAACACGCTGTACGTGGTTTCGTTCGGCATGACCCCCGCGCGCTGCATGGATTGGCTCATATTTTCCATGTCACGAATGCGTCGCTGCCTTCCGAGCGATTGCAACATACCGTTGTATGTCGTCACGTTTCGCCTGACACCTTCCGTTTGCATGCGCTCAAACACGGCGGCGGCGTCCTTGTAACGGCCCGAGTTCACCGCGGCAGAGAGCAATGCGTTGTACACACCCGTGTCCAATTGCACGTGCGAGCTCGCAAACAAGCTTTCGAATAACTCGCTCGCCTTTTCGAATTGTCCGCCCTTGCCGTACGCGCTGATGAGGGACGTGTACACGCGCACGCTCGGGTGCCACGTGGGCCCGCGACCTCTGAAGTCGCGCTTCATCTCCTCAAACGTTTGTTCGGCGAGCTTCCACTCAATCGCACGCGCGTACGCCGCGATCACCTCGTGATACGTCTTGGCATCCGGACCCGGGCCGTGCTCTCGCATCTCGCGCAGCAATCTCGTCGCGTCCGCGCTCGCCGGCGGACGCGAGCGCTTGCACGCTCGCAGCGTCATGTTGTAAAACGCCAGCGGCACCGCCACGCCGTTTCGCTCGCCCGCCTTCTTCATCCGCTGCAGCGCCGAAATCGCCTCAGGCGCGTCTCCGGTATCCGCCGCGCGCAGCATCACCGCCCCATCCACCGCCCACATCGCGTCGTTCGCGTCCCACGCCGCGCTCGTCGACTTCTCGTCGTCGTCCGACCGCAGCGCTCGCTCGAGCGCGCCGTACGACGACGACAACCCACCGTTTCGCCGCCCACTCCCGTTTCCACCCGTCGCGCGTCGCCACCCTCGTCGACCACCGTTCGCCGCGCCATCGAACCCGCTCCCGTCGCCCGCCGCGTCGAAATCCTCGTCGCCGCTTCGCCGCGTCGTCACCTCACCGCGCGGACCCTCGACGATTTCCAGCCCGTCCCGCGCCCAACCCCGTCGCGTCGCGACTCCCGCGTACGCCCGCGTCCCGTTCGACGCCGCCGCGCTCGACCCGTCGTCGTCGTCGTCCTCGTCGTACGTCGTCTCGTACGACGCGAGCGCGTCGCCCTCGTCGTCGTCGTCGCGACTCGTCGCTCTGCGGTTTTTACGGCTCGCGCGCGCCGTCACGCGCGCGCCGCGCGTCGCCATCGCCGCGCGCATCGCGCGTCGCTCGAGCGCGTCCGCGTCGCTCGAGCGTCGCGCCGCCGTCGTCGACGCGCGCGCGCGTCGTCGCGCGGTCATCCTTCCCACCGGCGCCGTCGCGACGCCGCCGCGCG
>Ga0228638_1001170_pt1 | contig 10975 bp, 6 predicted proteins | sample 48DmetaG_FD_182704 | JGI IMG/M metagenome (GOLD analysis project Ga0228638, IMG submission 182704) | Seawater microbial communities from Monterey Bay, California, United States - 48D | ecosystem: Environmental > Aquatic > Marine > Coastal | place: USA: California | collected 2016-10-31 | reverse complement strand
CTGATATTCCGGATTATCTCCCCACTTTTCTAAACCTCGTTTATCGAGTATGGGAATTCCACTAATTTTCGTTAAGAGAATATAGATGAATATGGGTGAAATCCAAGCAACTCTTTCTAGACCTGTAAAGCAAGAAATTCCAAAGAAGGCAATTCCTGTCCATAGAAGAATCTCTCCTAAATAGTTAGGATGCCTAGAATAGGACCACAAACCACTGTCAATCCATTTGCCCTGATTATTAGGTTCTGTGTTGAATACTGTTTTCTGGCGGTCTGCTATAACTTCAATACCAAATCCTAGTATCCATATTGATAATCCTATACCGTCCCAAATTCCTAGTTCTGGTGCTGAATCTGCTTGACTATTAATTACAATAACGACTATCATTGTTAAAAACACCCACAGGCCTTGAATGGTCCATGGTATGAGAAATCGGATGGGCGATGTTTTGAGTCTATCGAAGCGTCCATCCTTCCCAGTTCTATGAATACGAAGATAAAGAAAACCTGATAATCGTAATGACCAGATTACAACAAGTAAACTGACTATTAATTCCCTCATACTTGGAGATTCAGACTGTGAACCTGCCCAAAGGCTGAAACCTATGACTATCAAATACGTTAAGCCACCCGTCAAATCATAGAAGCGTTCAGTTTTCCAAATAGAAGCAGGTATCCATGCGACCCATTGTATACCGATACAAATAACTGCACAATACAGTGCCGCAGAGTATCCATTCAAAACGACTGAATTTTTCCCAACTGCACTTACAACCAGAAAGGTAATGATAAACACGGAAACTACAACGATTGATGTTAATCGTAAATCTTGACGAGTAGAGTCCATTGCTATCGCCTATTCTAGCATCATCATCTTGTTAATAATTCTGCTAGGATAGCCTCTGTGGCTTCACTCGCTTCGTCGAATGAATGCAGCTCCAAGAAGCGCGAGCATTCCAACAAGCCCTGTGAATCCCGGAGCGTTATGCACTGGGTACTCATCACTGTAGGCATCTGCCGAAACGGAGTACAAACGAACGGTATCCCATTCTTCTGAAGTCTCCCCAATGTGAACCATGTCACCAACGGAAATAGTTCCAGAACTATCAGCATCATGGAACATTATGTTAGAATCCATTCCAGCATCATTAATTGCGATTGACATGACTGTTTCACAGGTTCTTGTTAACTCGCCAGTATCCGAATAATCTTCTTCACAGGATGCAAGTTCAATCTTGTAGTCAGACATATCTCCTTCAAAGTAGAAGTCCTCGCCAGTGGTGATATACATAACAATTTCATCATGTGAGTTTCCTGGGTTTGATTCATCATGACCATCGTCATCATTTCCATGTCCATTATTTCCGTCATCAGAATCATCTGTAGCGTACTCATCTTCGCCACCGTCACAGTCTTCTTCACCGTCGTTGACGTAACTCATTGGGATTGTTGAACCATCATCACAAATGAACTCGTCTTCGCCATTGTTGTCGCTATCATCTTGACCACTGTCTTCTTCAGTCCACATGAGGCCGGCAGCTTCACAATCGGCTTCGGAATTGATACTCATGTCGATTTCATGAGTGTCCATATTGTAGCAGACCATCATCGGTTCTCCGCTGGCCATTGCTGCAAAGGTTGCAAATTCATCAGAATCAAGCATACCGTCTTCATCTGTATCAACCATGTCAAACCACATTTGAGCGTTATACAGTGCATATGAGTCAGAATCATATCCGTCGTTTATCAGGTCCATGATAACGCAATCATCGAATTCGGTGGAATTGACCATACCATCATTATCTGAATCGCACTCTGACATGTCTCTGTTGAATGTCCACATCATCCAATCGTCAACATCATCATAATAGCAAGAACCATCATCATCGGTGGCTCCGGCATCATAATTGATGGCTGTCATATCTGTGCAACCACTTACTTCCTCGTCATCTGATCCAGAGTCATCCTCAAGAGTGGAGACTTCGGCGATAAAGTACTCGAGTTCCTCGATTGAGAGCAAGCCGTCCATATCGCTATCACTATCGTTGAATATAGCGCTAAGACTCTCTTCATCTTCTGCTGCGCCACCATCTGCCATCCAAGAATCCCAGAATTCACTCCAACTTAGACTACCGTCCTCATTGGTATCAAACATCTGCATAACCTCTTCAGGAGATGGTGAATCATCTCCATCTCCATCTCCATCATCGCCATTGTTGTGGTCATAACAGAGACTATTGCCCCATTGCCAAGCATCTCCATCAATATCTGTGATTGTTGCCACCAGAACGTAACAATCATCCCCAAGGTTGTTGTCATCGAGTGAGACATAGTAAGTCATACCCATTCCACCCATGTCAACGAACTCTGAAGTTTCGACGTTCCATGAGGTTAGTTGGGATTCTCCATCAAACTCGTAAAGAGTAATCTGTACATCACTAATATCATCGAATCCGGTGTAGACTGATAATTCAGGGTCTACATATTGGTTTTCATAACCATCCCAGTTATCTGTGAGGTATGCGTCAATGTAATCTGCAGATCCATCATCGTCATCGCCGTCACCATCACCATCGCCCATTTCATCATCGTCGCCGTCATCAAAGACCATATCTGATGAGATTTGGAATGGGAGAGCAACAATTTCACCAACATCAACATTGTCAAAGAGCGATTCAACTTTGCTTTCTGAAAGGACATTCATTTTCATCTCAGATCCTTCCATGAACATTGAGAAGTACTCGATTTCGCCTGCATCGTTGAATGCAATGGACATGTCTGGCATCATTTCATCGTCGCCCATTTCATCATCGCCCATTTCATCATCGTCTTGCTCGTTATAGCTATTCACTGCTTCGATGAACGTTAAAAGTTCATCACTGGTTAGCTCGCCGTCAACATCGAGGTCAGATTCATTGAATACTAATTCCATTTCTTCAATATCTTCCTCATCTCCGCCTTCGGAATTTAAAAATTCTTCAAAAGAGATAGTGTTGCTATTATCGGTGTCGAACATACACAAGACTGTTTCTGGAGTTAAACTATCATCGTTAAATTCTCCCATTGAAACGTTAAACATTTGCAGGTCGTCAATTGTACCTACAGGTGTGAAAGTGCCCATACATTCTGCGTATGAGAATATTTCAAGCATAACCATTGGGTCCATCTCATCGTCCATATTGGTTTCTTCAGCCATTGCAGCAATGATTTCGGTATGTGTTGTGGTCGTTGTCATAGAATATGCCTCGACTTCTGTAAGCATTGCCATCTGACTTTCGCATACTGCGACTTCTTCTGGAGTATCTTCATCAAAACACAGGTCTCCTTGTGTTTCGTATCCTATTTCGACATATATTGTTGTACCAATATGGGTCAAAGAATCAATCATTCTTATTGATGAGTCTCCGTTGTTTAGACCCATTACTGTAGATTTATGGTAGCCGTCAGGTGACCATGCTTGAGTCTCTTCTATGACTATTGTCGTAGTTGAGTTCTCGTCGGATTCTATCATCCCGTCCATCATAGCAGGATCCATTTCGTACATCATTGAAATTCCAAATGACTCATCCTGGTCAACGGTTAGGAAATCGTTGAGTTTTTCAATTGCAATCTCTTCATCGACTTCAATTTTCAAAGTTTCTCCGTCTCCGGAGTCTAACAGTTCAGTACAACCTGCGAGCAGGAGTGAGGCTACGAGAAGCATGACGAGTGATTTCTTCATACCTTGTCCGAGACGGGCACCAATATAAACTTCACACCTGCAAAAATCCAAGCTGTATGGCGATAAAATTACCTCGCTAAATAAATAGTTAGTTAATACAAGCGCCCCTTTTAGATAAAAAAGATTACAGAAGAAGGTTCAGTGAAGCGATTAGGACCATTCGGCCCCGAACATCACTTGGCATTATTCTGAGATGTACCGCCCTTGAATTCAGATATTTAGAGCGTTTCAAGTGCGTTGACAATATCTTGCCATAGGTCTTCTGTATCCTCGATACCAACTGACAAACGAATCAAGCCCGGAGTCATTCCTGCATCATATCGTTGTTTCTCTGGAATTGCTGCATGCGTCATTGTCCAAGGATGGTTGATGAGCGATTCGATTCCACCCAAACTTTCTGCTGTTGCAAATAATTTCAACTGAGCTGCAAAATTTCGAGCACCCGCTTCTCCTCCTTCGACCTCTAAAGAAATAATACCACCAAAGGCATTCATTTGCCGCTGTGCAATTTCATGGGTTGGATGACTTTTCAGCCCAGGATAAAAAAGACGGGTGACCTTTTCATTGTCCTGTAATCGTTCTGCTAGGATCTGTGCACTTTCACAATGACGGTTCATTCGTAAAGCGAGGGTACGTAGTCCACGGAGGATAAGAAAACAATCCATCGGCGCTGGTACTGCACCAACGGCATTTTGCAAGAATGAAATCTTTTCAGCAAGTACCTTACTTTGGGTGATTAAACAACCACCGATGACATCACTGTGGCCACCGATGTACTTGGTTGTTGAATGAACGATAATATCCGCTCCCAACTCGAAAGGACGCTGTAGAATTGGAGTTGCAAAGGTTGAATCTACAACGACGATGAGTCCATGTTCTTTGGCTTCTGCTGCTAATGATTTGATATCATGAACTGTAAGAAGTGGGTTGGTTGGACTTTCAAGCCAAAGAATTTTTGAGTTTTCACGAACAACTTTTCCAAGGTCTCCACCTTTCAATGGAGAATAACTTGTTTCAATGCCGAAGCGCGAGGCAATTTGGTCAAATAGACGAACTGTGCCACCGTAAAGGTCGTCGCACGCGATGACATGGTCGCCTTGTTTGAGCATTTGACTGATGGTTGTAATCGCTGCCATTCCGCTTCCAAAGCAGAAACCATATGCTTCTTTATGAGGCGATTCCATTTCTGCAAGCGCTCGTTGAAGGGCATTTCGAGTGGGGTTATCTCCACGTGCATATTCATATCCAAGATGGTCTGCAAAATCGTTTTGGACATAGGTGGATGTTTGAAAAATAGGCGTGTGCACAGAGCCTGTAGTAACTTCAGGGTCTAATGATGAATGTACGCAGCGGGTTGAATCTCCAGTCATTTCACCACTCCCATCCATCGACATCGAATCCGTTATCCCTTAACCAATCATCGTTGTAGACCTTTCCGAGATATGGATTTCCAGCATCAGGGAGAATAACAACAATCTTCGCCTTTTCTCCCGCTTTATCGTGTTCAGCAGCAATATCTAGTGCAATCTGTAAAGCTCCACCACATGAACCTCCACAGAACAAACCCTCTTGCTTAGCCAGACGTCGTGCCATTCGAAAACAAATCTCATCATCAACCATTCGAATTTCATCGATAACTGAAAAGTCAGTCGCTGGTGGAATAAAGTCTTCACCAAATCCTTCAACTTTGTATCCATGAGGAACACCCATGGTTCCATCTTCAAACCATTGTTTGAGAATTGACCCCTCAGCATCGACTCCAACGATTTTTGGAGCGACTTTGTCGTTTTCTTGTGCTTGCGCCTTCAGATATTTACCACATCCAGTTATTGTTCCTCCAGTACCCATAGTTGCGACAAAGTGGGTAATGTCACCTTGCGTCTGTTGCCAAAGTTCCGGCCCAGTTGAATGAATATGGGCTTTTGGATTTGATTGATTTGAATATTGGTCAGGATACCATGCTCCTTCAATCTCCTTGCTCAAACGCTCAGCGACCATGTAATAGGATCGAGGGTCTTCTTTTTCAACTGCGGTCGGACAAACTTCAACTCTTGCGCCCAAAGCACGTAGTAAGTCGATTTTCTCTTTCGCCATTTTATCAGGCATTGTGAATACACACTTGTATCCCCTTTGTGCTGCAACCATCGCTAGTCCAATACCAGTATTACCGCTGGTCCCTTCAACAATGGTTCCACCGGGCTTAAGCCAACCTTTTTCTTCTGCTTCCAAAATCATAGCAAGGCCAATTCGATCTTTGATTGAGCCACCAGGACTACAACGTTCGAGTTTTGCCCACACTTCGGAGCCAGATAAGTCAGCAGTCACCTTGTTCAATCGAATGAGAGGAGTGTGACCAATCGCTGAAACTACATCTTCGTAAACGCCATGAGGAAGTGCCATGTTGAACGCCAATTAATTCTGGTTCATCAGGCTTTTTAAATTCAATTTAATGTATTAGAGGCTAATTGGGGACTAAATATTTCATAGAAGCGTAGTTGTTTGTTCATCCCAAGATGATTATGATAAACACCAACTATGTGAGAATTAAGTTAACAAGGGGTTGAGACACAGAAACTTATTCAGATTAATTCCACACAATTTTTACCTTTGAAGTAATACCTCCGGAGAAAATAACATAAGAGAATCATAATACAGGTCATCTAATGAAGTCTCATACTACAACGGCCAAATTCATCCATTGGCTATTCATCGTTCTCTATGTGTATGGTATCTTCAAACAAGTGAACCAATTAGAAGACCTTGAAGATAATCAACTTCTACTATTCGAGATTATTTTCGCCAGTATTTTTCTCATCATTGTGATATTAAGATATTCTTACATGAGGCGTTTCAAGACATTTTTAGGCGCTCGTGAACCCGTTCATATTGTTCATTACTACTTCGCTCGTTCAGTGCATAAAGCCATGTATGCTTGCTTCATTCTTCTTCCATTGACAGGATTGATTATCGCTGGATTATACAGCCAAGGTTACACGGAAAACGCCACACCGGATGAAGAGCAAACTGTAATGGATTTGGTATTAGATATACACGGGGCTGTAGCAGACCTCAGTTATATGCTCATTTTACTTCACATTGCAGCAGCAATATACTCACGACTCAAGGGTGAAGGTGTTTGGTCATCGATGGTACCAATATTGAAAGAAAAGAAAGCCTCGACAAATAGTACCATCAAAAAAATATCTGAATTCGAAGAACAAATATATGATAAAATTGAAAAAATATTCACATCAAAAAAAGAAGATTAGAACTCTCTAGGTTGAAATCTCTTGTCCAAATATTTGCATCGTCGTCATTCCGTGATTAATAAAACAGCATAGATGCCACTGATGGAGTTAGTAGTGACCAATCTTGTTTAAGGTAAGAATGTGGACGGTCTTATGTTAGGGAAGGAGATTATCAATAATTTTCTAATTCTTATCGGAGGAACTAAGATGAATAATTTTGAATCACTGGGCCTATCACAAAAACTTCTGGAAGCAGTGGAATCTGAAGGATACACAACTCCCACTCCAGTTCAGGAACAATCAATACCTCCTCTACTATCTGGAAGAGATGTACTAGGTGTAGCACAAACTGGGACTGGTAAAACAGCAGCCTTCGCATTACCGGTTTTACAAATAATGAGTCGCTCAAGGACACAAGGTAAAAGATACATTAGGGCGCTAATTCTATCTCCAACCCGAGAATTGGCAGCACAGATTGGTGAGCGGTTTTCGGCTTATGGTGAACACTTGGATATTAGACATAAAGTCATATTTGGAGGAGTCAATCAAAATCCACAAGTAAGAGCATTACAGAAGGGAATTGATATTTTAGTAGCCACTCCTGGGCGTTTGCTTGACCTTATTAACCAAGGCCATATAGACTTAGGAAGAGTTGAATTCTTCGTATTGGATGAAGCGGATAGAATGTTAGATATGGGATTCATTAGAGATATCAAAAAGGTTCTAAAATTATTACCTAATAAGCGACAAAATCTCCTTTTCAGTGCTACTATGCCCAAGTCTATCGCTGATTTAGCTGGTTCATTCTTGAGTAATGCAGTGATGATTGATGTAAGTCCAAAAGAGGTGACTGTTGATCGTATCAAGCAAAAAATTATGTTTGTTCGCAAGGCTGACAAACGAAGGTTGCTAGTCAATCTAATCAAGGAAGAAAAAGTCAAGTGTGGAATTGTGTTTACACGCACTAAACACGGTGCAAATCGATTGGTAAAGCAACTAGACCAAAGTAGAATCAATGCAGCAGCAATACATGGAAATAAAAGTCAAGGTGCAAGAACAAAAGCACTCGCTGGATTCAAAGATGGCAGTATTGCAATTCTCGTTGCTACTGATATTGCAAGTCGAGGTATAGATGTAGATGGAATTACTCATGTTTTCAACTATGACCTTCCTAATGAGCCTGAGAGTTATGTCCATCGGATTGGACGTACTGCTAGGGCTGGGCGTTCTGGAGTTGCATACGGATTTTGTGATGAGTCAGAATCGGGTTATTTGGTAGGAATACAACAGTTGATTGGTCGTGAAATCGACACAGATATCGGCCATGAGTTCCACTTCTCGGGAGCGATACCTAAGCCAGATCAAAAGCCTGGTAAAATCAAACAGAAGAAGCCATCAAATAAAAAGTCTCAAAATAGAAACAAGCAGAAGAGTCAAGATAAAAGAAATAACAATGGCGACTCAAGGTCAAGACCTAATAATTCTCCAAAACAACGAAAAAATGGTAATAATAATCAACATAAAAAAAATCGGTCTAGACGTTCAAGAAGTAATAACTCACGCGACAATAACAGAAATCGTGATGAACGCTAGAAAATGATAGTTATTCTTAGCAACATCCATCTTTTCTCATAGGGGCAGACACAAAAGATATCTTATCCACAGAAGGTGTATTTTGTAACTGTTTGATGATTTTTCTAAAATTTGATGCCGTACCAAGCGCTTGCATTATATCTACACATGAGTGACTATGCTTTAGACAACTATGGTTATATGATGATATATCAAGCTCATGAGAATGTCTTATTTCTAAAATCTTACTTTCTATGCCATGTTGGTAATATATGATTAGGTTGCCTTCGACTACTTCATCATCCTTCATATCTTTTAGTTCTCCACGTTGTTGTACATCGGAAAAAAACAGCGCTGCATCTCTTAGGAATCTACTTCTATTTTGATATCCTGAATTGATTATTAAATCTTCTAGTATCTCTGCAAAGGCTTTGTCCGCACTAAAGGATATTATCTGACTCATATTACTAATACTGGACACCCACTAATAATAATTACTCTAAGGCTAATTATTAACTTGTATTAAATAGTTAATAGTGTCCGCAGAGCCATGCACAGTAATTGGCACAGAGCAGTTTTGGTAAGTTTGTTGATGATCTTTTCGAGTTTAGCAGGCTGTTTAGAAAGCGAAAGTGAAGATGATTCGACAGACTTGGGTACAATAATGGTTTCAACATATCACGTTGAGCAAATCGTTAGTGCAATAGTTGGCGATGCAGCAACTGTTGAAATCATGAGCCCGAGTAATGTTCCGGTCCACGACTATGAACCTTCAGCAGCAGATTTGATTAAACTTCAACAAAGTGAAATGTTCTTCTACCATGGTCTTGGACTAGAACCTTGGGTTGAGGCAACATTGTCTTCATTTGGTGAAAACTCAATAGATTCATATCAAACTCATGCAATGCCTACGGGAGAGGTTGCAGTAGATTATGAAACACTGTTAATCGAGAACCTATGTAAAATACTCAGTGGAACAGATTTAGAAATGAATAATCTTTCAATGGAAGAAAGCGATGCTAAGGATGCATACCTACATGCTGAGAATGTGAAGCATAGCCTTTCATTCCCAGAAATGCATGATGACCATGATGAAGATGGACACGACGAAGATGGACATGATGAAGATGGACATGACGAAGAAGGACACCATGATGATGACCATGACGACCACTCAGAACACGATGACCATAAGCATCTCGAGAGCGAAGAAGCCCTCAATGTAAGTACCACCGAGGGATGCCCTTCAGACTATGTAATCTCGATTTTTAACCTTGAAGCTGGAGAATACATTCTAGAATTTGAAGAAGCAGATGTAGAAACATTCGATATGGCTATTCTAAAGATGGGCGGAGGACATGCACATCACGACCACGGTGACGAACATGGTGACGAGCACGGCGTCTGCCATGATATGTCAGACCATACTAACAACGACATTGACAATGAAGCAGATTGTGAAGCAGGTGGTTTCATTTGGATGGAAGAAGAAAACCACTCTGAGGACGGAGACTACTGTCACGACACAAAAACTCACCAAAACACCAATCACACCTCTGAACATGATTGCGAAGAAGCAGGACACATGTGGATGGAAGGAGATGGACATGGTGACCACGATGATGAAATTACTGCTATAGGAGCCATGAAAATGGGCGATACCAACAATGACGGAAATATGTCTTGGGACGAAATCTGGACATTACTTAGTTCGGATGATGACCATGACGAAGATGGGCACGATGAGGATGGCCATGACGAAGATGGGCACGATGAGGATGGCCATGACGAAGATGGGCACGATGAGGATGAGCATGATGAAGAGATGGAAATGATGATGCCGTACTTAATGGCAATGTTCAATGAATCTGATGCAGATAATAATACATTACTTAACATGAATGAACTCGAAAATTTTGTTGAAACAATGGAATCATTAGAAGACGGTGATATGTCTGCTGAAATTATGATACAAATATTCGATACTGACGGAGATGGCGGATTGTCTTTTGAGGAATATATGTCCATGTTTATGGCTACTGGAGACGGAGATGACCACGACGAAGATGGACACGACGAAGATGGACACGACGAAGATGGACACGACGAAGATGGACACGACGAAGATGGACATGATGAAGATGGACATGACGACGATGATGATGATTTAGTGACTCCCGAAGAACTTCTTGAGGACGCTGACACCGACAATAGTGGTACAATGACTTTGGACGAGTTCAACGCTGCTTTTGGCGGTGAAGAAATTGATGTAAACGATCCTGAGTTCGCTGAAATTTTTGATAACAATGATGCTGATACATCAGGAGACCTAGATGTTAACGAACTTGAAGGATTTATTACTGAAATAGATGCTTACTTGGAAGGAGGTCATAGTGATGACCATGACGATGATGAACATGATGATGATGGCCATG
>Ga0228638_1001161_pt1 | contig 11015 bp, 9 predicted proteins | sample 48DmetaG_FD_182704 | JGI IMG/M metagenome (GOLD analysis project Ga0228638, IMG submission 182704) | Seawater microbial communities from Monterey Bay, California, United States - 48D | ecosystem: Environmental > Aquatic > Marine > Coastal | place: USA: California | collected 2016-10-31 | reverse complement strand
CCACTCCTGGACAGCCAGCTTCTGAAATCACACCAATTGATGAACCTTTTTTAGTTTTGAAAATAAAGTCTTTAAGTCCTTCGACTTTACCATGTTTGTCGAGTTCGAATATTTCTAACTCTGATATAGGTTTAGGATGTCCACTTTCTTTAATAAATCTACGAGCGGTTCTTGCTCTTTCCACTATAAAATGATCCAAAGTATGTAATACTTCCAATGTTGCTGGCGGTAGACTAGAAATCCCATCTTCGATTATAGGACAGGGTACCAAATAGATTTTTCCTTGCATGAGTGTAAGGTAACTATTCTGCGTGTTAACAATCCGTTAAAATAGATAACTCGACATTCAACCTACGAAAGGCTTAGTTTATATTAATGTTTTCTTATACAAAAATAAATTAAACAGCAACTTCATTTTTAAGTGAGAGATAGTATTTATTAACTTTGTGATCCTTCATTATCGAAGGCTTTATTTTAAAGAACAAAACGAAAATATGCAACCATCAGTAGACATAGAAGCACTAGGCCAGCGGATACACCAAGACAGTGCATTTATAGAAGTACTCAATGCAGAGTCATCAAAGGTAATCGTAGGACAAAACTATATGCTTGAGCGCCTACTCATAGGGTTATTAGCTAATGGACACGTACTATTAGAAGGTCTTCCTGGACTAGCCAAAACACTAGCAATCAAAACTTTATCTTCTGCAGTAGATGCAAAATTTAGTAGAATACAGTTTACTCCTGATCTACTCCCTGCCGATATCATAGGTACAATGATATATAATCCCGCAAAGAACGACTTCTTCGTACGAAAAGGGCCAATCTTCGCTAACTTCATACTTGCTGATGAGATCAACAGAGCTCCGGCCAAAGTACAATCTGCTCTTCTAGAGGCGATGCAAGAGAGACAAGTTACCATTGGTAAAGAGACATATAAGCTAGAGGAGCCTTTCTTAGTACTAGCCACTCAAAATCCTATCGAACAAGAAGGAACATATCCGCTTCCAGAGGCTCAGATAGATAGATTTATGCTGAAAGTCAATATAGGCTACCCTACTAAGGATGAGGAGAAACTCATTATGCGTAAAAATATACTCGGTGAGATCACACAAAAAATCAATGCGGCAGTAACTCCAGCGACTATTATAAAAGCCAGAGAATCTGTCCGTAGCATATACATGGATGATAAAATAGAAAACTACATACTCGATATAGTCTTCTCTTCTCGTAGTCCATCTCAGTATGGTCTCAGTAGTATCGCTCCGCTAATATCATATGGAGGATCTCCTAGAGCAACAATAAATCTAGCCCTTGCAGCTAAAGCGTATGCATTCATTCAGAGAAGGGCATACGTAATACCAGAAGATGTACGTAACATCTGCAAAGATGTAATGAGACATCGTATCGGTATAACTTACGAAGCAGAGGCAGAAAATATTACAAAAGACGATATCATAACACAAATTCTTAATACCGTCCAAGTACCCTAGTGAATTTTCTTTCTAGACATATCATAACAGCAATAATAATATTTATTGCCTTTAATATCTGTAACGCTCAGTCGTTACAAGAGTATTACAAAACCATTCATAAATCCACAGAATATTGTTTAAGTTACGAAGGTTTGTTAGATGAAGTATTTCCACTAGAAATGCTAATCTGCGGTGATAAAGGTTTGTACAAAATGAAGTCAAGCTATGATATCTATAGCTTATCCATAGAGGTAGATAATGACACAATAGAAATGATAGAAGAAGATAGCCAGGGTCGTAGTTCTGGATATATCACTCTTACCAAAAGTAACAATGGATTTTCTGGTGAGTGGAACCAAATAGAGTCTGCAGCCAGATACTCGTTTACTATTAATCAAGATGTACATAAAAATGAGCTAACCCCTTACTATATCACTCGACTCTCAGGTATTATACGTAGCAGGATAATAAACATTGACATCGACCATATCAATGGTACATTAGAGATACAAGAAAAGTATGGCCTCAAAAGCAGATACAAATCTAAATATACTTGTAAAGATAAGAATTGCAACAAAGTAATAATAAACCCAGAAGGTATCATCGGTGTCAGCTCGGTAGAAATCTACAAGAATAAGAGCGGTGATTACAAAATGATCGTACTCACTGCCGATCAAAATAGAGAAATCACTGAGTTGCGAATACTTTCTCAAATAAAAAAGAAAACTAAAGCATATTCTGATTACCGCTCTATGCTACTTGCAGAATACGCAAAATTCAATGATAAAGATCTAGATACATATCTCAAAAAAAAACAGGCACATTGGATAAAATCTACTTCCATTAACTTAAGAAAATTTCATAAAGCAGATTCTACAGAAATCGTTTCTGATCGACTCAAGTACCAAGCTTCTTCTTGGATAGATATCGAATTATGGACAGAAGACTTTATCTCTGGAGTACAATACAAACAATACAACTGGCAACCTGAAGTAGAAGTTACAGCATTTGCCTATCATATAGATAAGTCAAAAGCTGTAACACTTACTGACGTATTGGACAAAGACTGGAATCTGACCAACCTAGATAGTACTATTGACAATGAAAATAGTACTTGGGTAGTCGGATATGATGGAATATATAAAATCTATTTTGATAGAGTAAAAGGTATACAGAGAGAATCCTATCTCTATTCGGATCTAACACAATATATTAACCATGGTAGTTGGTTAGACAAATTGGTAGACCAAAACAAAATCAATGATTAGGCGCTATGGATACTAACGAACTCATCAAAAAAGTACGGAAGATCGAAATCAAAACTCGTGGACTGAGTAAGCATATTTTCTCTGGAGAATATCAGAGTGCTTTCAAGGGTCGTGGTATGTCATTTAGCGAAGTACGCGATTATGCCTATGGTGATGATGTACGTAATATAGATTGGAATGTTACCGCTCGTACTGGTGAACCTTTTGTAAAAGTATTCGAAGAAGAAAGAGAACTAACCGTAATGCTTTTAGTCGACTTGAGTAAGTCTGCCATGTTTGGTACTCAGTCCAACTTTAAAAGTGAAATCATAACAGAACTCGCTGCCGTGATGGCATTCTCTGCGATCAACAATAATGATAAAGTAGGAGCAATATTATTTACAGATAAGATTGAGAAATATATTCCCCCTGGAAAAGGAAAAACGAATACGCTACGTATCATCAGAGAACTTATAAATCATGAAGTAGAATCAGATGGTACAGATCTAAATAAAGCGCTAGAATATCTTAATAATGTACAGAAGAAACGTGCGATCGTATTTGTACTTTCAGATTATATGACTGACGGATATGAGACTGCGTTAACCGTCGCTGCTCGAAGACACGATATCGTAGGCATGCAGATATACGACGAAAGAGAAACGGAATTGCCCAATGTAGGACTCATGCATGTGCGTGATGCCGAGACAGACAAAACTAGAATACTCGACACCTCATCTAAAGTTGTTAGAGAAAGATATGCTAATTGGTTTGCTGAACACACAGAGAACTTTCGTCAACTCTTCGCCAAGACTGGAGCAAATTCACTTAGAATCAATACAGAAGAAGATTATGTAAAAGAGTTGTTACGATTTTTTAAACAACGAGGAAGGTAAAAATTTTTGATTGACAAGTAATACTTGTTACATCATTTAGAAATACAAAATGCTATTAGATAGCTCAATGATAAAAGAAATTAAATACATATTACTATTGCTTCTGATTGGGAATATTGCATTCTCACAGAATTCTATATCTGTAACCGCACAGCAGGATACTATATTGATAGGAGATCATTTGATTATCGATGTAGTATTACGCACGGACAATGTCAATGATCTCGTGTCTATCGACTTTACGGGCTGGCGTGATCTAATCAATTTAGCCTACCCAGGAGATACAATCAACTTGGAAAAAAATACTACCGCAGTTATCATCGGTAATAATGAATGGGGTATCTCCGATCAATATTTCAGCACTCCAGTAGAGGCGATGGAAGGTTGGTTCAAAAATGGAAATACCATAACGAAGCAAATCAAAATATCAATCTATGACTATGGTATATGGGTGCTACCGTCTCCAAAGATTACCAATAAGTCTGGTAAAAGATATCCAGAATTAGAGCCTGCAAGAATATGGGTAATACCGGCTAATATGGGTATGGCGCAAGACAGTATGGAACTTATGCCAATCAAATATATCATCGCTGAAGGTGAGTCTTGGGAAGATTACAAAATCTGGTTCTACTTACTTGGCTTTGCGCTACTAGCTCCATTACTTGTTAAATTATTTTTTGGAAGAAAAAAAGACGAGGAAATCGCTGTCGAAAAAGAAATAATTATTCCAGCTCACAAGAAAGCTCTTACTGCATTACAATCCCTAAAGAGTGAAGAGTTATGGCAATCTGGAAACATAAAGAAATATCAGTCTGAATTGACTGATATCGTACGTAGGTATCTAGAAGATAGATTTGATATAAATGCATTGGAGATGACTACAGACGAAATCAGCAGAGCTTTACGAAATAAAGATTTCGACACTAAACATAGTGTTACTCTTCAGAGAATACTGACGATAGCTGATTTGGTAAAGTTTGCAAAAGCAACTCCACCACTAGAAATTAATGCAGAGTTTATGGATGAGGCTATAGCCTTTGTTGAAAGTACAAAGAAAGAAGATGTGGAAGACCTTAAAACTGACATGAATTGAATATTATACATAACATAGAATTCTCTTCTCCTTATTGGTTGCTACTATTAGCGATCATACCGCTTATGCTATTGTATAAGTACTATAGTAAGCGTCAAGAGATTGAGCCTATGACCTTCTCTACTTTAGAGTCCATTTCTGGGTTATACAGTTGGAAGGAAAAAGCAATAAAGTACTTGCCCATATTAAGATATCTTGCATTGGCCGCGCTAATGTTGGCCATGGCTAGACCTCAACAAACACTTAAAGAAGAAGTGGTAAAAGCAGAGGGAATAGATATCATATTAGCGATGGATCTTTCCTCTAGTATGCTAGCTAAAGATTTTGATCCAGATCGACTAACCGTAAGTAAAGAAGTGGCGGCAAAGTTTGTAGACAAGAGAGTGTATGATAGAATAGGATTAGTCGTCTTCGCTGGTGATAGTTTTACACAGACTCCTCTCACAACAGATCATAACATACTAAAAGACTTCTTAGCCAATATTGAATGTGGAATGCTAGATGATGGTACAGCCATAGGTATGGGTCTTGCCACAGCAACGAATAGGCTGAAGAATAGCAAGTCAAAAAGTAAGGTTATTATATTATTAACTGATGGAGTGAACAATGCTGGTTACATCAAACCATTGACGGCTGCAGAAATTGCAAAAGAATATGACATGAAAATCTACACGATCGGAGTAGGTACTACAGGTGCTGCACTTACTCCTGTGAATAGGCGTAACGATGGTAAGTTTGTATTCGGAATGAGTAAAGTGAATATCGATGAAAAATTACTTTCTGAAATATCAAAGATGACTGGCGGACGGTATTTTAGAGCAACAGATGAAGCTATGCTCAATAGCATATATGACGAGATCGATCAGTTGGAAAAAACAGAAATGGAAGTCAATGTATTTAAAAGATACAAAGACATATTTCGTATTCCGCTGATGCTTGCATTCGGACTATTATTATTAGAATTTATTTTAAGACAAACAATATTAAGGACTTTACCATAGATGTTTAGATTTGAAAATATCGATTGCCTATATGCCTTGCCCATTGTATTGGTCTTGGCCGCACTCGTATATTACCTTATGAAGCGAAAGAAAAACCAACTGGCTAAAGTAGGAGATCCAAAACTACTAAATCGATTGATGAAAGATAGGTCAACAAATAAAGAGTGGTTGAAATATGGTTTATGGTTATTCGGAATAGCATTTTTGATAATTGCTTGCTCCAATCCTCAATGGGGAACGAAAAAGGAAAAGGTAAAAGCCACCGCGGCTGATATCTATATAGCACTAGATATATCACGTAGTATGGATGCTAAAGATATATCACCATCGAGATTAGAGCGTTCCAAAAAATTCGTCGAAGAACTTATAAATACTCTAAAAGGTGATCGTATTGGTTTAATCTCTTTTGCGGGTAGTGCATACTTACAGATACCACTTACCTCAGATTACGCAGCGGTACAATTATATGCCAATGCTGCCAATACCGATCAAGCTGGAACCCAAGGAACAGCAATACAAGAAGCTATCGATCTAGCGAGCAAAGCATTTGAAGATGATACGCCACACCAAAGAGCGATCATAGTCATATCAGATGGAGAAGATCACGATGATACGGCCATATCTTCAGCTAGTGATGCTAGGGATAATGGATTGGTCACCTTCGCGGTAGGAGTTGGTACAACAGAAGGCGGTATGATCCCAGTGCTAGATAGGGGTCGTGAGACATATAAGAAAGATGAAGAAGGCGTTCCTGTCATAAGCAAACTAAACATGAGTTTGATGCAAGATTTAGCCGATGCTGGTGGAGGTAATTTTTACCTTATCAATCAAGGGAGTGATGCTATTAAAGATCTAAAATCAAGACTAGACCGGTTACAAAAAAGAGATGTAGAACTAAATTCATTTACTGAATACAACAGTTATTACCAGTACTTTTTATTTGTTGGATTGTTATGTCTATTATTAGAACAATTAGCAACCCAAAGGAAATCCGGCTTTGACAAAGATGGAAAAAGATTGTGGGACTTTTAAATAAACTTTAATGAAGACTACAAATATAAAAAACCGCAGAGAAATAAGATTGATTCTGATTGCACTATGTGTTTTTATTAGCATAACGCTACATGCACAGAGTAAACATCAATTACTACGTAGCGGTGATGCATCTTACTCCGCAGGAGAATATTCTAAGGCAGAGGAGGCGTATAGAAAAGCCATAGAAAAAGAAGGGAAGTCACAAGCGAAATACAATTTAGGTAATTCGCTATACGAGCAAGAAAGATATGATGAAGCACTCGAACAATATCAATCGGCTATCAATTCTGCACCTAATAACCAATCTAAGAGTCAAGCCTATCATAACTTGGGTAATTCGCTTTTCAATGATCAAAAGTTAAAAGAGAGTATGGAGGCATATAAACAGGCTCTAAGGTATCGTCCTGATGATTTAGAAACAAAGCACAATTTATCTTATGCTAAACAAATACTGAAACAGCAACAACAACAGAAAAAACAAGAACAACAGGAAGGAGAAGAGAGCGAAGAAGAACAAGAAAACCAAGAAGAGCAGCAACAGGAAGGAGAAGAGAGCGAAGAAGAACAAGAGAAGAAAGATCAAAAACCGCAAGAACAAAATCAAGAGCAACAGAACGAGGTAAACAACGAATCTGAGTCTGAATCTACTAAAGAGAAACGTGACTTAGACAAAGAAGATGCTCGTAAGCTCCTAGAAATAGCAGAGAACGAAGAGAAAAAAGTACAAAAAAAAATGAGGAAAGTTAGTAGAGGGAAAAAGAGAAAAAAAGATTGGTAGCTTAATCGAAAATAAAAATAACAAATAAAGAACATAAGCCCGAAGAATCCAAAAGCGAACATAGTCAAATCGTTGATTTTAAAAAAGAACGCACTTTAGTCGGAGAGAAAACATTTATACTTGAAGATTTCTTAGCGCTAATAAAACTCCTTAATAAAAATGTCAATCCTGACAAACTGAAACACAGTCATGATATTTTTTACAACTTAATAATATGAAATACTTTCTATTAATTATTAGTATATTTTTAACTATAGATATCAGCGCACAGACTTCTATATCTGTATCTATTTCTGCAGATACTATTGGATTGGAAGATGCGATAAAAGTTACTTATAAACTATCTGGAGCACAAGAGAAACTAGAAATACTACCATGGGAAGGGTTGCAGCAAGTTGCCGGACCAAATGTCAGTAGTTCGTTCTCCTTTGTTAATGGTGTGAGCTACAAAGAGTATAGTGAGAGCTACATACTAGTGCCAAAGTATGAAGGAATAATATATATTCCATCTGCATCAGTAGTAATCGATGGTGAACCAATAGAGACCGAACCTATTGAACTATTCGTAGTAGCAGAGCCCACTTATCAGAAAAATAAAAATAAAAATAAAAATAAAAGTCTAGAAAGAAAGTCTATCAAAAAATCACCTACTCAAAAGAGTAAACTAGACGATGAAGCGGAATATCAACGCTTACTGAAAAAGAGAGAGTTGGCTAAAAAGAAAAAGAAATTTTAGAATACATGTAACCTAATGACTAAAGCACTTAACATATTACTATTACTTTTTTTGTCGTCAATGATATCTTTAGCTCAAAACGTCAGATTTGAGGCTAGTGTAGATGCTCGAAAAATAATACAAAACTCAACAGTCAATGTTGAATTTACAATCCATAATGCTGAAGGTCAGAGTTTCACTCCTCCAAAATTCAATGGATTCAGAATAGTAGGTGGACCGAATCGGTCCACTCAAATGAGTTTTGTAAATGGCAAAAACTCAAGCAAAAAGTCTTACGGATATGCATTGATGGCCACTAAGCTTGGGAAATTTAGAATTGGTGCTGCAACCATAGAAGTCGATTCCAAAAAATATCAAACCGAACCTATTACTATAGAGGTAGTTAAAGCAGACCCAAAAAGTATGCAAGCTTCTGAGGAATACGACTTCTTTGTCAAAGCAATACTTTCTGATAGCATTGCAATTATAGGGCAACAAGTCGTACTCAATTATACACTTTATACTAGAATAGATATTCAAAACTATGACTTAATGAATGAGTCAGACTATGATGGCTTCTTCTCTGTGCCGCTCGAAGGAAGACGTGAAAGAGCACAACGTGAGATAATAGACAATAAAGAGTATTACGTACAGAGTCTTAAAAAGGTTGCCTTATTTCCGCAGCAAACAGGAACCTACGAGTTCGATCCTGTAGTAATTAATTTGGGTATTCGAGATGGCAGTAGAAGAAATTCATTTTTCCAAAGAAATACTAAAAAGATACAGCGCACTACTAATCCAATAAAAATTCAAGTAATCGCTAATCCGCCCAACGAACCCTTAAGCTATTCCGGAGGTGTTGGGTCATATGATATGAATGCTCAAGTAGACAAAAAAACAATCACAACTGATGATGCGATCAAAATCACTATGATCATCAAGGGTTCTGGAGATGCAAAAATTGTCACCGCACCGAAACAAGATTTTGACCGAAATCTAGAAGTATATGAACCTAATATATTGAGCGAAGATCAAATGGTTGACAAAGGGTTTGTGAGTTCGCAAAAAATATTTGAATATTTAGTAGTCCCAAAAAAAACAGGCCAATTTACTATACAACCAAAATTTAGTTATTATAGTCCTGACAGCAATAGATATGAAACATTAACGGCTGGACCATTTTTATTCAATGTAGCTCAAGGAATGAAAGCAATCAATACCATGGAGGCTGTGAAGTCGGACAAAGTATTATCCCCTCTGATTGCAAGTCCAACTTTTGTATCTAAGCCTACTATCCTATTTGGAAGTATATTGCATTGGGGATTGTTAGGACTGATACTAGCCGCAATTCCATTCCTGTTCATGTATAAGCTCAAACTCCGTAAAGAGGCAAATATAGACCCTCGACTGATACAAGCTCAAAATGCTGAGAAAGTAGCTATTGCAAAACTGAGTGTCGCAAAATCTCTTATGAAGGCTGGATCAATTCGTCAATTCTACGAAGAGATACAAAATGGAATATTTGGCTATCTATCTGATAGACTCGAGGTTCCCTATAGTCAAATGAACAAATCAGATATCAATAAAATTCTCGCAGATAAAAATGTGCCACAAGATTTTACTGATCGTGTATCCACAATACTACAAAAAGCTGAAATGGCCTTATTTGCTAATGCTGGAAGTGTAAGTATGCAGGAAAGCTATAATGGTGCTAAGGAATTAATATTAGGTTTAGAGGTGCACTTTAAAAGGTAGTTTTACTCTTTAAAAATTCATGTTTTTCACCTTAATGCAATTTCTCTTATGCACAATTAATACAAGATTATGGACAGCCACAGAGCATCTTAGCTGTATATCTTTGACTTGTTAATCTATAATATTCCGCCAATGCAATTAATAAAACGATAAATATTAGCACTAATTTTTTTAGTATTCCAAAAAATAAAAAGGGGGAATCAAAGTAACCACTATTGCCTAATAAGCTCTCTCGTTATTTCCTTCAAAGAAATTGATGAATGCTCTATTTACGACTCGTACGCCGCCTGCAGTAGGATAATTACCTGAAAAATACCAATCTCCATTATTATTAGGACATGCCTTATGAAGATCAGGTAAGGTTTGATAGATCACTTTTACAGGAACTGTTACGTGAGCAGGAGTAACTAATTGTGCGATCTTTTCGGATATCTGTTCATCGGTGTATCTAGCATAGAGAAACTGAATAGCATTTTGCATTTCTTCTGGTGGAAGAGTCTCTTGATGTTTGCAATCCCAATATGCTTTCTTGAGTAAATCTTCTTTACCATCTTTCTTAAGCAATTCTATCAGAGCATTAAATGCTACAAAGTTTTTCATCTTACTCATATCGATACCATAGCAGTCAGGATATCTAATATGTGGCGCAGATGATACGATTACTATTTTTTTCGGCTTGAGTGTATTTAGTATATTGATGATACTTTCTCTTAGCGTGGTACCACGTACAATACTATCGTCCATGAGTACGAGCGTATCTACATTATTTTTTACAATACCATAAGTAACATCATATACGTGTTTTACTAGCTCATCACGCGAGGCATCATCCGCAATGAATGTTCTCATCTTTTCATCCTTCACCGCTAGCTTTTCTACTCTTGGCTTGAAGCTTAGGATCCTATCTATATCTTCTTCAGTTGCGTCTGTACCTAATTCCAGAAGTTTTTTCTTATTGATTTTGTCCACTTCCTTTTGGATACCTTCAACCATTCCAAAATATGCCACCTCTGCAGTATT
>Ga0228638_1001153_pt1 | contig 11069 bp, 10 predicted proteins | sample 48DmetaG_FD_182704 | JGI IMG/M metagenome (GOLD analysis project Ga0228638, IMG submission 182704) | Seawater microbial communities from Monterey Bay, California, United States - 48D | ecosystem: Environmental > Aquatic > Marine > Coastal | place: USA: California | collected 2016-10-31 | reverse complement strand
CATTAGCTAGCATTATATTTCGATTATATACTTATTATGTCTAATGAGGGATGATATTTGGCCAGTAACTCAAGAATAAATACAGAATCATCAGATTTTAGGGAAGAACGGAGGGTTAAGATGGCAAAAAAGAAACTACTCTTGAGAATCGACCCTAAACTCCATGATGAGTTAAGAAAATGGGCGGATGATGACTTCCGTTCTATCAATGCACAGATAGAGTTTTTATTAAAAAAGGCTGTAGCAAACAATAGGCGAGACTCAAATGACTGATGAAAATGAGGATTTTTGGAGTGAGACCGAGGGCAAAGGTCAAAATATTATTCAAAATATAACTTATAATATTCAAGATAGTGCAATATCTGGAGATTTGAATGGCGCAGTTAAGCCAGATGTTGAAACTCAACAAAGTCCCCCTCCAGCACAAATGAATATCAATCAAGAACTTTCACAACCGCAATATGACAATAATCAGCAAGGTATGCCAACTCAATCCTCCCCGACACAACAGTATTACTCCAACCAACAACAAGGAATGCCTAATCAAATACACGGACAACCATCAACGATTCCTATTTCACAAGGCATTGCAGTAGGCTATTACCCACAGACATCAGCAGTTACAGCGATTGTCCTCGCTGCACTTTCGTATGTTATGTGCGGTATTATAACTGCTATTCCAGCAGTAATAGTTGCAAAAGGTGCACTGGAAATTACAGACAAAAACCCAAATCATCCCGATGCAGGTACTGCCAAAGCAGCACTTATCCTCGGTTGGATAAATATTGGGTTATTTGCAGCAGGTATTTTGTTTTGGATGTTAATCCTCGTTCTTTCTCTTTCTTTTGCCTGAAATTGATTGTTTAAATAATCTCGAGACGTTTGTTTAGCGTTGATTTTATGAATTCTAAAAATATACTTTACTTTGCCTATGGTTCAAATCTTGATTTACAAGATTGGTCCGATTGGTGTCATGAAAGGAAAGAAAACCCTTCTGGTTTAATCGAAGTTGAATCCGCTTTTCTCCCAGGATACAGTTTGAAATTTCACTATTACTCTGGTGGGAGAGAGGGGGGTGCTGCTGATATTGTTGAGGCAGATTTAGGAGATGTTGTACCCGGGGTTCTATTTGAGATGGATGATTATACACTTGGACTAATGGACCGTAAAGAAGGCGTTAAGAGTAAATCATACCAACGTAAACAAGTCCATGTTATCACCTTAGATGGCCAAGTAGTCGAAGCATTAACTTACGTAGTTTGTCAAGAACGTGTTCAAAATAGATTTGTAGAGCCAACCTTACCTTATGCTGAACTAATCCGAAACGGTCTCGAAAAGCGCGGATTGCCAACCACGTTTCTAGAAGCAGCAATAGACCAGAATATAGTTTCAGGGGAATTGGATGAAATATTTGTTTATGGGACGCTGATGGAAGGGGAATCTCGCCACTCTCTATTAGAAAATACAAGTCTGAAAGTCTCTGAAGTTTCTACATGTAAAGGCAAATTATTGCATATTTCAGATTTCCCGGGCATGATATACGATGTCGATTCAAACATTACTGGGGAATTATATCGTTGCAAAGCAATATCTCAAACCCTTGCAAAACTTGATCGAATAGAGGGATTTTATGGATATGGATTTGAGGACTCCTTGTTTATCAGAATAATTTCAAAAATACAAGTAAGAGGAGAATTTGTTTGGGCTTGGACATATTTATTCAATGGTGAAAGCGGAGATGAAATCACATCAGGCGATTGGCGTAAAAGAAGCTAATTTAATGAATCAAAATCATCTATGTATGGTAGCAGTGCGTAACTAAGTCCTTTCAAACTCTCAACAACTCTAGTTTCTGGCTTTAGGGCTTTCATTAGGGTATTACGTGTTTCTTGACTAACTTTCATATCAAAACTTTCTAGTAAATCCACAATTCTTCTTTGTAACCTGCCGCCAGTACGGTCCCAGTCCATAAGAACAGAAATAACCACCCCCCTATCAATACTATTTCTAGTCCCGTAGGTTTCGAAGAGATGTGTGACGACCCTTTCAAGGCTCCATCCTCTGTTTAAAACCTCAATCACTCCAGTAAAACCCAAACTCTCAAGGGCTATTTTATCTCTCTTTCCTTCGACTAATATTGGGCAATATATTTCGCGATTACGTCTTCTTTCTTCTCCAATGGACTGACCAGCAATCATGAATCGTTTATTTGGGTCATTCGAACCATTAGCCTGCCCCTTAGAATGCATGTTATTCACCCAGTTTTAACATTATAAGATCTATGATTTGTTTAGTATCTTTAACCATGATTTTGATCCTTTTCATTCGAGATGTATGGCCACTTATTATCTCAATCGAAGATTTTTCAAGTTCAAATGTTTTTGATAAAACATGAATTAAGGCAATATTTGCTTTCCCGTCTTTGGCTGGTGCCGTAACTGCCACGCTTAGTCTGTCTCTCCACTTATTAAATCCAGTAATGCCGGATCTTTTGGATTCTGGTTGAACTTCAATATCGAGAAGAATATCCCCGTCTAGGGTATTTTGTATACAAGAATAAACCTCCATAATTTCACCATTTTGGGCGTTCGATATTACTTCCATAAAGTGGACTTATTTTACACGCTCGGCGCGCTTGGTAAAGGAAAAACTAAGGTTCATATACTTTCACAGAAAGTGAGGTACTGCTAGGCACCATGAGGTGTGTAAATACATTTAGGCCTAGCCATATTTCGACAAATCCTTAAGGGGTACTACTCGGGCGCTGCAATAGGTCAAGACCATGCCAGCAGACGACACCGTTTTTTCTGTTCTTTATGAGAAATTCTTGTTTTGGGGAATTTTAGTTGGAATTCTAACCTTTGCGTGGATGTTTTACGCGATGGCTAGATACCGTCAAAACATAGTCCCAGACACTACTGATTTAGATCATATTGTGGTTGGTTCTTTTCCGCTTGAAAGGCATAATACGAGACTGGAAGTTCTATTCTATGTAGTCCCGACAATTCTAGTTGTTTGGCTAGTTGTCTTATCCTTGTCATCTAATACGCAAGTTTGGGTAATACCAGAAGATGACGAATCATTCAATGTGGAAGTCGTAGGAAAGCAGTGGTTTTGGGAGTTTAATTACTATGAAGAATTAACCTGGCAAGATGACCCGCGAGTTACTGGAATAGACGTTAACTGGGGTCAAGATCTAGTGGTTCAGTTCTCAAGTAATCCCGATGCCACTAATATGACTATCACATTTGGCACGGTTGCTACAGATTATTCACTAGATTCTCAATTAGGAGTCAAGAGCATTCCGTCGAGTTTCGATAGATTCAGTCATGCATTAGTTGAAATTATAGATTCGGAAGGAACAGTATTGCATACTTGGAATCATATTCCAATCAATCATCAATTATCCACTGCTTTAGGAGACCATATGATTGTACCATGTGATGATGAAGTAGTACTTTCCCTGTTCTCTTTAACTAGCGATTATAGCGAATTAAACAGTACTTACTGGGGCGTCCAACATTCATTCTGGCTGCCAGAATGGGGCGTCAAAGAAGATCTTGTACCAGGTCTAGAAGGCGGCACAATGATGTGGTTCTTCCCCGATGACCCAGGAACATATGACATACGTTGCGCTGAATATTGCGGAATGGACCACTCGAAGATGATTGGAAAGATAGATGTTGTATCTCCATTTATTGATGGTACTTACACAAATTGTGATGAAGATTCAGGCCTTCCAAAGGCAGGAGGCGGTAATTGATGCGTAAATTAGCAATTGGAATTTTGGGATTGATATTATTATCAATGTTTGCAATCCCTCAATTTACTGCAGCCCCGGGAGGAATTGGCAACATTGGAGATAACGGATGTTCTTGTCACGGAAGTCCTTCAGCAGATACCACAGTTACTGTTACTGGATTACCTGAACAATTCAATGCGAGCGAAACCTACCCATTCACTGTCACTGTCACCAATGACGCTATGACTCTGTGGGCCGATGGTATTGAAGAAGATGGCTGGAATACTCGTGTTGGTGGATTTAGAATACTTGCTTCAAAAGGTACTGTGACTTCAGTTGACCCGACCTTAAGTCAAGAGAAAGAGGGTGGCTTAACTCATACTGATGAAGGTAATAAATTCCGAACATGGGACTTCGAATGGGTTGCTCCAGCAGATGATACAGTGTTTACAGAATTCACTATCAATGCTAATGCAGTAAATGGCGGTTCTGGCTCTCAAGGAGACATGTGGAACTCGTACCAAACAACTGTATCAGGAATTAACGCTGGAGATTTAGCACCAAGTGTTAGAGCACTTGTTTTACTTCTAACTGCTATAGGTCTAGCTTTGGGACTGGTTTTACTTGGAATTATGTGGGTTTACTATTCACGTTCTCCTGATACATTCACTTTAGGTAATTTCTGGGCTTACCTCAAACCTTGGTTAACTACTACAGACCACAAAGAAGTTGGTGTAATGTATTTCCTTTATGGATTCATTTTCTTCCTTGTAGGCGGTTTCTTAGCGCTATTGTTTAGAATACAGTTGGCAATCCCGGAAAACACTTTCCTGACCGAATCAGAATACAATTCATTCTTTACACTTCACGGAACAACCATGATTTTCCTCGCTGCAATGCCGATGATTGCAGGTTTCATGAATTATGTTCTACCATTACAGATTGGTGCTAAAGATTTAGCATTCCCAAGAATCAATGCAATGGGTCTTTGGCTACTAGTATTCTCTAGCCCATTGATCTACACTGGTATTTGGTCTGGAGAAGCTGCAGACATTACTTGGGTTATGTATCCACCCTACTCTTCTTTGACAGAAGCAAATCTCGGTGAAGGAATGGCACAATATGGTTCTAACCTTGGAACAACAGCCTTTATCTCGGGAATGTTGATGCTTGGTGCATCTTCTACTCTGAGTGGTGTTAACTTCATCACTACTGTGTTTACAATGCGTGCTCCTGGAGTAACTTGGATGAAGATGCCATTATTCTCTTGGTCTGTTTTCGTCAGCGTTTTCATGTTGTACATGTCCTTACCAGCATTGGTTATAGGATTGGTATTCCTGCTCTTTGACCATACTATTGGAACAGTTTTCTTCACCAGTGGTGGTGACGGATTGCTATTCCAGCACTTGTTTTGGTTCTTTGGTCATCCAGAGGTATACGTAGTGATTGTCCCTGCATTTGGGATAGTTTCCGAAGTACTTGCTACTAGTGCGCGTAGGTCTATTTTTGGATACAAGTCAATGGTTCTGGCAATGGCCGGAATCGGGGTCGTTGGATTCATTGTATGGGGTCACCACATGCTCACTTCCGGAATGGATGCTTTCTGGCGTGCTGCTTTCATGGTAACTACGATGGCTGTAGCAATACCTACAGGGGCTAAAATTTTCAATTGGTTAGCAACACTTTGGGGTGGAAGTCTAGTAATGAAGACGCATACTCTTTGGTCACTTGGATTCTTAGTTACTTTCACACTCGGTGGAATCTCTGGAATGTTCTTCCCTGTTGCGGGACTGGATATTCACTTCCATGATTCATACTTCGTCGTTGCTCACTTCCACTACGTATTCATCGGCGGTACTGTCTTCGCATTATTCTCAGGAGTTTACTACTGGTATCCTAAGGTGACAGGTCGTAAATTGAATGAGAAACTGGGACTTTGGCATTTCTTGATTGGTTTTTCTTCTTACAATGCAGCATTCTGGCCAATGCACAAACTGGGCATTATGGGGATGCCAAGAAGGACTCACTCCTACTTGGAAGAAACAGGATTTGCGGAGTATAACTTGGCAGTCAGTATATTCGCCTTCATCTTCGGTCTTAGCCAACTTCTTCTTGCATGGAATATATTCCACTCCAGAAGGTCTGGAGAACCCGTTGGCAAAGATCCATGGGGTGGATGGTCTCTTGAATGGTCTACTACTTCACCACCACCAACTCCTTCATTCCACGATATCCCTACACAGGGTGACATGAATGAGTTATATGGGCATCATTCAGACAAAGATTCTCTTTCAGATAAATTATGGAAAGGTAAAGCAAAGGGGGCTGAAGAATGAGTTCACACAACAACCATGTTGAAAATTCGACATGGATGCGTGCAGTAATGATGGCTGGAATTTTTGCAGTCATTGGAATAATAGCGTTCGCAGCTCTTGGTATTGGAGTAGCAAATCAGAAGCATGAGGTCTATGATGATGCAAAGCACGCTTACCATGATGCTAAAGAAGATCCTTTGACGACAAGTGAAGAATTAGATCACCTCTACCATGCTGAAGAAGAAGCACATCTTTCTTTCTTGACTTACCGTGTAGCAGGAGTCACGATTTTAGTAATGTTTAGCATCTATGCTATTTTCTTAGGGATTGGTGGTTTTGTAAATGCCTTACAACCCGACGAGGAGCATGATGATCATGGTCATGACGACCATGAAGAGCATCACGGTTCAGCATCACCTATTATTTTCAGTTTAGGTGTGATGTTATTCCTGATGGGATTCCCAACCTTTGTGGTTGCTTGTAAAGCATTGATGTCACAGGGCGGAACTTTCGCATTTGGCGACATACTTCTAAGTTTAATTGGATTGAATTTTATTATGCTTGGTGTAGCAAATTGGTGGAAAGAAGATTTACCATTCATTGGCCATGGTGAGCAAATTGCGACCTCTGCACCTTTCGAAGGTGAGCATATCAGAAAAGCAGGTATTTGGGTATTTATTATGTCTGAGATTATGGTTTTCGCGACCTTCTTCTCCTCATACCTACGTGTCAGAACAGAATGGTGTACTGACTGGGCTATTCGTGCATCAGAGGAAGGAGATTCCTGTTATGGAGTTGCTGAGGGAAGTGTTACAACCGCTTCAGACCTGTTAAGATATGACGTGGCTACCTTAATGCCAGGAGCAATAAACACCTTTGCACTAATCGTTTCATCATACACCATTGTATTAGCATTGAAGACTGCTAAAGATAAGAATTGGGAAGCGCCTACAAATTTTATGCGCTTTGTTCTACCTGATAAGAAGAGAGCCATTAGAAATTATTTGATAGCAACTCTTCTACTAGGTTCATTGTTTATTGTTTTGAAGCTCGTGGAATGGAGCCATCTTGTCGCTGAAGGATTTGATATTGGTAGTCCACAGGGTTCAATATTTTATGTTGCAACTGGCGCTCACGGACTCCACGTTTTCGTCGGCCTTTTAGTAATGCTTTACTTAATCTTCAAATCCGATACAGTTGGATTTGATGAAGACAACGGCCAAGGAATCGAATATTTTGGCCTTTATTGGCACTTTGTAGATTTAGCGTGGGTTGTAATTTTCCCAGCATTTTATTTGTATTGAGGTGATTAAATGGGAGAACATGCAGCAACAGGAATTGAAAAATGGCTTTTGGATAAGACAGGTAAAGATATCTACTTTTGGAACTTCATAGTATTGATGTTCTTCACTCTTTTTGAAGTGGGCGCGGTATTCTTTGAGAAAATCCCTGGTACTGAAATAGAGATTACTAGACTTATGGTATGGGCAGTTCTAATTGGGGTTGGAATCATAAAGGGATATGGAATTGCTGCTTATTTTATGCACTTGCGTGGAGACCCTAGGATTTACACTAGAACCGCTTTATTCCCTGTACTCTTTGTCCTGCTGATGCTTTGGGGAATTGGACTTTCCAACCCTGAAGCTGTTACAGAATTACCATCTTGGTGTACCCCTAATTGGGATTATGCAACACGATAAGTGCATTCTCTAATATAGCAAAAGCCATGAGTGATTGAACATGAAGCGTAGAATTATAGCCTATTTTTTAATTAGCGTCCTATTGGTTTCTCTAGTACCAACAACTTCAGCTTACAAGGGATATCAGTTATCTAGAGGGGCGATATCAGATTTCACCTTAATCGATCAAGATGAGAATAATGTGACTCTGAGTTTATCAAACGGAGAGATACTAGTTGTGGCCTTTATTTTTACTAGATGCCCCGATGTCTGCCCGGTTATTACTCAGTCTCTGAAATCCGTTCAAGACGGTTTATCATCTGATTATAGTGATGATGTTGGGTTTATGTCTATTTCAGTTGACCCGGAATATGATACCCCTGAAAGACTGAAAGCATTTACAGAATTGCATGATGTAAATTGGCCACACTTGACGGGAGACCTAGAGGCTATGGAAGAACTGTGGAATAACTTCGGGCTTGTCGTCCAAAAGAATGTTATCGAAGCACACGTCGCTGATGAAAATGGACACCAGTCTAATGATTCTACAGTGATTTTTGTCGATGGTGAAGGAAATTCATCAGAATTGATGAGTTTGCCAACAGCATGGTCTTTGACGAATGCAATTGTTGACGAAAATAATTTATCGATAAATTATTCAACACATCCACAATATGGTCACATGATTTCAGGAATAAACGGCACTGAATCCCCTTCAGATTGGTCTTGGTATTGGAGATTTATGGTCCATAATGAAACATCCGAATCTTGGCAAGAATCTAGTGTTGGAGTTGATTTTGTTGATTTAGACGAATATCCTAATATTGCTTATTTAGCATCAAATGCCGATGAAACTCTACTTTCTAAACCAGCCAACGATACATTCAGTATGTCCTTGGTTTATCCAGATAATGCTTCTGAGAATTTCATCTTTGATGAAGATGATTTGACAGCATGGCATTTAACAATAGGAGCATTTGATGGGGCAGGTGTCAATTATTCTTCTTCTAACCACCCACAATTTGGCCACTTTTTCTCATCCTTTAATGATGAAGACCCTGCTTCAGATAATTGGTCATGGTATTGGGAATTACATACTTGGAATGAATCTGATATGTCATGGGAATATTCGCAACTTGGCGTCGACTCTATTGAAGACCCACAATATATCGCATGGGCAAGAAATACAACTGAAGACTCCGAAATTCCACTTCCGGGGGCCGTTCAAAGTATGATTGACCAACAAAACAACCAAGTTTGTGATGGCCATGGTTGGGAAATGGGTTCAGGGTCTGGAAAGCACTGTATGTGTGATGAAGGGTATGAGTGGCCTGAAGATACTATGCTTTCATGCGTAAGTGTTGAAGTTGAAGAGGAATATTCAGTCGGGCATTCTACTACAACTTTCATCCTAGATGGTGAACGTAAACCAAGAGTAGCATGGACTGGAGATAACTGGGATCCATCTGAATTCATTTCTGACATAGAAACTTTGGCTGCACTCGAAGGTCTAATTGACGATTCTAGTGAAGGAATTCCTGGTCTTACCTTTGCAATAGCGTTTATCTCAATGGGTGCGGCTGCAATTGCAATAAATGTCCGCAGCACGTCGAATGAAGAAGAAAATTAGAATCCTGTCTAGGGGAAAACAAATCATATAGGAACTTCTCGGATGGTTTAGTGCAGAGATCGCATAGCTCGGTAGTGCGGTGGACTTGAAATCCACTGTCTTTTAGACTCGGGGGTTCGAATCCCTCTCTCTGCGCCAAAATCATTTATTTGATTAGTTGGTAGGCATATTTGATAGAAGGGTTATCAAACTAAAGCCTCTCTTGCTTTATTATGCGAAGAGGGGTTTTGGCGGTTTATCTTCTCGCTCTGATTACTTTAGCAGGCTGCCTAGGCCCTGAAACTGCTTCTTGGGGTTCTGATGGAATAGAGGTTGATTTTTCACAAGATGGAACTACAATTAGTTCTGATCTTGGTGCTTCATCAATTGAATATGAAGATGTTTTACCGGTAGGATGTGAAGTAGGTGATACAAATTATCTTTCCACAGATGCTTCCTCACCAGTATCGTTTACTGGTTTACTTTCATCAAGCTATTTTTATGAATCTCATGATGATATAAACGGGGCTAAAGACCTTGAATTAGCAGTAACTACTTCGGTAGCGATTCAATCAATGACTTTTGACAAAGCGAGTAATGTTATGGAAGGAGAGAGTTCTAGAGTTGACCTTGAAGATTGGTTTAGACCTTTAGAACCACAAACTCGAGCGACACCTTTTGATTTGGATTCAGTAGATAGTGAAAGTGATGATTACTGGTATGTGTTGGGTTTAATCCCTACTACAGAAAACATCCATGACGGAATGCGTTCTTTAGACGAATGGCATCAACCGGTTACCATCGAAGGATACCTAGTCAATCCAATCGAAAATATATCTCCTGTCGGGTATTTCAAGTCAGGAAATAACTCTTACAGCCATAGTGTTGACTCAGACTGTAATCTAGTGATTGGCGAAGATCACAGAAAGAGTGTATATGTTCTTGTCGAAAGAATAATTTTCGATGGTGCGGTTGTAAGCGATGATGGAGATTCTAAAGACGAATGGGCTTATGGTGATGTCCCATTCTTCGGTAGAGCTGGATACATTATGTTCTTCCTAATCATTGGTTTAGGTGGAGGATTTGGTCTCTTCATACTTTCACAATTATTCGTTTTGCATGGTGCTAAATCAACAATGAAAACTTTGCTTGGAAAAGAAGGCATGGAAAAAATAAAGAAGGTCGCATCAGATATTCGTAGGTCAAAAGCAGCGGGTATGATTTCTCCTAAAGAGAGGGCAAAGCAACTGGACAGAGAAGCAAAACAAGACCTGAAAGAAAAACAAAAATCTAGTAAACCCTCCAAGATGAAAGAAGATAGCACAATTGCGGGTTTTGATTTAGATAGTGTTCTTTCTTCTTCGCCATCAAGTGGTAAAACCTCTGAATTTGGTAGCGGTAGTTCTTCAGTAGTCGCAACTAAAGAATCGATTGAAATTGATGAAAAGCAAGAATCAAGAGGTTATGATTCTCAAGATTACTCCTACCAAGAAGAAGAGAAGCCAGCCTGGCAACCTCCAAAGAGAGAATCTCGTACAGAGCAACGTTCCAGCAATGTTGTAAGTAGTGAGCCTCTAAAGCCGAAGAGAGAGCATTTCTCTAGTGTTGCGACAAAGACCACAAAGTCACCTCCTGTCGTTAAGAAAAAGAAAACGGTAAGAAAGCGTAAGAGCGTAAAGAGTGCTCCTTCTGAACCAGCTCCTGAACCGCAACCAGAGAAAAGT
>Ga0228638_1001140_pt1 | contig 11169 bp, 10 predicted proteins | sample 48DmetaG_FD_182704 | JGI IMG/M metagenome (GOLD analysis project Ga0228638, IMG submission 182704) | Seawater microbial communities from Monterey Bay, California, United States - 48D | ecosystem: Environmental > Aquatic > Marine > Coastal | place: USA: California | collected 2016-10-31 | reverse complement strand
TTGCCCCTCAGGCGTCGTAATCGTAAAAACATTCTCAGGCGCTGGGCCGGATCGCCACGACCACCCAGCAGTCGTCGTCTCGCTAGCAGCCGTCACAGTGCTGACCGCACTCCAGACACCGCGTGCCAAAACACGGTCAATCGCATCACCCTCGCCTCGAATGATGGCGCCATCGCCCGGAATGCAGCGAATCAAATGATGGAATTGGGTCTCAATCTCGGCCAGATCAGCGAAAATATCGGCGTGGTCGTATTCGAGATTATTGATAACGAGGGTGTCGGGTCGATAGTGGACGAACTTAGAGCGCTTATCAAAAAAAGCCGAGTCATACTCGTCGGCCTCTACAACAAAATACCGACCCTCGCCCAGTCGAGCCGAAATACCAAAATTCACCGGTACACCCCCAATCAGAAATCCGGGTGCCAATCCTGCTTGTTCCAGTATCCAAGCCAGCATGCTCGCCGTACTGGTTTTGCCGTGAGTGCCTGCGACGGCCAATACCCATCGGTCTTTTAAAATATGCTGACCCAACCACTCAGGGCCAGAGGTGTAGTGCAAGTGCCGGTTTAGCATGCTCTCAATCGCTGCGTTGCCGCGCGACAGCGCATTGCCAACGACGACACAATCGGGGGTAGGCTGTAATTGATTCGCGTCATACCCATCCGTTACCGCAATACCGCTCTCAATGAGCTGAGTACTCATCGGCGGATAAACATTGGCGTCACTGCCCGATACGCGGTAACCGCTGTCCCGTGCAAGCAGCGCTAAGCCCCCCATAAAGGTGCCACAGATGCCCAAAATGTGAACGTGATCAGCCAAGAAACGTCTCCTTCCACTGGCCAGATTAGCATGCGCCGTTTGCCATTGCGCCGCGAGGGGTCTACCTTACGCCCCGTGTTCCACTCCCCCTAATTTCGTGAATCATGACGCGACGTAATTTGTTTTATGCCCAATCAGGGGGAGTCACCCCAGTCATTAACGCCTCCGCCGCCGGTGTCATTCAAGCAGCTAGGGAACATCCCAAACGCATTGGCAAAGTCTTAGCAGGCCAAAATGGCATCGTGGGCGCTCTGCAAGAAAACCTGATCGATACATCGTGCGAAACCAAAGGATCGATCGAGGGGTTAATCAGTACTCCGGGAGGGGCCTTTGGTTCCTGTCGCTATAAGTTGAAGAGCTTCGCAGAAAACCAAGCCGAATATGAGCGCCTGATCACCGTTTTTAAGGCACACAACATCGGTTATTTTTTATATAACGGGGGTGGCGATTCCGCCGATACCTGCCTTAAGGTCTCTCAGATTAGTGAGCAGATGGGTTATCCCATACAGGCCATCCACGTCCCCAAAACCATCGATAACGACCTGCCGCTGACAGACAACTGCCCAGGCTTTGGCTCAGTCGCTAAATATGTGGCCATATCAACTCGAGAGGCGGCGTTGGATATCGAATCAATGTGTGCCACCTCCACGAAGGTTTTTATTCTTGAAGTCATGGGGCGACACGCCGGCTGGATTGCCGGTGCAAGCAGCCTTGCCGCCACAGAGCGAGGGGATGCCCCGCACATTATTTTGTTTCCTGAAATCGCTTTCGACCAGACAAAATTCCTCAGTAAAGTCAGCGACTGCGTCAAACGCTTTGGATATTGCGTCGTTGTCGCCTCTGAAGGGACCAGCACCGCAGATGGCAGGCTGCTCGCTGATCAAGGAGAAACCGACGCATTTGGCCACGCTCAACTTGGGGGTTTGGCACCGTTGCTGGCTAGCATGGTGAAAGAGCACCTAGGTTTTAAGTACCATTGGGCCGTAGCCGACTATCTGCAGCGCGCCGCTCGTCATATTGCCAGTCAAACCGATGTCGATCAGGCGATTGCGCTCGGACGAGCGGCAGTCGAACTTGGCTTAGAGGGCGCAAACGCCATCATGCCAACTATCGAGCGAAAACCCGGCAAACAGTACCGATGGCGCATTGGCACCGCGCCACTGCATCGTGTCGCCAATCGAGAGAAGAAAATGCCCCGTCGATTCATATCAAAAGATGGGTTTGCGGTTACTGCAGCGGGCAAAGCCTATTTTGAACCGCTGATCGCCGGCGAAGCCTACCCTGACTATCATCGCGGCATGCCACGCTACACACGCCTAAAGAAAGTATTGGTGCCCAAACGCTGCCCCCCCTGGCAGACATAGCGCCTTAAAACACTGTGAGGCGCACGCAACGAGCTCGCGCCTAGGTCATCAAGACGTATCGCTTAAAAATAGCCTCTGCGTCCGTCTCCAACAGAGACATCATTTGCAACGGAGCGTGGCACTGTCCCGCTGGATCAGCATCGCCACGCCACAGCGGAAGACACTGGCTCAGTGATAATTGCCGAAAGTAGCCCTCTGCCACCGGTCGATAACTGATATGCCATGGCTCAGGCGCAACACCGCCGCGATCAACGTCATACGGTTTATTAAAGCCTTCCGCGTTATCAGCCGAGATCTGATCATCCAACCAAGCACTCATCTCAGCAAAAACGCCTCCTCGCTGATATTCGCTGGTGAGCAGCTGCGGCGCATAATCATCAGTCACGGTTGAACGATCCCAAATATCAAAATCCGTGCCCCAGTGGTGCCGAGACGTGCCTGGCAACGCAGAAAAGCGCAGGATCGCAGCAAGCCAGTCAGTATCCGATAGCGCTACGCGATGCAGACCCACCCCCTCCTCATCCACTACGGGGCGATGACCCAGCCACTTAGCATTCACAATGTCTGATTGGCGACCGTAACTCCGGAAAGCAGACGCCACCCGCAGATCAAACCCCTCGGTCGCCGCTCGCCTACTGAGCGCAGTGAACGCATTGACTGCCCTTTGATGCGCCCACATCCCCTCCGCGAATTCAGATAAGCCCTCGCGAGAAAGGCCCAACACTGTCAATGCGTCAAAAACGATGGATTTTCTCCGATATATCGTGCACTTACGGGATAGATGCCCTGCAGGTTGATCTCATTGAACAACAGGTATACCTCCAGACCCTCCGCCATCGCTTGCGCCATGTAGCCCGCATAGGCTGGGTCGACTTGCTCGGCAGGCGCCACGCTCGTGATCGCTTCATGCATCACGCAAAAAACCAGCGCGGCACGATGCCCCCTGTGAATGGCCGCCACCAACTCAGTTAGATGCTTACTGGCGCGAGTACTGACCGCATCAGGAAACGCACCCTTTCCCGCACCAACATGCCATGTCACCGACTTCACCTCGATATAGATACCGCTCCCGCTATCAACGAAAAAATCCGCCCTAGATCGATCAGCTAACCTCACCTCAGATTGTAGCGACGCACCACTGGGCATCAAGTCGGGTAAGAGCCTTTTCCGCAATGCTTCGGCGACAACGCGATTCGCCATGGCCGCATGAATACAAGCCAACCCCGTTTCGGTCTGCACCAACTCCCAAGTCCATGCCAATTTACGCGCTGGCTTTGGATGAAAGGACAACCAGACCGCGGCATCGGCCGGCTGACACCCTGTCATGGCGCCCGTATTGGGACAATGAGCACACACCAGCTGCTCACCCTCAGCCAAGACCACATCGGCTAAGAAGCGTTTATAACGTCGACGCAAGGCTCCCTTGGTAAGAGGCGGGAAATCCATAAAAACGCCTCCGGTCAGAGAAATAGGAACACGCAGCCTTGCCGACAAGCGCTAAATACTAGGCCTTTGCAATCTATGCTGGCACGAAGGGCGCAGATCTGGTAGCTTCCCCGCCCCAAATACGCATGACAAAGTCTGTCGTGCTACTTTACGAGGAATCGCACCACTATGGCCAGCCGCAAATCAGCCAGCGCAAAAGCCAAAGGCGCAGCACCTAAGAAAAAAGCACCCGCTAAAAAGAAGGTCGTCGCTAAAAAAGCGACCGCCAAAAAAGCACCTGCTAAAAAGAAAGCCGTCGCTAAAAAAGTGACCGCCAAAAAAGCACCTGCTAAAAAGAAAGCAGCCGCTAAAAAAGCGACCGCCAAAAAAGCACCTGCTGCAAAGAAAGCCGTCGCTAAAAAAGCGACCGCCAAAAAAGCACCTGCTAAAAAGAAAGCCGTCGCTAAAAAAGCGACCGCCAAAAAAGCACCTGCTACAAAGAAAGCCGTCGCTAAAAAAGCGACCGCCAAGAAAGCACCTGCTACAAAGAAAGCCGTCGCTAAAAAAGCGCCCACCAAAAAAGCACCTGCTAAAAAGAAGGTCGTCGCTAAAAAGGCGCCCGCCAAGAAAGCACCTGTTACAAAGAAAGCCGTCGCTAAAAAGGCGCCCGCCAAGAAAGCGCCTGTTACAAAGAAAGCCGTCGCTAAAAAGGCGCCCGCCAAGAAAACGGGCGCGCGGGTGCAAGGTCCAAAAGTAGCGAGGGCAGTCGGCGCACTTCAAAAGTTCGACGATTTTAAGCCATACAAGCCAAGTCGTAGCGAGAGCTACATGAACGATGAGCAAATCGAGCATTTCCGAGGCCTGTTGCTTCAATGGCGGGGAGAGCTGGTAGACGAAGTGTCGCGAACCGTCACGCACATGAAAGATGAAGCTTCCAACTTTCCTGATCCTGCTGATAGGGCCACCCAAGAAGAAGAATTTAGCCTTGAGCTACGGACTCGCGATCGCGAACGAAAATTAATTAAGAAAATCGACACTACCCTAGAAAATTTACAAAATGACGACTACGGGTACTGCGATGCGTGTGGCGTTGAGATTGGCGTTCAGCGACTTGAGGTTCGGCCCACTGCCACTCTTTGTATCGACTGCAAAACGCTTTCCGAAATTAAAGAGCGTCAGGAATTGGGTTGACGGCTCCTGCCTCCGAAGCCGCCCCTCCGACGTACCGGGGCCGCTTTGCTCCCTCCCCCACAGGCCCGCTGCATATGGGGTCCCTTTACACTGCGCTAGCGAGTTTTTTAGACGCTCGACATCATCTCGGTTCTTGGCAACTCAGGATCGACGACATTGACCCGCCGCGCGCGGTAATCGGAAGCGTCGAACGCATTCTCGCGGGGCTCAAGGCACATGGGCTGCTTTGGGACGGCGAGGTCGTTTATCAATCCCAATCCGCGGATGCCTTTGAGCGCGCAATAAAACAACTTGGGCAGTCGGGACGTCTTTTCCGATGTCGCTGTACGCGCGCCGACCTCAAGAAAACAGGTTCTTGCGGCCAAGTATGTGTCACCCAACAGCATACTGACGATGCCCCTCATAGCCTCAGAGTGTCAGTTGATCGATCACTGCTCACCGACTTTGACGACAGCTTCCTCGGGCCACAAACCATCACCGTCGAAGCACTCCCCGAGGATTTTATCGTCAAGCGACGTGATGGCCTGTTCGCTTACCAACTGGCAGCCGCGGTCGATGATGCGCAACCGAACTTCACTCACATCGTGCGCGGGGAAGACCTCCTCGACTCTACTCATCGTCAGCGCTGGCTGCACGCCATTCTGGGGCTCAGCTCGCCGCAATACGCTCATGTCGCGCTGCTGCATGGCACTGACGGCAACAAACTGAGCAAGCAAAATGGCGCGCCTGAGGTCAATCTGAGCCAAACGGCGGACAATCTCCGTCAATGCCTAATGCTACTTCAGCAAGCACCACCGCCAGCATCGGCACGCAACCCTCAAGCAATTCTCGAGTACGCTACCGCCAACTGGGCCCCGCCATTGCATCTCATCCAACATCCATAAGTGTTACTTTTTCACTCGCAAGGTGATACCTGATCGGTAACATGGACTGACCGATCACCACCTGAGTGGATCTATGCACATTCGGTTACTAGAAGATGATCCAGCGCTGCGCGAGGCATTAGTCGCGGCGCTCTCTGACTGTAGCGTCGCGGTGATGCCTGAGCACGCACCCGAGTCAGAGGAGGATCATCACTGGCGATCAGACTGTGAGCTGGTCGTGCTCGGCCATCATCAAGAAGCGAGTCGATTGGCCTCGCTAACGCGGGCGCTGTGGCCAACACCCGTGATCATCTTGCTCAGCGAGCCTTCTACGGCCCGGGTCGTCGACGCAATGCGAGCAGGTGCCACAAACGTGCTGGATCGCGCTATGGATGCCTGCCTCATCGCGCAGTCTGTCCGAGCAACCGGTGAAGCACAGCAAACCCAGCTGGGCGCGAGCAAAGGGCAACGCTATTTTTATCCCGAGAACTGTCGCGCTATGCACGACCTGCAGGCATCGATTCATCGCATTGGCAAAACCGACTCGACCGCTTTAATCGTGGGGGAAACGGGCACCGGCAAAGAATTAGTCGCACTACAACTGCACGAAGCCAGTGCGCGCCATGATCAAAACATGATTACGGTGAACTGCGCCGCCATCCCCGAAACACTGATTGAATCAGAGCTCTTCGGCTATGAAAAAGGCGCCTTCACGGGTGCCACCAGCAACAGGATGGGCCTGATCGAAGCCGCGCACAACAGCACCTTATTTCTCGATGAGATTGGAGAACTGCCGCTGGCCGCACAGGCCAGATTACTGAGATTTATCCAAGAAGGTGAAATTCGCCGCATTGGCGCCATCAAAAGCACAAAGGTGGATATCCGACTCATTTGCGCGACGCATCGCCGCTTAGATGAGCTCGCGCAAAGCAACTTATTTCGCCAAGACCTCTACTATCGGATCAATGTTTTGCGGCTGGACATCCCCCCGTTGCGGCAAAGAGGAAACGATATCACCGCCATGGCTAATTGGTTCGCTACTCAGCTGGCAGATAAGCTGGGCGTACCGCCTCGCGCATTTTCGAAAAAGAGTCTGGAACTGATTGCTCACCACACCTGGCCCGGTAACGTTAGAGAACTGCAAAATGCGGTAGAGCGTGCCCTGATCATGTGTGACGACTCGCTGTTAGCGCTTGATCTGCCCGTTGGCATAGGCCCGCCAGAGGGCACAATCCCACCTGAGAGCACAATCCCGACTGATCGCGCATCCGAGAGACCAATCGACGATTCGGCCGATGAGTTGTCTCTAGAGGATTACTTCCAGCGGTTCGTGCTGCTGCATCAAGACGCCATGAACGAGACAGAGCTCGCGCAGAAGCTAGGCATCAGCCGCAAATCCTTGTGGGAGCGAAGGCAGCGCTTCGGCATGCCCCGCACTAAGCCAAAGGCCGAGGGCTCAGCCTCATCGGACTGAATGCAGTTTTGTAACACCCCAGTGCACTTCTGTAACACTTTCTGCGGGGCGCTGCGTGCGTGACCGTTCAACAAAATATTATCCCCATGTTTTTTATGGTTTTTTTCATGCTGGCATAATACCTGCTCCCTTATACGTAGAGCCTTAATAATAATAAACGGCCCAATAATAAAAACGACGTCATAACGGACCTGGGTGGGGAAGGAGACTTCCCCATGTTTCGTTATGCAATACTCAAACCTGCTCAAGCCGCCTCAGGCGCTCAGGCTGTTCACCCCCACCCGGATAGCGAGACACCCCCACATCAGCTACCATAGCGGCCGTCTTGGTAACGCGTTAACCGGCATCATCGCACCGTCAGCATCTTCAACCGGTATCATCGCTTCGTAAGCCATCATCAAGACAGTCCGCGCTTGCCGCCAACTGTTAGAGTGATGAACAGAGTGACCAAATTTTGACCCAACAGACACAAGCCGCACCGTTCAACGGCTCTGACTTCTCGCATGGCGCTACCAAGGTCGTGCGAGGGCTTCAGGATGCTGGATTCACAGCCTATGTTGTGGGCGGTGCCGTCCGCGATTTACTCCTAGGACACCGCCCTAAGGACTTCGACGTCGCCACCAATGCGACCCCAGAGCAGATCAGGCAGTGCTTTCGTAACGCCCGCATCATTGGCAGGCGCTTTCAAATCGTCCACGTCCGCTCAGGCGGCGAAATTATTGAAGTCACTACTTTTCGGGGCAACCATGCTGCCGCGCAGGCAGGGCAGCATTCAAAGGCAAGCGAGTCAGGTCGGTTATTGCGCGATAACGTATACGGAACCCTCGAGGAGGACGCACTGCGCCGAGATCTCACTATTAACGCGCTCTACTACGACACCTCATCCAACACACTCATTGACCAACTCAATGGCGCGGCAGATATTGAAGCGCGGATGATTCGCGTGATTGGGGTGCCAGAAGAGCGGTACCGAGAGGATCCAGTCAGAATGCTGCGGGTCTTGCGCTTCAGTGCCCGATTACAGTTTGACTTAGCAGCCGATACCGAGACTGCTATCGCAAGTACTCGGTTAATGCTGGGCGACATTCCCTCGGCACGATTATTTGACGAGTGGCTCAAACTGTTTATGAATGGTTTTTCTGCCCCCACCTTTACCTTACTAAAACACCATGACCTGATTGCCCTGCTGATGGGCGATAACATTGGCGAGGCGCTCCACAAGGAGCAGTCTGCGAGTTTGCAAATGCGCGCCATGCGCAACACCGATCAGCGGGTCGCTGACCGGCGACCCGTCACGCCAGCTTTTCTGCTCGCTGCACTCTACTGGCCCGCAGTCGAGCAACTGGCACTGAGACTGGAAGAAGAGGGAGAGCCCACCACTCAAGCGATACATAGCGCAGGTCAGCAAGTCGTCCATAACGCTTGCCAACACCTCACCATTCCAAAGCGATTCTCATTGGCCATGCGCGACATTTGGGACTTACAGCCCCGCCTCGAGCGCATGCAGCCCAAAAAGATCACCGACCTCCTTGCCCGGCGGTGGTTCAGGGCCGCATTTGACCTGCGCTTACTGCGAGAAGAAGCCGGTAACTTGGGGAGCCAGTGCAGTGACTTTTGGACCGCGCAGCAAAAGGAACACCCTGACTTGGTGGGCAGTGCCAGACCACGTCGAGACGATCAGCCCAAGCGACGACGCAGACCGCGAGGTAACGTACGCGCCCCATGAATCACGTTTTTATTGGCTTGGGGTCCAATATTGATACCCCCTTAGACCGATTGTCGGAGGCATACCGACACCTCACGGCACATGCCGATTTATCTGCGACCAGCCTTTCCAAGGTTTACGTCTCGTCTCCGCAAGGCCCACAGGACCAGCCCGATTTCTACAACGCAGTTGCGGGCTTCACGGCATCGCTGTCACCCCACGAGTTGCTCACCGCACTGCTCACCATCGAGACAGCGATGGGCCGACAGCGACTCAGGCACTGGGGCGAACGATCCATAGACCTCGATTTGCTCCTTTGCGGGAACGAGGTGATCGCAACTGATGCACTGATCTTGCCCCACCCTCGCGCTCACGAGCGGCGCTTTGTGTTAGATCCACTGTGTGAACTGCTTGGCACTGATTATGTGATGCCCGGTCAGCCCTCCCTCGGGACGCTGCTGTCTCGATGCACGCAACAGACGATTAGCGTATTGTGTGAGTTCCCTCAGTGACAGTCGTTACAGGAGGCCCCTCTTTGCTAGAACGACAACCCGCATCAGGCTTATCCCTTCGCGGCCGCACTGTGCCGGCCTTCATCGCGATTGAAGGTCCCATCGGCGTCGGAAAAACAACGCTCGCCCGCAAAATTGCGGAGACTTTTGAATACGATCTGCTGCTGGAAGAAGCGGAGATGAATCCCTTTCTCGAGCGGTTTTACCAGAACCGAGAGCAAACCGCGCTGGCAACACAGCTCTTCTTTCTTTTTCAGCGGGTGCAGAAGATTACCGATATAAAACAACGTGATATGTTTGAGAGTACGCGCGTCACCGACTTTATCCTTGAGAAAGACCCGCTGTTTGCCCGCGTCAATTTAGAACCGGCAGAATACGCGCTCTACGACAAGGTTTATGAGAAAATGCACGTCGAGGCGCCCACACCCGATTTAGTCATCTACCTGCAAGCGAACCCGGAGCGTCTACTGGAGCGCATTGGTAAGCGTGGCATTGATGCCGAGCAGTCGATTGACCGGTCGTACCTAGAACAACTCAATGAGGTGTACAGTGAGTTCTTTCTCTACTACGATGCGGCGCCACTGCTGATTGTTAATGCCAACGATATTGACCTAGCAGAGAGTGACCGGGATTATGAGCAACTCGTTGACTATATGCTGAACATTAAGAAGGGACGCCATTATTTTAACCCGACTTTTTTTAGCTGAATTCCGACTCTTTGTGAGCGGCCTGGAGTCAGCCCAATGACAAAACGAATCACCATCAGCACACTGGACGCGATGAAGGCGTCCGGCGATAAATTTGTGATGATCACCGCTTACGACGCCACGTTCGCGCGACTGGCCAGCGAGGCAGGCGCAGAGACGATATTGGTGGGTGATTCGCTCGGTATGGTATTGCAGGGCCACGAGACAACCATTCCCGTGTCACTCGATGCTATGGTGTATCACACAGAGTGTGTCGCGCGCGCGAAACCTCGTTCCCTCATTGTGGCTGACCTGCCTTTCATGAGCTTTTCCAATTCGGATGACGCCCTGCATGCCAGCACTCAGTTGATGCAAGCAGGCGCCCAGATGGTGAAGCTGGAGGGCGGAACCTGGCTCAGCGATAGTATTAATCGATTGGTCGAGCGAGGCGTTCCCGTTTGCGCGCACCTTGGATTAACGCCTCAATCGGTGAATGTATTTGGCGGATATCGGGTCCAAGGCCGCACCCCCAAAGAGGCCAAGTCGATCCTTGCCGATGCAGTCGAAATTCAAGACGCCGGAGCCAGCCTGCTGGTCTTGGAGTGCATTCCTGCAGAACTCGCTGGAGACATTGCGTCAAAACTGGATATCCCAGTTATTGGCATCGGTGCGGGCGGAGGCACTGATGCGCAAGTGCTCGTTTTACACGACATGCTCGGCATGACGGAAAGTGCGCCGAAGTTTGTGCAAAACTTTATGAAGGGTGCCGACTCGATACAAGATGCGCTTGCCACCTTTGTGCGCGCGGTGAAGTCGGGGGAATACCCTCAAGAAGAGCACACTTACTCCTAAGGACCGGCATGATCGTCGTCTCCGATAATAAAGCGCTTAGAGGTCACCTCGACTCAGTCCGCGAGCAATCGCGAGTCGCGTTTGTGCCCACCATGGGCAATCTTCATGACGGGCATCTCTCCTTAGTGCATCAAGCCAAGGCGGCAGCCGAAATTGTTGTCGTCTCGATTTTTGTCAACCCGATGCAATTTGGCAAAGAGGAAGACTTAGCCACCTACCCCCGCACCATCGATGCCGATATAGCGGCACTCAAAGCGGCGGACGTTGACGTGGTATTT
>Ga0228638_1001122_pt1 | contig 11251 bp, 10 predicted proteins | sample 48DmetaG_FD_182704 | JGI IMG/M metagenome (GOLD analysis project Ga0228638, IMG submission 182704) | Seawater microbial communities from Monterey Bay, California, United States - 48D | ecosystem: Environmental > Aquatic > Marine > Coastal | place: USA: California | collected 2016-10-31 | reverse complement strand
AATTTTTTTGAACCTTTCCCATGGCTCTTCGGTTTCAAGCATCGAAAAATATGGAGCGACTCCCGTTCCGGTAGCAAGAAGCCAAAGAGTTTTACCGTCAGGAACCTCTTCCAAAGTAAAGAATCCATTAGCCTTGCGCTTTACAAAAATTTTGTCGCCAAATTTTAAGTTAGTCATCGCATTCGAGAGCACACCATCGATTGCGGTGTAGAAAAAAAACTCAATAGGCTGTTGACCTGGTGCGTTGAGGAACGAGTAAGGTCTAGCGATGCGTTCACCCTCAAAGTCTAGCCCGAGGCTCGTAAATTGTCCGGCTTTGAACTTCTCAATGGGCGCATCGATCCTCAAAGAGAAGAGGTTCTCAGTCCAATGAATGTTTTCTATTACGCTGCCTTCAACCCAGACTGTCATGATTCTTTCTTTCCTTGGTTCTCATAATGTATTTTTGAGGGATTCTTCACTGGATCTATAGTACGAATTTCTATAGGCTTCTTCCATTGTTTACAACCACATTTGCATTTTAAAAAGAGATTACTCTTTGCTGGTTGGTTGAACGTCCGCAAATTTAGAATAGATTAGGTAAAAGTGATGTTAAGTGCTTGGTTTCGGATTATGCTCTGGAAGAGAATACTTGGTGCCTTAGTAGCCGGTGTCATTATCGGCATGCTTTGGGGGAGCGATGCAGCAAGTATTGCTTGGATTGGGGACCTTTTTGTTCGTCTTATTCGTATGGTTGTTGTTCCGTTGGTTTTCGTTACTTTAGTGTCGGGGGTGGTGTCAATGGGAGACCCTTCGAAACTTGGTTCTTTAGGCGTTAAAACTCTGGCGGTTTATATGTCAACAACGTTGGCAGCTATTCTAATAGGGCTGACTCTAGCTGCTTACTTACAACCTGGCATCGGTGTTGATTTGAGTTTAGCTGTGCCAAGTTCAGTCCAAGCCCCCATTCCGTTGTCGGAAAGGTTGTTAAGTATTGTTCCTTCAAATCCCATTGCAGCTCTGGCTGAAGGCAATATTCTGGCGATCATATTTTTCGCGTTGTTAGTTGGCATTAGCCTACTCGTCATTGGTGAAAAAGGACGGCCTGTATCCGAGTTAATGAATGCGAGCACTGAAATGATGTTAAAAATTACGCATTGGGTTATGGAGGTCGCTCCCTTTGGGGTTTTTGCATTAATAGCTTCGGTTGCGGGTAATCAGGGAGTTTCGGCTCTCCTTGATGTTGTTATTCTGGTAGTTTGTGTGGTGCTAGCTTGTGCTGCCCATATGTTAATTATTCATGGCCTTATTATGATGCGAATCGTTTTGCGCTTGTCTGCGGGCTCTTTTTTTAAGGGAGCGCGCGACGCGATGTTAGTCGCTTTTTCGACTTCTTCAAGTTCTGCAACGCTCCCGGTCAGCATGTCAGTGGCAGAGAATAAGCTTGGGATAAAGCCTGTTGTGGCTTCGACCGTGCTCCCATTAGGGGCCACGATCAATATGGACGGAACCGCGTTATATGTAGGAATTGTTTCTGTCTTTGCGGCTCAAGCGTTCGGAGTTGAACTAACCTTGGCAGATTATGCCATCATGGCGGGCTCGACTACCTTGGTGTAAGTAGGAACCGCAGCTGTCCCTGGGGCCTCTCTATTCCTGATGGCAGCAGTTATGGGTGCCGTGGGAATTACCCCTGAACAAATTGCTATTGTGATAGGTTTTATTCTTCCATTTGATCGCCCGCTCGATATGTTGAGGACAGCCGTGAATATCGGAGGTGATTTATCAGTTTCGACGGCTGTCGCAAATTGGGAAGGGGAATTTGATGACGAGATTTTTAATCGCCAATGACCTAGGTGGCGTCAGTTATCTAAAAAGAGAAACTTACTGTTGCCCCCAAGCGTACATCTTCACTGAATAGGAACAGTGGGGAGTTATCGGCTGCTGAGATGCTTATGATTTGTGTGCTTATTGCCCATTTATCATTCAAGTTATAAGTGACATCCATTAAAGCGAGAAGAGATTCTCCCTTCAAATCCCCTTGCAAAGTTGAGCTAACAGTTAGATTGCCATTGTTGAAAGCGTTACTATACCGCGCGAGCCAACTACCAAAAACTTTTCTCTCATTACCCGAGAAATTATCAAACGGAGTACTGTCAATATTTGTGAGTTTTTGCGCCTGTATGCCGATTGATATGTTCTGGTTGTTGTTGACAGCGTACTCGAAACCAAAAGATGTTCCTAACCTATTAGCTTTTGACGAAGAGCCTGAGTTCATTGAAGTATTACTCAAAAAATTGAAACTACCGAGTAAGACATCATGACTGTAAGCGATGTCAAGATTTAGTAGTAGCTTTCCAAGAGCTCGGTTAACGCTAAACCCAAACAAAACGAAGTCGTTAACCTTTGGCTTAGGGTTTTTAAATGCCTCGCTAGGAACGTCAAAGCTCAATTGATTTTCGTAAAGGTAGGCTGCCATCAAAGAAACATCGCTGCCTTTGAAAGACCGTTTCCATTTTGTACCTACCTCAAATATAAGATCGCCTTCGCGGTCATACTCGGTTAGATCGAATGGCATTTCGAAAAAAAAAGGACTTCCTCGAACAGGGTTAGGGTTAAATTCCGGGAAAAAATTGATGAAAGATGAAAAATCGCTGTCGTCACCAAAAAAATCCCAAACTAAAAGCCATTGATTTAATCGGGCATCTTCGATGTCAATGATACTGAAATCTCTAAATTCATTTATATTAATAACATCGAGCACCGAGTTGCCTAAAGTTTCGCCCCAAACTACGGTTTGCCTTCCGAGTTTTATTGTTTGGTTTGCAAAGCTGCGCTGTAAGAATAATTCGTTACCTCGAAACTCCCACTCAAAGTTTTTGTTTTCGACTTCAGATTGATAATCTCCGGCCCAATGTAGCCGCAATTGAGCGCTGGCTTGGAGTAGCCAGCCAGGGGCAAAAACATTTTGGTAACGAACATTAGTACCGAGTCGATTAATTTCTAAATCTCTCTTCCTGTCTATCGATAGTGTCGGTGTGATTGGTATTCGGTGGTGATTGATTTGCGAGTAAAGCTGCTGACTTACTTTAATTGTAAAGTTATCTAACCAGTCATTTTTTGACGATTCTTGCTCTGTCTCAAAGGGGCTGTTAAAGATAGAGTCGTCAAACGCAAAGTCTATATTGTCATCAAGGAGTATGTCGTCTAGGGATTTGTTTGAATTGTCTTGACCATAAATCACCCCAAACAAGAAAATGAATGAATAAAATCGCGTTGTCTTAGTTCTCGCTCTTCCTAATCGACTACTCATTAATTTTTCCTTAGTCGAGAATAAGTCTTAACTTTTCAAGTTCTGTCTCACGGAAGGCAACGTCGGTAAGTGTTCGTTGTGTCAGGAACTCATCATCAATCGTAACGTCGGTATAAATTTCAACAAAAGCCATATTCGAAAGTCGATTGGTGACCAGATTCATCATTGTTAAAGAGCGAGCCATCCACACTTCGTTGACAAGCTCTACTCGAGCGGCCATCAATCTTTTTACTTCTTTGTTATATCGGTCATACATCTCTGAACGAAGAGCGACGTGCCTCTCTTTATCTATATAGTGAATCTGGCGGGAGTACCTGGTTTTTTTTGAACGCTCCTCATTGGGAGTCATTTCTATCTTCCAAACTTTGCGACCAGCTATCTCTGTTTCATCCAAAATTTCAAATGAATACTCCTCTAGTTTTCCTGTTTCAGTGTCTTCAGTGGTAAACTCTGAACCGAACAAGGAGGCCGGCTCTGTTTCCTCATCTGAGTCTCCACTGGCGATTCGTTTTACCCTTCCTATCGCTGAGAGGTAGAGCCATGTTTCATTGTCTCTGCCGATCTCGTCATAGGTAAAGTTCAGCATACCGATGCCTCTCTCCGAGGGTGGCTCTATGGTTATTGTCACGCTTTTTGTGTCTTTTAAATTCGGGCCATAGTTTTTTGCAACAGATTCTAAGGATTTTACCCTGGGCTTTTCTGCGCAAGTTATACGGCCACTGGCGACTCCAAATTTACAGCTTGAAAGTTGCATTTTATTAAAAGAGGAATTGTTAGTTTGACGCTGTGCATCGTCAACGAGCTGCATAATCGAAAGCCCTGTGATCTCTTGGCCTAATACACTTACGGTGAAGCTGGCCATAAATATCAGACTAAACACTCTATAAAATTGGTTTGAATTCATATCGCTGCTCCTTGATAGTCAATCGTAGTGTCGGCATTTTTTACTCCAAACTTCGGTTTGAAGATTATGATCATTGCGGGGATGAGTAGAAGGTCACAAAGTAAGGCTACAAATATTGCGATGGACCCAAAAAATCCAACCTTTGCCATTCCTAAATAGTCTGAAAAACTCAGCACGGCGAACCCTAGGCCAATGACCATGGTTGTAAACATTACCGCCTGCCCGACTTCTTTTATTGCACTCTCGAGAGCTTCTGCAATGCTGCCAGTTTTGCTGAGTTCCACTCGGTAATGTGTCATAAAATGGATCGTATCGTCCACGGCAATACCTAAAATAATCGGGGCTATTAACAGTGTATCTGTGTCTAGCGGAACACCAAGAAGGCCCATTAATCCGAAGGCTAGAAACGCCGGTATCGCGTTAGGAATCATACCCATTAGCCCGCCTCTTAAAGAGCCCAGCGAAAAAATCATGATTAAACTTACGATCAGCAAGGCTAAGGCAAAGCTATTAAATTGTGAATTAGCTATTTCATCAGCCATAACCATCAATGTGGCCATACTCCCTGTAAGGTTTACATCTAAACCTGGGAATTTCTCGCCGACGCCGTCAAAGGTTTCTTGGACATCCAAAGATATGTCCTCGAAAAGTGCTTTGTATTCATACGATCCGAGATTTCTCGCGGTAATAGCTATGTGTGAACGACTGTAATCGTCTGACACAAGGTTTCGGCGATCTTCTGGATTAGCGCTGTTAAACATAAAGAGTAATTGCGAAATCGCTTGGTTGGATTCTGGTATCCTATAAAAATCTGGGTTCCCGTCGTTCATTATTTGGTTAGTATCTTTCACGATATTGGCTAAGGAATTAGTCCGACCAATAATTTCGGGGTATTTACTCTCAACTCTGCGCTGAAGGCTATCAACTGCAGTAAGTAACTGCGCATCAAGCATACCGTCGCTAACTTTAGTGTCGATCATAATTTCCATATTTTGAGCGCCCGACATATTCTGATCAACAACTTCGACCGCGACGGTTAAAGGATGCCCCTTCTTAAACATCTCAGCAATATTTGTATCAATTAGAATCTTAGTGGTGCCATACGCGCAAATGATGAAACCAAAGGCAAAGGTTGCAAGAATAAGATACGGAGACCGTTGGACAAAGCTTGGAACGTTATTGAGTATTTCCTTTTGAGAATTCAGTATCCAATAAGTCAGCCCGATTATGAAATTTATGAAAGACCCGAGAAGTAAGCCTAGAGAAAAATATATAACTAAAGCGGTGAGGAATCCAATGAGTAGCTTCCTGCCGACTATAAGAGAGTTCCATTTAAATCCGATCTTGTCGGCTATGCTTTGCTTTTCAAGGGTACCAACGGCACCGGGATGCCAGAGGTCCAGAAGGAGTGGAAGCAGAATTATAGTGAAGAAAAAAGCCAAAAAAACGCCAAGTCCGGACATGAACGCGAAGACTTTTATCGGCTCAAGGTTTGAAGTTGCCAAGACAGACACACCAGCAGCCGTAGTCAATGTTGTAAGTAAAATAGCTAAGCCAACTTTCTCATAAGCGCGGGAGAGAGCCTTATAATGCTCCTCTCCATCTCGCCTGAAAGTAAAGTAAGCGCTCATAACATGCACGCAGTCAGCGATCCCAACGGCAAAAATAAGTAATACGGTGAGTGCGATCATTGTCGATATTGTGGTTCCCATCCAGGCCGTTACTCCCCAGCACCATGCAACGCTTAATGCTATTGTGACCATGGGCCACACTAAAGCGCTTCCTGATCTGAACAGGACCCACAAAAGAACAGAGAAGATCAAAATCATCAGCATGCCAAGAACTGCCATCTGATTGAGCACGCCCTGCATCTGTCCCATCATTGCTGGCGTGCCCACGGGATAAAAATCTAGATCAGCTTCGTATTTCTGATAAATTGCTTTGAGTGCTGTATCAAAAGAGAAATATTCAAGCTGATCGGTGTCTTGGAACTCAACGTTCTGAACAAGTGCATTTTCATCAAAAGATAAATCAAAACTTTCAAACTCGGACGCTACTTCGATTCCAGCCATGTCGACTAAAGGTTCATATCCCTCTACGGGAATTGTTCCGTAGTCTGTTTGAACAAGTATTGCTCCAAACTCGCCATCCTCGGAGTAAAAGGCTCCGACATAGTCGCGCTGACCCAGCGCTTTTGTTTGGAGTTTCTGAAGACCAATCTCATCCGCAGGCAATTTTCGTGGAATTAACCTGTCAGATTTGAGAGTGTCACCAATGCTCTCTTGGACCCTCACGTTTGCGACTGATTGAACGCGGCGCACGTGAGCAAGTGCACTCCAATCGATGTCGGGATACTCATTCTTGTCCAATTCTATCCAGTTAATCAAATCGTCAGTAAGTTTTTGTACGGAAGTCAACGATGCTCGAGAAAAAACATTACCGTCTTTCGGAGAATAAATAATAAAAACCGAATCATCGCCACCAAATTGACGCCTAAATTCATCGAGTGCTATCTGGGCAGGATTCTCTTCTTCCAAAAAGCTGTCGGTGGACATGTCAAAGACGGTAAGGCTAAAAACGCCATATACAAGGAACACCGAAATTAAGAATAAGACCGATAAGACCTGTTTTCGAAGGCGAATAATATGGTTCGGAATCTTCCCGAATATTTCCGTGAGATTAAGAAGAACTTTTTCCATTTGTTTTCGCTCCGATTAGTTGCTTTTTGTATTCTTAGTGCCTTGCTCTAATATTTTTGTAAGGATTTCTATAAAATCAGCAGCCTCTATATCGAATATCTCCAGCATTGAATCAGGGAGATGACCAATGGCATGGATCACCATGCTGACAACTTTTGCAATGCCTATTTGTTCCTCTGGATTTACATTTTGAGCTATTGGGTTGATGAGGGTTTTGGCCAGGTACTCTTCCCCCTTAGAGCGCAAATATTTGGTCCGGTTCGGTTCGAGTTCATCCACCAGGAAAGCAAAATCTTGGGGTCTCGCAAGTAGGGCTCTGGTTAGCGGAGCTGAGGTTACAAAATTTAAGTACGCTTCAATAAAAGCTGAGAAACGTTCTTTTTCGTGCATTTTTTCAATATTCTCGAATTTTGGTAAAAGTTGCTGTTCCTCCACAAGTTGACAACAAAGGAATATTTCGTTTTTGCTCTTGAAATGAAGATATATTGTTCCTTTTCCGATGCCCACGCTCTGGGCGATATCTGCGATGCTGGCCCGCCGATATCCAAATTGCACAAAGTGCTTCGTCGCTGATTGAATTATTTTGCGTTGCACCTGTCCTTTGGCGCTCTCGGCACTGTCTAGGCTTAGAAATTTTGCCTGTTCTTCGAATAGCTCTGTTATCGAGTTGACCATATGACCAGAATAGCATTATTGGTCATATGGTCAATAGGCGGATACCGATTGATCTTGATCATGAGGAGGACTCAAAGGATTAAGGGCAGGAATACGCACCGAATTGTTGCTTGCCCTCTTTGATCAGAGATTCGGGCACGATGGTATTCGCATTCATCCTGCTGGCCTGATTTTTGGCAAGTGTTAATAATTCGGTTTGTAGCCTTTCGGCACCTCTTTCGACAATGAATAGCTTGCTTAATGTTTGCGCCGATGTGGAGCCAATTCGCCGACAGTTGTCAATTTCGGTCGCTGTTCTAAGACTGACCTGACTACCTTCGGGGAGCAGTTGCACCCAATTCATGCAACTAGCGAGAAGAATAAGATTTGTACTCAAAACACATGCCCAAATAGTTTTAGTAAGAAGAATTTTCATTATGTATGCTGTGGAACATCCTCTTTTAGTTACAAGCTTTTATGCGCAGGTTGAATAGTAAAATTTAGGCGTCGTTCTAATCACCTATGGTACTATTTCTAATTAATTACTGAATATTAGCTGTGTATTGAAAATAAAAAAAGGAGTTAGGAATGTCGATTGATACAAGTTCTCTAGAAGGTAAAAAAATTGTGGTTATTGGTGGTACGGCAGGAATAGGGCTTGCCGTTGCGAACATGGCGACAGCGGCGGGTGCGAAAGTTTGGGCGGCGGGAAGATCTCAATCACATATTGATAAGGCTATTATCGCGAGCGAAGGTCTTTTTCAAGTTCGTCAAGCGGACACCCATGACCCAGAATCTATGGAGAAAATTTTTAAGGAAGTAGGAGGTATTGATCATCTTGTGTCTGCCGCAGTTGGGGGGGAACGAACTTTAAAACCATTCTTAGAACAAACGCAGGACCAATTCCAAGCGGCCTACGACAAGTTGTGGGGTTACTGCAAAGTCGTAAGAACTGGAGCAAGCTACCTTACTGAAACCTCCTCAATAACACTTGTATCAGGTTCTCCCGCGCGCAAAATTAAACCTGCTCAATCACCTTTAAGTTGTGTTGGGGCCGCTGTAGAAAATCTCTCTCGTTGCCTAGCGGTGGAATTAGCGCCCATCAGGGTAAATGTTGTTTCGCCTGGGACCGTCGATACCGCAATGTTTGACGCTATGGGTGATCAGAAAGCGGCGAATTTGGCCGGTATGACATCAACTCACCTAATACCCCGTGCTGGAACCTCAGAAGAGGTAGCGGAGGGAGTTCTGTTCGTCATGCGAAACAGATTCGTAACCGGTACGACTGTTGACGTCGATGGCGGTCGAATACTCAGTTAACCATTGAAGACGTTTTACAAAATATGAATACGTATTCTTACCGTTTAATAGGTGCCGCGTGGAAGATAAATTTAGCGACAAACCCCATAGAATGAGTGACGACCCAGCAGTAGATTTGATTACTTCTATTTATGCGCGACATTCTGTTCGCGGTTACTTAGATAAGCCGGTGCCGCATGAAATTCTCGATCGAATCTTTGAAATAGCGCAAATGGCCCCCTCTAACTGTAATGTGCAGCCTTGGAAGGTTTATGTTGCATCCGGCGCGCTTAAGGACAGGTTGCGGGATCAAATGGTTGCTAACACGGTGGGGGGCTTTAAGCCAAATTCGGATTATCCTTACAGAGGAGACTTCACTGGAGAATACCGCAAACGACAAGTCGATTGCGCGGTGGCCCTGTATAAGAACATGGATATTCGGCGGGAGGATAAAGAAGGCAGACTTAGGGCGATTGTTCGGAATTTTGAGTTTTTTGATGCACCACACATAGCATTTATTGGAATGAACCCTGAGTTTGGTGCGACGGTCGCTTTAGATGTCGGCATGTATGCGCAGACGTTTATGCTCACGTTGGTAGCTCACGGGTTAGCGAGTTGTCCTATGGGGACAATGCGCAATTATCCAGATTTGGTAAGAGATGCATTTGATATTAAGGACGGGACTAAGATTTTATTTGGTATCTGTTTCGGTTACGAAGACCCCGCTGTTCCCGCGAATAAAACTCGTACCTCCCGGGAGGTAATTTCTAGCAGCGTCACGTTTAGGCAAAGTTAAACTGGGGGCAAATATGCTCGGGTTACCGGTTAGCCTTTTCATCATGTAATTCTTTGAAACGGAAGCAAGAGGTAATGTGGTCGTTGACCATGCCTATAGCCTGCATGTAGGCATAACAAATTTTAGGACCAACAAATTTAAAACCCCGTTTCTTCAAATCTGCGGCCATTCGTTGACTTGTCGCCGTCGTAGTTGGAATTTCCGATTGATCTTCAAATATAGTTTTTGCTGTTGATCCTAGGGTAAAACCCCAGATGTATTTGTGAAAACTCCCAAATTCGGACTGTATAGCTAGAGTCTTTCTCGCGTTCAGTCGGATGGAGAGAAGTTTGGGGCGGCTTCTAATTAGGCCCTCATCCAGCAGAAGTGCATCTACGTACTCATCGGTGAGCTGAGCACATCGTTTGATTTTGAAATTAAAAAAACATTTTCTGTAGCGATCTCGTTTCCGAAGAACTGTAATCCAACTAAGTCCAGCCTGTTGTCCCTCCAAGCAAAGGCACTCAAAAAGGCGACGGTCCTCTGTGACTGGAATGCCCCACTCCTCGTCATGATAACGGATATAATCCTTATCGTTGCCGGGCCATGAGCATCTGTTCGGCACAACAATCTCCAGGAATGGTGCCCGGAATTGAGGCACTAAAAAAGGAAGAGGGTCAGTGCAATATTGCGCTGACTGATGAATTTCTTACCTAAGTCGAAATAGAACACACAAATTTTTCACTTAGCTTTGTTCCATAAATTCTACGTGTATCTCTAATTCGATCTCGTCTCCGACTCCGAAAGAAGTAAATCGATCTAGCCCGTATGCTGATCTTAAGAAGGTTGCAGATGCCGAAAAACCAACCGTATTACTGCGAGTAAGGAAATTACGTCCGCCTCCATTAAAGTTAATATTAAGCGTTACCGGGGCTGTAGTCCAAAGCAGTGTCAAATCTCCTTCAAAGACGAAAGAATTGCCGTTAGATTCAACAAAAGAGGTGGACGCAAAGGTCGCTTGCGGGAAATTTTCAACATCAAACCAGTTCGACCCCTTAAGTTCTTCCTCAAATTCGGGATTATTAATATCCAACCCCGCTGTATTAATAATAACCTCGAGCGATGAGTCTTGAATATTTTCAGGATCAAAATCCAGCGAAGCCTCTATGTCGTTGAAGCGGCCAATAAAGGTTGAGAACCCAAGATGGTTTATTTTCCAAATGAGGGAGGCATGATTTGGGTCGAGGATGTATTGTCCAGCATTAAGTTCCGTTAATTCGGTTTCAAAATCTGGTGTAAGAATTCGCTCGCATGCAGCTAAAAGACTAAGGCCACCGAAAAAAATTACAACTTTGAAGAATGTTCTAGATGATGTGTCAAACATTGGTTCTACCTTTCCCTATTGTCAGCTTACGGATTACTGTTGGACTGCATACACGTCGACTTTAATCGTGACATCATTGGCTATTTCGCCAGTGTTTGCCCAATAACCTTGGCCCACGCCATATTTCAATCTTTCTATAGTGACCTCACTCGTTAAATGGAAACCAACCTGTCCGTCGATTGTGGTGATTTCAAAGTCAAAGGGGAAACTTAGTGGGTGAGTCTGATCGCGAATCGTAAGCGTTCCA
>Ga0228638_1001115_pt1 | contig 11298 bp, 7 predicted proteins | sample 48DmetaG_FD_182704 | JGI IMG/M metagenome (GOLD analysis project Ga0228638, IMG submission 182704) | Seawater microbial communities from Monterey Bay, California, United States - 48D | ecosystem: Environmental > Aquatic > Marine > Coastal | place: USA: California | collected 2016-10-31 | reverse complement strand
CTCGCCGCGCATCGCCGCCGCGTGCCGACGCAGCGCCGCCTCGCTCAATCTCGGACTCGGCGGCCGCTGGTCGCGCATCGCGCCCGCGTCGACGCCGACGGCGCGTCGTCTCCGCGCGCGTCGACGCCGCGCGCTGAAACGCGTCGCGATAGCGTCGCGGTGTCGCGATGTCGATCCGCGGTCGCCATTCGTCGCCATTCGTCGACGATGCGCGCGTCGCGATAGCGCCGCGCCATGGGCGTCCGCGACCTGTGGCGGCTGCTCGAACCGAGCGGTCGTCGCGCGGACGGCGACAGCGTGCGAGGCAAGCGCGTGGCCGTCGACGCGTCCATCTGGCTGGTGCAATTCATCAAGGCGACGCGCGACGAAGACGGCGACGTCGCGGCGCGCGCGCACGTCGCCGGGTTCTTTCGCAGGATCGCGCGGTTGCTGCGTCACGGCGCGCGACCGGTGTTCGTGTTCGACGGGGCGACGCCGGCGCTGAAGAGGCGGACGACGGCGACGCGACGACGCGCGCGGGAGCGGAGCGCGGCGAAGGTGCGCGTGGCGGCGGAGAAGGTTTTGTTGAACGAACTGAAGCGACGGGCGCTGGTGGCGGCGGCGAACGGAGGGGGGGTGGGAAATGGAGGGGGGGTGGCGATCGCGGCGCGCGATGGGGACGATGGAGACGACGGCGACGAGCGGGATTCGGAGGAGGCGGAGGAGGAGGAGGAGGAGGAGGAGGAGGAGGAGTTGGACGTGTTCGTGCCGGACGGCGAATCGATCGATCCCGAGGTGCTCGGCGCGCTGCCGCCGTCGGTGCGAATGGAGGTCGTGATGCGAATGCGGGATAAGCGCGTGGCGGATAATCGAGAGCATTTCGCCGCGGCTTCGGGAAAGATGCAAGATTTCAGCGCGTTGCAGTTGGAGACGTATCTTAAAGGGACGAAATTGAAGCGAGAGATCGATCGCGTGATGCAGAAATCGGATTTGAACGATCCGATGACGTCCAAACGCGTCGCGGCGCAGGATAATCGCGATTTTATATTTGCCGGACCATCTTCGTCGAATCGAACGACTTCGAGCGGAGCGCTGGCGCTCGCGCCGCCGCAGCCGCCGCCGTCGACGTCGGGGGTGTTAGGTTTGACGACGGGTACGTTTGCGTCGGATCAACTCGCTGGGGTGCGAACGGGGCGACGTGGTCGCGCGCCGACGGCGCTCGTCGCGCCGCAAGAACGATTTTTAGTGACGAACCTTCACCCGACGCTTCCGACGCCATCAGTCGCCAAATCCGTCGCGGAGACGCCCATCGTGTTGAGCAAAGAGCCATCGACGTTGGATTTGCAAATCTCATTCACCACGGAAAATATCAAAGCTGCGGCGAAAGACCCGTTATTCGCGAGCGCGGACGACGCCACGGCGGCCGATGAAGACGAAGACGACATCGTCGCCGTTGCCGACGCCGACGAGGAATGGGAAGACGTGGAAGACGACGTCAAACCGTCGCCCGCGAAACTCGCGCTTGCCGCGCCGTCACCGCTAGCCCGTCATGACGATGACGTTATGGATTTGAGTGAAGACGCTGACGACGCCGATGATGAGTCACACGGCGATGGAACCGCGTTGAAACGCAAGAGCGTGTACTCTCTCAGCCACGGTTTTCTCAAAGGGCGAAGCTTGGGTGGATGGGACGCCGACGAAGAAGAGGCTGCTGTGCGAGCCGCGGCGGAGGCTGAAACAGAAGCAGACGTCGACGCCGCAATAGCCATCGGTGTGCGAGGAGATGAAGAAGCGTTAGCGCCGTTGAATCACGACGACGAGAGTGAGCAGTTGCAAAGGGCCATCGCGATGAGCGTCGCTACGGCGCGCGAGGAAGAGTCGCCGACCAAGGCAGCCGCAGACGGTGTGGAAGTTGAAGCACAATTAGAAACGAACGAGAGTGAAGACGAAAACAACAATGATGATGATGACAAAGATGACGACGGGTTGAAAGCAGCGATAGCGATGAGTTTGGCCAAGCACGTCGACGATTCTTTGAAACAGTCGGATGATTCTAAAGAAGTAGACGTCGTCGAGATTGAAGAAACGAAGCAAGAAGAAGAAATCGATTCGGAAGAAGAGCGGTGGATCGAGGCGGCGCGCGAAGCTGAACGCATCGCCGAGCGCGCCCGAGTGGAACGTCTAATTTGCGAAGCAGAGGAAGAGCAAGAGCGTCTGAAGCATGAGATTCGTCAAGCCAAGAAAGGTGCCGAACACGTCACGGATGAGATGTACCGAGACGTCCAAGAACTGCTCACGCTTTTCGGAATTCCTTACATCATCGCGCCGCAAGAAGCTGAAGCGCAGTGCGCGTATCTCAACCAGCACAAGCTTGTCGACGCCGTCATCACGGACGATAGCGATGTCTTTCTGTTTGGCGCATCGCACGTGTACAGAAACTTTTTCTCGGAGAAAAAATACTGCGAAGTCTACACCGCAGATCGTATCAAGAGAGAACTAGGACTCGATCGAGATCGTTTCATTCAACTCGCGCTCTTGCTCGGGAGCGATTACACCGAAGGCGTCGGCGGCGTCGGCATCGTGAACGCGCTCGAAATCGTCAGCGTGTTTAAAGGAAACGTTATGGATGCGAGTAAAGCGTTCAGAGAGTGGATTGATATGGAAGAACTCACCATGGTTCCCGAACGCTTGCTTCCTTCGCCGTCGAAAACGTCCGCGGAGAGCGCGACGGACGACGCGATCACCGCCGCCTTCAAAGAGAAACATCGCTCGCTGAAAAAGAGTTGGGAAGTTCCCGCGAATTACCCATCCCTAGAAGTCGTCAAAGCGTACCAGTATCCGTCAGTCGATCAAAGCGAAGAAACTTTCGAGTGGGGAAAGCCTGACTTGGACATGCTTCGCTTGTTTTGCATCAAGACGTTGTCGTGGACGCGAGACGCGGCGGATCAAATTTTGCTCCCGATGATGAAATCGTGGTCGAAACGCGACGACCAGCGTCGCATCGATAGCTTCTTCGAAACTTCTCACGCTGTGAGCTCGCGAGTGGCGAAATTCCGCTCGAAACGTCTCGGAGACGCGGTGAAAAATCTCACCAACGCCTCGGGATCCGAAGTCGCGGCGATGATTCTCAAGAGAACTCGCGAGGAGGCGTTGGGAGACGTCATCGTGGATTACGACGATGATCAGCACGACAACGCGGTTTCCGACCCGGAACCTAAACTCGACGACGGCGACGACGCCGATTTCGCTGACTTGGACTTGTCGCAGTATTCGAGCGACCGCGTCGCTTCGCCGTCGCCGAAGAAGCCAAAGAACCGCGCGACCGCGAAACCCAAACCCCGAGCAAAGCCCAAGCCCGAGCCCAAGCCCGAGCCCAAAACCACGTCACCCCGCGCGTCCGCGCGATCGAATCGAAACGTCGACAAAAATTAGCTCTCGACGCCGCTAGCTCGGCGTCTGAAAAATCGCAAACAAAAAATTCGCGCTCTCTTTACAACCTCCCGCGCCCGCCTACCCGCTCGCCGCGAGCACCGCGGACATCGCTATGAATCCAAATATCAACCCATACGTCACGTAATCCACCGCGCTCTTCGCCTTGCTCGCGCTCCCGAACATTCGCGATTCGTTCAGCGAGTTCACCACGCCGTCGCCCTTCGGCCCCTGAAACATGATGAGCGCCACCGTCGCCGCGCCGACGACCGCGCGCGCCGTCTCCAGCCCTCCCGCGAGCTGCGACGTCGCGATCTCCATCGCCTCGCCCGTCGGCACCGCGCGCGTCTCCCATCGTCGTCGCGTCGTCGTCGTCGTCGCGCGCGAAACCCCGACCGCGCGTCGTCGTCGCGTCGCGTCGCGCTCGCGCGCGCGCCCGCGCCCGCGCGCCGTCGTCGTCGTCGCCATCGTCGCGCGCGTCGTCGCCATCGTCGCGCGCGCTCGGTCCCGCGCCGCGCGTCGCGATGCGGCGACGACGACGTCGATTCGACCCGTCCCGCCGCGATCGCGATTCGCCGCACTGCGCGTCGCCGACGCGCCCGCGCACGTCCGACTCGCGCGCAGACGCGCGCGATGCTCGCCTCCGTCGCGCCCGCGCGCGCGTCGCGCGTCGCGATCGTCGCGCGCGTCGACGCGCGCCGCCGAAGATGCGCCGCACCGCGCGGACGAATCGTCGCGGCGAAGCGCGACGACGACGCCGACGGCGCGTCGAGCGCGCCGAAGGGGTTCCCGCTGAAGGGATCGTCCTCGCCCGGCGGCTCGCGCGGACCCGGGGCGGCGCCGCTGCGCATGGAGACGACGGAGCAGAGAAAGTTTGGGTACGGCGGCGACGGGCAACCGCCGCGCGACGACGACGACGACGAGGAGGCGTGGGACGACGGATGGAATCCCGGCGACGAGGGACAACCGAGCGCGTGGGGGTTGGTAATTCTGTTGGTCATCGGATCGTGGGCGCTGTGGGAGTATAAACGACCGGGAGGGTCGCTGAACCCGGAGACGAAGCGAAGGAAGCAGCGCGCGAGGTACGAGCGCGCGTTCAAGGCCAAGTACGGGTACCTGCCGGGCGAACGACCGCCGTCGACGGGCGCGACGGGGTCGATCTCGGGATTGGATTGATCGCGGTTTTGAATCGTCGACGACTCGGACGGCGTCGATTCGATTCGATTCGATTCGATTCGATTCGGTTCGATTCGATTCCGTTCCGTTCGGCGCTCGCGACTCGACTCGGGCAATTTTAAACCATCTCCGCGAGTCTCGATCGACGCGTCTCGCGTCGCGCGACGAATGAAATCGTGTTTTCCCATCGTCATCGCTCGACCCGCGCGTTCGCTCGCGTCGTCGCGGTCGCCGTCGCCGTCGTTCGCTCCGCTCGCGTCTCGCCTCGCCTCGCGTTCGCGCCACAGCTCGGCGCGCGATCGATCGATCGATCGATCGATACATGTTCCCGACGAGCGTGCGCAAACCATCGCCCGGACCCGCGCCTGACGCGAGCGAAAGCGACGAGCGCGCGGCGTCTCCCGCGCCGTCGGAACCGAGCGCGCGGACGTCGGACGACGAGCGCGTCGAGCGCGACTACGACGAGGGCGCGGCGGAATCGGCGCGAGAAAAGTACCGACTTCAGGGCAAAGCCGGGTGCGATCGCGTCCTCGAAGCGCTGCGACGGGAGAAAGAGAGCGTGAAAGAGACGCGACAGTACCTGTTCGGACGGTTGTTGAACCTGCAGCTCGAAGAGGCGGTGCTGCGGGATCATCTGAACGCGACGGTGAACGCGGCGAGCGATGCCGCGAGGGAGGGAAACGGGGGATCGGGACGTGAAGTGGAAGCGAGGGAAACGCAGAGCGGCGCTGAAACATAAGAGACCCGAACAATTGGTGGAGTCGCTGATTCGGGAGTTCGGCGTGGTGCGAGGGACGCGCGCGAGGGGGCAGGTTTGGATCGGGGCGACGCGGCGGTTGGGGTATCTGTTGGAGCAGACGTGTTTGGGGCGAAGAGCGCGCGCGGGGACGGAGATTGGCGTGCCGTTGACGCCGAATGGGGCCGGAAACGAACTCGTGATACGAGTCTGCTGCGAGGATGCGTATTACATGTGCGCGTTTTTGCGGTGTTTAGTGGTGAGCGAGGACGGGGACGAAGACGCGGCGCGGGAAATTCGGCTCGGGTTAGGGACGCGGGAGATGGACTGCGAGACGCTTTGGCGCGTGTTTCGACGCGATTGTGGGCACGCGTTCGCATTGAAGTGCGCGGCGACGGTGCACTTCAGACTCACGGGTTGGTTACCGCGCAGCGGATTACAATACGGTGCAGATTTCGTGTTATACCAGCGTCACCCGTCGCTCGTGCACAGCGACTCCACCGTGGTGCTGGTGCCCGACGCCGCCGCGCGTAGGAGCTTTCAAATCGACGACGACGACGCGCCCCATCGCGGCGTCGCGCTCGACAACGGCTGGCCCGACTGGCCCGATTTGCAGGCTACGTCAAGATTGGCCGTGCAGGTGAGCAAGAAATTCATCGAGGCGCACATCTCGGCGCCGAAAAACGTGAATTGGAACGAGCCGTCGTGCTTACAGCACATTTACGTCAACGAGATTGAAGTCTCGCGATTCAATACGAAAAAACACTTGGAGAATTACCAAGGAGATTAGAGAATGTGTACATCAGTTACAAACTTGTTGAATAAAAGAAAATGATCAATTCATCCATCGACGGTCACCGTTTCGTCGACTTTTGAAAAATTTTTATAAAACGCCGTGAAGTGTTTGAAACAGATATCGATGTCTTCCGTGCCGCACATCTCGCGCACGGAGTGCATGCTTAGTTGAGGGATACCCACGTCTACGGTGCGGATGCCGACGCCGGCGGCGATGATCGGACCGATTGTGGAACCACATCCCATGTCGTTGCGCACCACAAAGTCTTGCGTCGGAACGTTTTCCATCTTGGCGCACTCACGAAACAAGTAAGACGTCACCGCTGTCGTCGCGTATCGCTGGTTGGCGTTGTGCTTCACCACCATGCCCTTGTGCATCTTTGGTTGATGATTATCTTCGTGCTTATCCATATAATTCGGGTGCAACGCGTGCGCCATGTCGGCGCTGACGAGGAAAGAGTTGCGCACGGTGCGTTCAACGAGACCTTCGCCGCCTTGGTTCGGCGCCGCCTTACTAAGCGCCGACGCCGCGCGTTTGATGGATTCAAACATCATCGGTGATCCGCCGCCATAAAATGACGAGCTTCCAACCTCTTCGTTGTCGAACAGCGCCACCATTTGCACGCCGGTTTGCTCGGCGAGCGCCGCCGCGCTCGTGGCTTCGATTAAAGCCCGAACGCCGCAATAGCTCGACGCCAAGTTGTCCAATCGTCCCGAAAAAATAAACTCGCGCGCCGCGCCACCGATGACGGATGGCTGCGTGTCACAAACATTCAGTTCAAAGTCAGCGATATCGCCTGGTGCGCACCCGAGCTCTTCCGCGAGAACGGCGAGCAAAAGAGCGTGATGGGCGCCGCCGTCGTTGGCCACCTTTTCCTCGAGTTCGCCTTTTATCGCGGTGGCAAGAATCGGCGCAAAATTCGTCTCCGTGTTCGGTTTGAACCCATTCGTCGAGATTTCACGATCAAGATGAATCGCGAGCGTGGGAATGCGAATGATCGGTCGATCGATGCGCACCAACTCGTGCGCCAACTTTCCGTCTCGTTTGACGAGCACTCGCCCCGCGACGCTCAAATCGCGGTCGAACCACGTGTGCCACAACCCCCCGCCATACGTCTGCACGCCCACTTGCATGAAACCACCTTTTTTAATTTTTGACACCGGTTTCAACTTCGGGCACGGCGAATCGGTGTGCGCGGCGACAACGTTGAACCCGTTACCCGGTTCGTACGCCCCGCCCACGGCGAACGCCACCAACGCGCTTTGGTTTCGCGTCACGTAATACTTTCCATTTCTCTTCAGATCCCCCCACTCTACGCTTTCACTGATCTTGGAGTATCCTGCAGCTTCTAAAAGCTTCACCGACGCCTCCGTGGCGTGATGCGCCGTCCACGAATCGTTCAAAAAGTCAACCAAATCGTTCGCCACGCTCGCCGCCGCGCCGCCGTTCACCGTCCCGAACCTTCGAATGTCCCGTCGGTCGTCTCGGCGTCCGCGCGCGTCGCTCTCACGCGCGAGTCGCGCGTTTATGCGCGGTGCGGCGCCACTGAACGCGCACTCGGGCGCGCGCATCGCGCGCACGCGGCACGAAGTCGCGCTGCGCGTCGAGGTTTGTTGGGCGACTCGCGGCGACGCCGACGCGCCGTGCGTCGCCGACGCGCGTCGCGCGCGCGCGTCGACGGCGTGTCGGTGCATGACGTATCTCGTGACGCGCGTGGCGATGCGCGCAGGAGGCATCGCGCGCGAGCGGTTCGGTGAGGCGTCGTCCAATGGCGCAACGCGCGGGAGGGTTGGTTGGCGACAGTCGAAGAGACAGAATATCGTCTGTACAACGGAAACAAAACTAAGTAAACTACAAGGTGAATGCAAGAAAATTAAGACACGTGTTCTCGAGCCTTGGTGTCGCCGTCGGAGGATAAGAAGATCATGTCGCCGTCTTTTAACTTTGTGGACGGCGGCACCATGACCATGTTTACGTTGACGCGCGCGTCGGCGTCGGCGGAAGACGCGGCTTCTGCACGAATTTCCGCCACGGTTGACCCGCGTCGGACGCTGCGAACTTCGGGTAAATCATCTTTCCAAGTGATGACCATGACGCCGTCGTTGTTGAGATCGACATTGGGAAGTTTGGCGGACGGGTTCTTCAGCGCAACTTCGGCTTCGAATTTCGCGGCTTCTTCGGTTTGGAAGATGCCTTTGCTCGGCTTGGGAGTGGTGCGCTTTCCAGCCATGAGGATATTGAGCGCCGGCGCTTCTTCTTCGCCACGACGCCAGCGCTCTTCGCGGGCGAGCTGAGTTTGTTTCGCGCGGGCGATGCGCTTGCGCTTTTCAATCTCTGCGGCGGTGGCGGACCAGTTGCTCAGCAAGGTTTCCTTGTCCTCGCCAGAGGCGTCGTCGCCGTCGATGGATTCGTTCAAAAGCTCTCCCGCGACGGTTTGAAGCTGACGAATCCGCATATCGACGTCATCGTCGTCGAGCGACGACAAATCGTCGTCAGAATCATTTGCATCATCCGCGCCCTCGATGACAATTTCCGCCGTCACGCGCGTCTTGTGCCCGAGGTTGTCGACGCGATGCCAGCGCTGGTCGACGCAATAGCAAAACTCAGAGATGAAAAATTCGCTCGTGCCTTGACGGGCGCTGGTCAAACCGGACGCAATGACCTCTTTCATGAGCGCTTCGTGATGTTTATCAGCCATCCAAGCCGCGACGTCACTCCACTCACTACGCATCGGTTCGGCGACGAGCATGCGCGAGCCATTGGCGTCGATGACGACGCCACAACTTCGGCGCCCGCTTGACACGAGTTGTACGCCACCGCCGACCGAAGGGGTTTCGTCCGTGTGTGACGCATCTTGATACGACTTCGAAGCGAACTTGGGCTTCCCTTTGTACATCCATTGGGCAGCGACACCAAACTCAGCGGCGTCGTGCATCGAACGCGTGCGCACTTGCACCTCGAGAGGTGCGCCGTCGGGTCCACCGATGGCGGTGTGAAGCGACCTATACCCGGTTTTCTTGGCGTTGGTGATGTAATCGTCATACTCTCCTTCGATTGGGCGATACATCTTGTGAATCAAGTCGAGAAGCGCGTAGCATGCGTCGATTTCTCGTTCTGTGCCTCGCTCAGACGTGCTCGCGTCACCGACGACGATGCGCATCGCGCGCGTGTCGCACACGCGTTCGAATGGTAAATTCTTGCGCTTCATCTTCATGTACGTGCTGTACGCGCTCTTTAGCCGCGAAGACACCGAGATGTTCAAATCGCTTTGAGTCGTATAGCCATCCATGAGAAGTTCGCTCCACAATCGACCGCGAATCGCGTCCAGAGTGCTCAGCGACGCGGCGATGCTCCCAGGTAGCGCGGTCAATCCTTCGACTTGCAACGAATCACCCTCGCGAGTAGACAACCAATCGAAAGAAGGTATACTCTCGATGCGATGCTTCACATCTAACTGCCAAGGCGCATATCGGTCGTCATCGTGTGACCCGCTTCCGTCAAACGAGTCGCTCTCCGTTTCCTCCTTGGCGCCGAAAAACGACACAGCGTCCAAACCAAAAAACGAACTCGGAGACGATTCCGTTTGCCCCGTCTGCTTTGACTTCGAGCTCGATCGCGCGCGGCCACTCATGTCTTTCGCGCGCGGTTTCCAAGCCTTCGATCGCGCCGTCATGATGCCGTCGAAATTCTCCGGGTCGAGCACGGCGAAGCACAAATCCTCGAGCTCTGATTTGATGGCCCACATCCCGAGCTTTTCGGCGAGCGAGCACCACACGCGAAGCGTTTCGTTGGCGATGTCCATCGCCTTTTCCTCGCTTGATATCGCGTATATCGTTCGCATGTTGTGCAAACGGTCGGCGATTTTAATCAAAAACACCCGCGGGTCGCGAACGATGAGCAACAAAATCTTGCGCAGCTGAGTCAAATCTTCCTCGCTCAGCTTCGCCTTGACTTCGACGTCGTCGACGTCTCGTCGTCGGCGACGCATGACTTCGTTCATCTGACCCACGCGTGAGACCTGAATCACCAAATTATACACCCGCGTCCCGAACGTCGCCTTGAGCGTCTCATCCGTGCACGCCGTGTCGTCCAACACGTCGTGCAACAAGCACGCGCACACGGCGTCTCGACTTCTCGACCCATTCCCGGGTAAATTCGCCGCTAAAATCTTCGCTGACTCCACGCAATGCTTGGCGTACGAGTCCCCATTCTTTCTGCGCTGTCCGCGGTGCCAAGACGCGGCGAAAGCCAGCGCGCGCTTCACCTCGGGTTCTTGGAAAATCGCGTATCGCGACACGTCGACGCCGTGCAACGTCTTCCCGTCAAAGTCCCGCGACTCCCCCACCCAAGACGCATCCGCGCTCTCCGCTCGCGCCGACGCCCATCCACCCCTATTACTCGCATCATCGCTCGCATCGCTCCCGAACACTCGCCCCTTCCACGCGCGCTCCCACATAAACGCCGTCGCCCCCACGCACGCCGAAGTCACGAAACTCGCCAAAAACGCCTCGTTGAATTCCCCGAGCTCCGTCGCCCGCTGACTCATCCGCACGAAAAAATCCGGCGCCTCGGGCGGTAAAACCCGCGTCCGCGTCTTCTCCGCGCGCCGTCGCGCCCCCCTCTCCCCCCTTCCGCCCGCGCGCGTCGCGAACGCGCGTCCCGGTCGTCCATCTTTCGTTCGCGCGCGCGCCTTCCCTCGCGCGCGTCGCGCGAGACGGACGCCCGTCTCGCGTCCCGGTCGTCCCGCGGCGATCGTCGACATCGACGGGTTCCCTCGCGTCGCGATCTCGACGCCGCGGCACATTCGCGCGCGAACGTGCGCGCGAATGCGCGCGCGAATCCGACGCGGCGCCGTCGCGGTCGGTTCGCGGTCGGTTCGAACGCGCTGTGCAAATTGACGTCTCACTGTTTGCGCACACACCGACCGACCGTGAGGTCACACGCGGGTGTCCATCGCGAGGCGCGTCTTTCGCGCGGGAGACCTGAGACTCGATGCCGGTGCGTGGCCCCTAAATACGACGTCATCGCGCGATAAAAAAAGCGTCAACCCTAACGGTCGGTCGGCCGTTGCGATCGATTCGCCGTCGCGCGCCGTCGAACGATGACGCGCGACGACCACGCCGACGTGCACGCGGTCGCGAGGGCGCTCGCGAGGGCGCCGAAACGCGCGACGCGGCGCACG
>Ga0228638_1001108_pt1 | contig 11360 bp, 7 predicted proteins | sample 48DmetaG_FD_182704 | JGI IMG/M metagenome (GOLD analysis project Ga0228638, IMG submission 182704) | Seawater microbial communities from Monterey Bay, California, United States - 48D | ecosystem: Environmental > Aquatic > Marine > Coastal | place: USA: California | collected 2016-10-31 | reverse complement strand
ATAATCATCCAAAGAATAGCAGCGAAGAGGACTAGTCCTCCACTTATCCATGACGAGATTCTACCATAATTTTCTGCTCCACCAGGCAAGGTTTGACCAAGCATTGACATGACAAGCATCACAGTTGAGGCAATAATTCCAAGAATTCCAATCCATAGAATGAGGCCAGTAATTCCACCAGCAGAATCATTTTTCAAACATGTTTCACGGTCTTCACCAGCATCAGTTCTGAGGGTATCATTATTTGTTGCAGTGGCAACCACTAACATAATCTCGTAGGAATTTTCACAATAGTTTTCGATATCACCCTTTAGTACTGGATCACTGGGGGGAGTTTCCTCTTCCGCCTTGTCCATATCATCAGCCAATAATACGTAAGAGGTTGAAATACAGGAATCTTCATTTTGTTGTTCTGAACAATCGATAACAATATTTCTTAATCCTAAGGAGATTGAATTATCATCATCGGATACTTGCCATGAATTCCCGAATTGGCCCATTATGGTTAGAAGCAATGCTGCTACAATGCAACCAACTGCTGCCCAAGTCATAATTGGCTTTGGCTCTCCCATTGGGGCAACAGCCATAGGTGCTGTATTCATAATTGGTTGAGACATTTGCTGCATTGGTTGTTGCATCATTGGCTGAACAGGTTGTGGAATTGGCATTGGCATTGGCGTTGCAACTATTGGAGAAAAACCAGGATAATATTGTTGAGTATAACTCAATGCTTGGTCTGTAGGATAGCCTTGTTGAATCAATCCATCATAGTATGTTTGGCCGGCTGTCATGCGCTACTCTAGGTCAATGTTGTAGTTTAACATTCGCCAAAGTTACTCTTCTGTTGTATCAAACTTTTTTTCCTGAATCGATGATAATATTCCTAAGGCTGCTGTTGTTAAAATTAGGCTTGCAATAAGAGATAATACAATCATAGCGGCAGAGTAAATACCGAAGTTACTGAACAACCCCATTGGAGAAATAGCGATAACTAGGAATCCCGCAGAATCTGAAGCAGCACTTCCAATCAATGCCATGCTACATGCTCCACCTACAGCGACCAAAGCTTCGTGATGTGTTTCGCCTTTTTCTCGACTTTCTCTATATCTTTCAGTCACGTGAATACAATAGTCAATTCCAACACCCAAGGAAATAGTTGCTATTGTTACTGTTACAATGTTTAACGAAGAGCCGGCAGCATTCATCAGTCCATACAACCAAACTACTACTAATAGAATCGGAATAAGAGTGACTGCCGCCTGCTTTGGAGAACGGAATCCTATTGATAATGTAATGAAAACAAATAACGAACCCAATACCAAAGAAGATTGCATTTCATCTTGCATTGCAGTCGATGCTACATAACGAGTTATCGGCCTTCCAGTTGGCATAACCCAAGTAAGTGGCTTATCTTCACTATCAGGCCCTGCTTCTAAGGTAGTTCCAGTCGAGAGATTAGTAAATACGTCTAGGTCCCTCCATAACTCTTCCAAGCCTTCACCCATGCCAGGGAAATCTTCGGGGGAAGTCATTCCAAATCTAATCAACATTCTATTATATTCAGCCGGATTACCTTCGATATCTAACCACGGCTTGTTAGGATTAAGTTCGACCTCAGGTTTGATGTATAATTCAATAAGATTTGCTGGTATATCCGGTATCGGCCCAGCACCAGGAACCCCGTATAAAGATAAGAATCCATAGAAGAAGGCTAAGCAGTCTCGGTCTCCAGTATCCATTAGTAAACCACTATCAGCATCCGAACAGTTCATTCCGTGACCATCTTCAGTTGTATTCCAACCAGCCTGTTCAAATGGTGTCGAGTTTAGTACTAGAGAACCTTGTGCGGCAAATACTAATTCGTCAAGTGCCAAAATATCAATATCACCGTTTGGCAAATGAGTTATTTTATCGGCAACTCCCTCTGGTAAAATCCCCATCTCAACTCTAAATTCATCTATTGCAGCATAGACTTCTGGATCTAATACATCTCCTTCTATCAAAAGATATGCTGGTTCTCCTTCATCACTAAAACTCTCAGTTACAATTTCCACACCAATTGCGAAATCCGAGCGCTCATCGAGGAAATCCTCAACAGCAAAATCACCTTCGAGTTGTGACATTCCAATGGCGGCAGGAACGGTTATTGCAGTAGCAATAATTGCGATAATTAATGCTGGCTTTACCTTCCCGCACGTAGCTGTGAGGTTTTTCAACCAGTGTTCAGGGATCATGTGAGAAGACTCATTATTGAGATTTTTCTTATTTCTTTTTTCCATCCAATCATCCACGCTTAGTCGAATTAACGGCACCCACATCCCCGTAAGCAGGAAAGCGGAAAGAATTCCAAGGGCTGCTTCAACTCCAAACGAGCGCAAGGCAGCAATGTCACTAAACAGATTTGCTGCAAAAGCAGCCATAGTTGTCAACGATGTAAGCATAATTGCCCTTCCCACTCTGCTTAGTGTAGTCTCGGTTGCTTCGGTTGTAGTAGCGCCATTTTTCCTTTCTTCTTTGTATCTATGTAAAGCATGTAAAGCATCATCTATTCCCAAAGCCAAAACAAGAATTGGTAGTAAATTGGAAAATTGAGACCGGGCAATGATAGAAAAACCAAGCCATGAAGTGAGATTAGCAAAATGGCCAATTAAACCCTGCATCCAAAGTAAGGCGCCACCAAGGGCAAACAGCACGATAATTACATCAGACCATCTTCTTAGACTAACATATAGTAATCCAACAATCACCACACCCATCAGTAAAATCAATCCTGCACTAGATTGTAATTCTCTATTTACTTCAACATTAACTCCTTGGCCGACTAAGAGCGTTGTAGATGCACGGTCATTTGAACGTAGGACTCCTTCTAAGTCCATGTAAGACCATTCACTGGAACACCCACCACTTTCCTCTTGAAGTTCCTTACAAATTTCTTCATTATATCTCGGCGGATGGACTACTAGGCTGCCTTCTGCGAGTCTATAGCCTCCTATAACTAGGCCATCATCCGTCAGTGAAACACTTTTCTCTTGATGAGCATCTTTCCAAATAACTTCCCAACCCATTTCTTCAAGAATACCCCTATCATATTGAACGAGTAACCACGTGGATGATGCAGACCATCTTCCCAAGCCTGTAACGCCGTTAGACCAAGTCCCATTGAGTTGTAATTCTCCTCCAATTTGACCAGTTATTTGTGAATTGATATCAGGGAAGAATCCTCTGTCTAAGGAGAGCCAACGCAAGAAATTATTTTCAGGAGCATTAGCCATTCGAGAAGCGGCTAAATCGATGTGATCTTGGGTAAGATTTTCGTCATCAAATTCCAAACATTCCAATTCTCCGCAATCTGTCCAATTAGTCGGAGCAGGAGTGACAATTCCAAGTGAGTTGATACCTGGTTGACTTAGAATCGAGGTGTCATTCATGAATCCTCTAAAGATATCTGAAAGCGACATAACGCCACCGTATTGGTGGCCAGTAACATCGTTGACAAGTGGCTTCATAGCCGGAGAAAGATGATGTTCATGGACAATCTGAACTTTTTGATCGAGCTCCCTTAATATTGATAAATTCACAATACCTCCTTTTGGTGCAGATATGCCTTCCCATGGCTCATTTGCATCAACCTTTTCAGAAGCGTGAACCAAATTCGCATAATCAGGAGTCCCATCATCAAGCAGCGCTACAGGTTGCCACTCTTCCATAGGTGGCACCAAATCTGGTTGCCTAGCCGACATGACAAAACCAAGAATTATTTCTGAATTAGCGAATTCTTGATTTATAATTTCTTGTGCAGTTAGTTCGGGAGACTCCATTTCATATGATTCCATATCGATTGGTTGTAAGGCTGTCATCGCACCTGGAATCATCAAAATAGTTAGGAGAAAAACGGCAACATGGATACGATTTTTATATGGAACATACCACTTTGTGAACTCATCAAAGGAGTACCCCATGAAACCTCGCTATCGTTTTCACTTTTGAACCCATGTTTCAAGCACCGCCTAAGAAACCCAATATCATGGCCACACTATTGATTCTCAATCAACAACCATATGATGGTACAGATATAACATGGAACGCCCTTAGATTAGCCCGACAATTAAACAGTGACGGAGTCGAGGTACGTATTTTCTTGATGAATGACAGTGTAGATTTGGCGAGAGATGGAATTTCTCCTCCGGAAGGAATTGAAGATATGGTTGCTATGACGAAAGAACTGATATCGAAAGGAGTTCCAGTAAAAGTTTGTGGAACTTGTCAAAATAGATGTGGGGTGCTGAAAGGACAACCTTACTACGAAGGAGCACAATTTTCGACAATGGCAGAATGTTCACAGTGGGTAATCTCTAGTGATAAAGTACTGACATTCTAAGTGATAGCTTGTTGAGTTTTTTTTTGAGTAAGGAATAATAGCCGAATGCTACGGAGTTCACTTCATGTCTAAACTAAATTGGAATACGGTATGGAGATGGATACATATTATCCTTGGAATGATGATTATGGTTTATTTCTTTAGAATTGCGAATATGTCTACTACATGGCCTGCTTGGGTCGATGAATTAGTTGCTAATACTGTCATTTGGATGGTAATGTGGTCTGGAATTGCTAAGTGGCAGTACCCTCGGTACAAGAAACGGAAGAATAAGAGAATTAGAGAAAAGAAGGCCCTTGAAGCAAGCGAAACTACCGCTTGACATTTTAATAAAATTATCACAAAAAGTGGTGCGGGGAGCAGGATTCGAACCTGCGAACCGATAAGGAATGGGACCTAAACCCACCGCCGTTGACCAAGCTGGGCGATCCCCGCGCAAGCCGAGGGCGTAGTCTCTAAGATTTGAATTAAGCGCATGCTTTGAGAATTATAAATCAGCAGAACTGAATTATTCTTTTATCGGACTCCACCATCTAAGAATCAATGAATTAGCAACCACGCTAACTGAAGAGAGTGACATTGCAGCGGCTGCAAATGAAGGCGGCAATAGCATGCCAGTAAACGGTAAAAGAACTCCCATAGCCAGAGGTATGCCAATTAAATTATAGCTAAAAGCCCAACCTAAATTTGTCTTTATCCTACGCATTGTCGCCCGTCCCAAGTCTAGAGATGAAACCGCATCGATTAGGTCATTACGAACTATGACGAAGTCAGCAGCATCTAGTGCAATATCAGAGCCAGCCCCCATCGCTAACCCAACATCCGCTTGTGACAAAGCAGCAGCATCATTAATTCCGTCACCAAGCATTGCTACAATATGTCCTTTTTCTTGCAAAGACAAAATATGATTTGCTTTCTGATCTGGTTTTACATTAGCAATTATATTTTCAATACCTACCTTTTCAGCCACAGATTTTGCAGAGTTTTGGTTATCTCCGGTTAACATAATTATTTCAAAACCCATTTGCTTGGCTTTTTTGATAGCAATCTTCGAACTCTCTCTAACTCTATCAGTTAACTCAATCCAGCCGATTAGCCGTAACCCATGGCTAACTAAAGCCAAAGATATGCCTTTTAAACTAGCCTTTTCTAACTTTTTAGCAACCTCATCAGTAATTTCGACCCCAGTCTCTTCGATTAATTCGCGACTACCTACAGCCACAACTTTTTCATCTAATTTACCTACAAGCCCCATTCCAGCCATGGTCCTGATATCCTCGATAATCGGTCTTTTCGAAGTGACATTAGACCAAGATTTGTGTATGGCAGATGCTAAAGGATGATTTGATTCTGATTCCAAGGCCGAAGCGATGGATAAGATTTCTTTAATCTCGCCTTCTATAATTTCAATATGACTGACTCTAGGCTTACCGGATGTTATAGTTCCAGTTTTATCTAGTACCAAAGTATCACATCTGTGAGATATCTCCAATGCTTCGATGCCCTTAATCAACAAACCATTTCTCGCACCAGTTCCAGTTCCAACAACCAGTGCAGTAGGAGTGGCAAGGCCTAATGCACAAGGACAAGCAATAATCAATGTCGAAATTAGTACCATTATGGCTAATTCTATACTAGAGTTCATAGGATTATCAATTAAATCTGCACCTACAGTAGCCCAAAAAACACTAGCAAGTATTGCCAAAACAACAACAATTGGGACAAATATTTCAGAGATTCTATCAACCAATCTTTGAATAGGTGCTTTATCCATTTGAGCCCGTTCAACTAGTTCAATGATATCATTTACTAAACATTCATCGAATTTTTTGATTGTTCGAACGAAAATTGTACCGTCAAGGACAATTGTCCCTGCTAACACCTCGTCACCTGTAGACTTTCTAACAGGATAAGACTCACCAGTCATAGTAGATTCATCGACGCTGGCTTTAGAGTCTTCAAGCAAACCATCTACTGGAATTGTTTCACCTGCTAAGACTTTGATTAATGACCCGATAGATACTGATTCTATGGGTACCATATCAGTATCTTCACGGTTATCATCAATCGTTAGACGTGCTTTATTTGGGCGAAGTCTCATTAGTGAGTCAATCGCATCAGTGGCCTTTAATCTAGCTGAAAGTTCAAGATAATTGCCGATTAGTACAAATCCAATTATGAAAGCGACACCATCAAAAAATACATGCTCAGCATTTTCAATGACGCTTGGGAAACCATCAATTCCAGAAGATATAGTTACTAGAATAGACCATAAGAATGCAACAGTAGCACCTAAGTGAATTAAAACATCCATATTGGTAGAGCGCTGCCTTAAAGATGCCCATGCACTTGTATGAAAAGACCAACCCGACCAGAAATAGACAGGAATTGTAGTAAACATTGCTAATGTTAAGCGTGTATCAAAGTTCCCCAAATCTCCAAGGTCGGAAGAGAACATAGTCAGCCATAAAGTGGGGATTGCTAGAATTATTGCAGTCAGAGTTTTTACCCCTTCGAGCCTTAATTGGCTTTCTGAATTTTTAATACGAGGAGTCTCCTTTTTTACGACAGTGGCGTTATACTTGCCTCGGTTAATCGCTGAAATAATGTCTTGTAAAACATTATCAATATTCGAATCTATACTTATTTGTGCATTATTGAGGGCTAAATTTACCGAGGCAGATTCAACTCCTTCCTGTGCCAGAATTATCTTTTCTACAGAAGAAACACAAGCGGCACATGTCATGCCAGTAATGTTAATGCGAACTTCTTCTAATATCATAAAATCACATCGTATTACTTAGGCGCTAAATCCAGTGAGCCACTCCATATGTCAATGCCACGTAGGCGACATGGATAATGTTGGCCTAGTTTGATTACCGGTTTCTGATTTTCAGAATCATCAGACTCTGATAGGACGACATTGAGGCCATGTTCATCTACTGATAACTGACGCTTACGTCCCAACTGTCGAAGGTGCATTCTACCTTGAATAGCCCCATCATCTTGTAAATCTAGGAATACCCACGGAGTCCTCAAACCCACAATTCTTGCTGGCCATGACTTGTGTTCGATAGGAGTTGAATCTTGGCTGGTTTGTGTTCCGATTTCACCACCTCTTAGTAAGTGGATATGATATACGTTAGCAACTAATTCCCATTCTAGGTATTTTGCCATTAGAGATTGCTCCCCACAATGTAGCGATAAATTTTGGACTTCCTGTTCGTCATGTTTCCATTCCTCGCCCTTTAGAAAAGATTTCAATTGTCGATGAACGATTAAGTCTGGATATCTTCTAATTGGACTTGTAAAATGTACATATGCGTCTAAATTGAGTCCGAAGTGGCCTAAATTTTCACTTGAATAATTCGCTCTTTGCATTAGTTGAAATAATCCCTGGTCGACGATTCTTCTTATAGTCGGGTCCAAATTTGAGGCTTGTATTTGAGCTTTCATCAAAGCGTCTAAAATATCTTGACGGGCCTTTGAGTCTAGAACATTACCGAGGTACGGGGGAATATCATCCAACTCATCATTAGACGAAAGTGGGATTTCAATATCGCTTCCTCCACCAGTCGATTGCGCCCATGCTCCAAGTAGATTAGTCAATTCTTCAGAATCACTTTGGCCATGGGTTTTGGTACTTGGCATCGGCAATTCAATATCTACTCCCAAGGCTAATAATTTAGCATTTAGAGTTTTGACTTCTACAGCATCAGGCGGAGTGTGGCAACGCCAAGGTAATGGTGCACCTTTGCTGCCAAGTAAATGGCCAACAGCAGAATTTGTAGCAACCATGAACGACTCGATCATTTTAGTTGCTTCATTTGGCCATTTAACTTCCACTGTGATGTTATTATCTTTATCAATCCGGGGCCGCATTTCAGCATTGTGTATATTCAAACGAACTTCCTTTTCTTGCCAAACCGATGCCAATTCAAACATCTCTTTGAACTCTGGATTATCAAGAGCATCATCATAAGCCAGATTTTGTTTTACTCTAATAACCGCTTCATATGCCTTGGTTTCGACGATTTCAGTTCCATCGATAGTCATCGAAATCACCATGGCCAAGCGGTCTACCTCTGCTCTTAGAGAACACAAATCATCAGCAAGTCTGGGCGGCAGCATTGGTAATACGGCATGTGGCAAGTAAACCGAAGTAGCTCTTGCCCGAGCCGTGGAATCGAGTCGTGTGGACTTTTGGACATAATGTGCTACATCAGCAATAGCCACCCATAGAACCGTTCTCTCACCATCGTCAACTAAACAAACAGCATCATCAAAATCCTTGGCATCGTGGGGGTCGATTGTGACTAATGGTAAGTGTCTAAGGTCTGTTCTACCATTGGAGATTTCCTTATCACCATCAACTTCAGATAATTCTTCAGCCAGTCTACACAGCGTTGGATCGTATGTGTCAGGGAAGGGATTTCTGTTGTCTTTACGCCTCTTTATCAATCGATTTTCAAGTAGTTCAACCGGTGATAAAGTCTTATTCTGTAGTAGAAGTAGAGCGATACTTGGCTCATCCTCTTGGAATCTAAATCCTGTTCTTTTTGAAGCAAATTTATTTATCTCACGGGCCAAATCAAAACTACCCCACTTTTTGAGAATTTCATTTTCTAGCAAAGATAATCTTTCAGGGGGCTTTTCCCCATTAAGAAATGCAAGCCATGTTTCTTCCATCAGTTGGTAGGTTTGTTCATCTTTACCGGCATCCAAGATAGGGGGTCCAGCAGAGACTCCACTTACTTTGCCAGTATATTTGGAAAAGAACGCCCGCCAATTTTCAACATTATTTTTTATTTCTCCAATGGCCGATTTCGACCTCACAACAAGTTTTCGATTTTCTTGGACAACGAAATACTGGCCATCTTTACGAGCTTCAGTAAGGGTATTACTCAATTCTGCACGAAACTGCCGTTCTGCTTTGGGCTCTCTGGAAAAACGTAGAGATAATTTCTCATTTTCGATAATAAAGTCGGCTAGATTTTGCAAATCCCATTCCCGTTGCCATAATTCTTCATTATTTCCAAATAGGGAGTTGAGTCTTTTCCATAACCTTTCACTATTAGATAACTGTGGACCTTTATTCTTATTGTGGCCCTTAGAACGTCTTCTATTAGCCATATTATCACCACTCAGAGTCCAGAATTTTTCAATTGTTCTAAGGCATCTTTTTGTTTTTGGTCAAGTTCATCAAATTCTAATAGAGTAAATTCTAAATCCAAATCTCCGCCTAAATAGCCCGCCTTACTCATTCTTCTGCGAGTTCCAATCTGAGAATTCGGTGCTATTTTCAGTAATCCTTCTTTCCCTGATGGAAGGGTGACCTTGACCTTCCCACCAAGCATCATTGAACTATATGGTATCTGAACTTGTTGAACAAGGACGTCTCCATCCCAACTTCGATTTTCTCCAGCATCGATTCTAACTGTCAGCAGAACATCTCCGGAATCTCCTTCTGGATGATCGTGGCCTTGACCCTTCAATCGTTTGACAGCACCATGTTTGGCTCCCGCCTCAAGTTTTGTCTTCAAAGTCACAGATTTACCTTCTAAACTTCCTAGCGAATTAGGCTTTAATCTTTTGAACGTGAAAGAAAATGTTCCTCCTTGTTCGGCTTCCGCCATTGAAATATCTAGTCCAACAGTTATGTCACTGCCTTTCGGCCTTGACTGCGGCCTTCTTCTTTGACCCCCGCCGCCCATTCCTCCAAATTGAGGGCTACTTCTCATTCCACCGCCGAACATTTGCCCTAGGACATCTTCGAAACCTTGGCCGCCACCCATTCCTCCAAATGGTGAACCCCCTCTTCTGCCACCGCCGAACATATTTGCCATTTGTTGTTTTTGATCATATTCTCGACGAGATTCCGCATCTCCGATTTTATCATAGGCGGATTGAACTTCTTTGAATTTAGCCTCTGCAAGGCCATCGTCGGGATTTCTATCAGGGTGAAACTGCCTTGCCTTCTTACGAAAAGCACGCTTGATTTCACCATCACTGGCTCCCTTGCTGACGCCCAAAACTGAGTACGGGTCTTTTTCCGCCATCATTCAGTCTTCAAGGCCTCTCCCACATCAACCCTCGCAGGGAGGGGTAAGTCAAAATATGATGGAAATTTGAATCTTATTTTAGCCGACGCGGTTATATTGGGTGGATATTTGGGATGACAAGCCCGAGGTTATACCATGTCGAATGAATCATCAGAAAAGCGTTCTTTTGAAGACAAAGTTCAGGACCGCCAAGACTGGATAGAGTCCCAATTTAGAAGAATCTCAAGAGGTTCTTGGGCTAGAATCATTCGTATGGCCCGCAAGCCTTCGCCACAAGAATTTAGACAAACCAGTATCATTTGCGGTATTGGCTTGTTTGTTTTGGGCGCAATCGGGTTCGGATTGTTGGTCCTTATGGACAACTTCTTCCCTTGGATAATACACGATGTTATCGGCATTGGTAACTGATTTGGATAAGAGTGATTATTATGACTGAAGCATTTGTAGCGTTCGTACGCCATGAAGAGAAATTATTGTTAATGCGTAGAAATAAATCTGATGGGGACTTTCCAGCCCTGTGGGATGGTGTTTGGGGGGTAGCCGATACTCCTGATGAAGTACTTGCTAGAGTAGCAGAATCTACTGGCCTTCCTTTGGAATCATTACACTTTCACAGCACTGGCCCTGAACGTGGAATCGATATGGGCCGTTCCTTGGTTGATGTAATGCCGATTTTGGTAGTTTCCTCATCCGATGAAGTAGAAGTTTCAGGAAGATACAGTGAACATCAATGGATCGACCCAGGTGAATTACAAAATTACAATTGTATCTTTTCTAACATAGATATGGAGAATGCACACTTACTATTCCGTGAAATGTATGGTTCAGTCGGTTCTTTCCTTTACATTGTTAAAACCGCAATTGGTTCGGAGAAAAGAGTTGCAGATGAGATGTATGCTAGATTACATGGTAGTGGAAAG
>Ga0228638_1001093_pt1 | contig 11452 bp, 7 predicted proteins | sample 48DmetaG_FD_182704 | JGI IMG/M metagenome (GOLD analysis project Ga0228638, IMG submission 182704) | Seawater microbial communities from Monterey Bay, California, United States - 48D | ecosystem: Environmental > Aquatic > Marine > Coastal | place: USA: California | collected 2016-10-31 | reverse complement strand
ACCCTCCCAAGAACAGGATGAGGAAATCACTGTTTGTTGCGTCTTCAGCAAATGCGATACTGAAAAGACCGCCCCAGATTGCTGCCAGAGCAATACACATCATGATGAGTTGTGAAAATTTCATCAATGTTCTACTTGATTCATCAATAACACTTCCGGGATTTCGAACAATCATCGGCTGCTCAACCGGAGTTGAATTGGTGAAGATTGCCCCAGAGGCTTTTGATTCAATCGATTGGGCGAGAATTCCGCTTGGTGAAGGTCCATTTCTCCGAGGTGCTTTTCGTCGAGGTGCAGGCATATCAATCGTGCTGACTTCAGTTGCTTAGGATTTAATTGTTGACCCGTACATATTCAAAGCGAACATATTTCCATTATTTTTCACACCCACGGATTCAACACTAGGGTTCAATGGTTTCAAAAACCACGAGGGGTTGGATGTACTGGTGAAGATATGTCGTATACGCGAAAGATTGTGACTCTCCTCTGTTTGGCTGTAATGGTTTTGCCTACTTTGGCAATGGCGGTGCCGGTATCTCATTCACCTCAACAATCGGACGAAGTGGGTTGGTGGGTCGATACCACTGTCGACCGAAATGGAAATGGAATCGGGGATATGATTGAGGTTCACATCGATAACCCACTTTTCCTAAACGATGACAACACATTACCACTTATTGTCGATTTTGACCATACTCCCGGCGTTGAAGAGATCGCTTTGTTAGAACGAGAAGTTGAATTCCAACATCAATGGACACTCGAGGGAATCGACGCGCTTGCCGGTCGTGTACCCGTGAATCGTATCCTTGACACGTCGGCCTTGCCCGGCGTCGTCATGCTTGAACTCGATGGAATTTTGACTACAGCAAACGGCGATGCTGCTGTTGTGCACGGTGTAGACACGGTTTGGGCTGATACTGGTTACGATGGTGCAGGTTCTTCTGTTGCCATCATTGATACCGGCATTGATGGTGCTCACGCAAGTCTTGATGATTTGGATGATGATAATTCTACTGATGACCCGAAAGTCATCGCATTCTATGACCCAGTCAACAATCCATCTTTGACCAATGGTACTGAAGTTTTCCCGTACGATGACCAAGGCCATGGCTCCCACTGTGCAGGTACCACAGCCGGAACAGGCGCTCCAAATTATGAGCATATTGGGATGGCTCCTCAAGCCTTCCTCGTCGGCGTCAAAGTTCTCGACGCAGGCGGTTCTGGCTCCTTTGCTACCGTTATGGCTGGAATGGAATGGACGGTTGAAAACCGATACAAATTCAACATCCGTGGTGCTTCAATGAGTTTGGGGGGCCCTGGACTTGCTGAATGGGCTTCCTCAGATGATGACAGCGTAAACCGGTATGCAAACGAAATGATGTCTGCAGGAATCGCCATCTTCATTGCAGCTGGAAATAACGGTGTTTCGGCACAAATTGGTACTCCTGGTTCTGCTGAGGATGCAATCACTGTCGGCGCCCTTGACAAAAATACAGCCATTGCAATCTATTCGAGTCAAGGACCTACTGAAGAAGGTCGAGTAAAACCAAACATCGCATATGTTGGTAGTAACGTTATGTCTGTGGCTTTCAATACTGGAGACCAATATACCGACATGTCAGGGACTTCGATGGCAACTCCTGGAGCGGCCGGAGTCGCCGCCTTAATGTATCAGGCCAATCCTGATTTATCTCCATTCGACATCAAAAATATCATGCAAGAAACAGCTACATACCGGCTGTGTATTTACATGGCTGCAAACGAGCCTTGCCTTGAAGATGCTATCCCAAAGAACCGTCAAAACAACGTCTATGGTCACGGCGAAGTTCGGGCCCTAGAAGCCGTGTATGAGGCAGCTGAGCGCGACTATGATTTTGATAAATCGCTCGATGTGTCATTGACTACTGACATTGGCGCCGATAATCGAATACACATGTTCCCAGATGACTACGTGAGTTATTCTGCTCTTGGTGATGTTGACACAGTTCAATGGCGTAGTAACCACCTGCGAGATGACTGGTCCAACATCCACAGTTTCGGGCATGGTGATGTCAGCGGCACTCTCACCGCAATTGATATTATTCATCAACTTGAACACTTGCCGGGAATTGATGTCGAAGGAAACCATACAATTTCATTCCGAGGAATCAAGGCAAACGATAGCGGTGGACACACCTCGTCTCCATTAATTTCTGCGAATATTATGCTCATGGACACGGCATCTGCTTTTGAGACCTCGACTGACGAATCCAGTGGTATTTCGAATACTTCGATGCTCATCGGATTGGGTGCGTTCGTTGTTCTATTCATCATTGTGCTACTTCTCATTAATTTCATCACCAACAAGGAAGAAGGAACTCTTGCAGGTATAGATTTCAAATCCCTTGGCGAAGATGATCGAGATGCAATACTTGGCTCGCAAGAACAAGTACATACTGCTGAGAAATCGTAACCGGCATATTGTTCACTTTTCCGGAGATGAACTCAAAAGGACGAACCTTGTGCTTCACGCATGCGCTGGCCAAAAGATCCATCTGGCTCGGGTCATCCTCGTATTAACCGAATTTATCGTTGGGTTCGCAGATTATCTCGTTCCTTGATGGGTGTTTGGTTTAGAGAAATCAACATTGTTGATGATGAAAACATTCCACCTAAGGGCGGTGTTATTTTCATTTCATGGCATCCAAGTGGCCTTATTGACCCGATGTTGATGCATGCCTCACTTCCAGGTAAACTATCGATGATTGCGAAACATACATTGTTCAAAGTCCCCGTTCTAGGGAGGCTAATCCGTGGTGCTGGTGCTGTTCCAATCGAACGAGCACAAGATACAGAAGACCGTGAGGGGGCAAAAAATCGCAATAAACAACAATTGGATAATGTAGCCAAGGTCGTTGCAGAAGGGGGTCGTCTCATCATATTCCCCGAAGGAACAACGCACAAGGAAGCGAATGTGAAACGTGCTCGCTCAGGGGCTGCCCGAATCCTTCTTGCGGCTCGTCGAAAGGCTGAGCAAGAGGGATTTGCCCCTCCGCAACTGGTACCCATTGGACTTCATTATTCGGAATCCAACACCTTTAGAGAAAGAGCAGCAGTAATTGTTGAACGGGTAATGGAGTTTGAACCAATACCCAAGCTCACCGGTAACGTAGAAACTCAAGATACAGCCGACAGAGCGTGGGTTACAAGTGTTACAGATTCGATTGGAATCGAACTACAAAGGGCGAGCCTTTCAAAGACGACATGGAGAGAACGCACGCTCATTTGGAAGGGCAGGAGCCTTGCGTATGCTGAAAAAGCACGCCAGTCCGGCGGGAAACTCGTTCGCCCATCGTATGCTGAATCTGTACTGGGAGCGCGCAGAGTCCGAGCAGGATGGGAATTTTTGGCACAAAGAGAACCTGCGCTTACAGACCAAATGGTCGTCGATTGCGAGGCACATTTCCTAGAATTAGAGGAACGAGACATATCTCCAATCGACGTTGATACGCGTCCTGACCAGTTGACGATTAAAGAATCTCTCATGATTTCTGCTTCATGGCTTTGGGCAGCAGTATGGATGCTTGGATTAATTACCTGGAGCGCTGTTTTTGGTAATCTTATCCCTTACCGAGCAAATCATCTGGCTATTCGATTTATGAAGAAACGGGGTGCAGACCAAGCCATCATCGGGACGTTAAAAGTCCTTACAGCCATCGTATCATTCCCACTTTGGTGGATTCTTTCGTCACTGGCAATGACGTGGATGTTGCTTTCCGCTTCAAGCCCTGTCAATGAATTTTTACAAATGCATTGGTTGCTTGCTATGCTAACCGAATTACCCTCTTATCTCGTGTTTTCTCTGTTCTTTATCTGGTGGCCCACTTCGGCAAAGTTGCATTTGAAATTATATGCACGACTTGTATTGAGTTGGAGAGCAATGCAACGATGGAAGGCGTGGAAGGACGATCAGTACAATTGGGATGTTCTTGTGAAACGCCAGCGTCAACTTGCTGGGCGCCTCGTAGGATTAGGTGAAGGTCTCGTTCTGCCGGGTGACCCTGATTGGATTGACCCACCTGCCGGAAAAGATGATGTTGTTTCGGTGAAAATACGAGATGTAGTCCAAACATGAGTGTTTTTAGACAGACAACTTGCAACCCGAACATACCCTATCTTGATATGCAGAGTCCACTACGTCGCCTTTGGCGACAGAACATGGTGGGTGACGAACATGTCGAAATGATACCAGCTCCGGCGAAGAAAGTCTGGTCTGCGGAGGTTAATGGCACACCTGTAGAAGTACTTGTTCCGTCCAATGCTATCCTCTTGGATGTACTGCGCGACAAGGTTGGAACTCTGGGTGTGAAGCGAGGATGCGATTTGGGTACGTGTGGATGCTGCACTGTAATGATTGATGGATCCCCTCGCCTTTCCTGTTTATGTTTGGCCGGACAAGTCGAATCCACCTCCATTACGACGGTCGAAGGGTTGGCAGATGGCGCTCATCTTGCACCAATTCAAGCGTGTTTTGCTGAATTTGGTGGTTCTCAATGCGGTTTTTGCACTCCTGGATTCCTCATATCTGCCCAAGCATTGCTGAATGAAAACAATACGCCATCCGACCAAGATATAGCCTGTGCGATTGAAGGTAATCTTTGCCGTTGCACAGGTTATCAACAGATTATCGAATCAATACAAGGTGCTGCTGCGATTCATCGTGGTGAAGTGCCTCCTCCCGCTGCAGCAAGCGACCCCCATCCGGATCCGCATCCAGAGGGTCCTGATGAACCAAATATGCCTCCAGGACACGCCCGGTGATGAACAATGTCTGGTGGATATCGTCAACAACCCGGTGCTTCAGGTGGCACGACTCGCAAAGACGGTAAGCGCGTTGCTGGCAAACAAGCATTCCCTCCACCTGGCTCTGGTGGCTCTCATCCGAAAATGAAGCCTCGCGACCTTGATTACATTCCCGAATCCGTTGGTGGTAAAGAGCCTCAACCCGCTGGATCCCACATTCATGACCGTGCACGAACTGGAACAACCGTTGGCAAAGGAATGCCCCTCGTTGATTCAAATGCGAAAGTAACCGGGCAAGCTTGGTATGGGGATGATGTTCGTCTACCAAACGAGATTATTGGAAAAATTCTGCGTTCCCCTCACCATTACGCCAAAATCAAGTCGATAGACACCTCGAAAGTCGAAGCACTCCCTGGAGTTCTTGCTGTTGCCACAGGTGCAGACTCCCCTCACCGTTTCGGTGTGTTACCGGTGACAAAAGATGAGCACGCAATGGCAGTAGAGAAAGTACGTCACGTTGGTGATTTGGTTGCATGTGTTGCAGCGATTGACGAAGCAACCGCACTTGAAGCTTTGAACCTCTTTGAAATTGAATGGGAGGTGCTCGAACCCATTTTTGATCCTAAGAAAGGACTCGAAGATTCCGACGAGCCGATTCACTGGCGAGGTAAGTATCACCTTTCTCGAACCAATGTCCAGAAGCGTGTATTCCAGGAATTCGGAGACCGCTCTTTGGTCGAAAAACCGCATGCAGAATCTCACGGCAAATGGAGTATGGCAGGGGTTCACCACGGCTTTACAGAACCACATGCCGTCGTCGCGCATTGGGACCCTAACGGTCGTCTTCAGTTGTATACGCCCCAACAAGTACCCCACTATACTCACCGTGCTCTGTCGACCGTTTTGGATGTCCCCATGCACCAAATCAACGTCATTCGAACCTTTGTCGGGGGTGGATTTGGAGGTAAGTCTGATCCGTTCCCGCATGAAATGTGTGCAGCGATTTTAGCCCGTAAATCGGGACGTCCAGTGCGAATTACCTTTGATCGGGAAGAAGTATATTGGATTAACCGTGGCCGTCACCCCAGCCACATCGAAGTCAAGATGACTGCAGACGATGAAGCCCGTATCTCCGGCTTTGATATCGATGCATTGATTGATGGAGGAGGTTTTGCATCCTTTGGTCACGTCACCTCGTATTACAACGGTGTTTTGGCTACTGCTCCCTATGAACTTGGTTCGTTTCACTATACGGGTGCGCGGGTTTGGACCAACAAACCTGCCTCTGGTGCAATGCGTGGTCACGGTGCGGTTAACACCCGATGCGCTGTTGAAGTCGGCCTTGACGAGATGGCTGAATCAATGCAAGTAGACCCAATTGATTTGCGTTTAGCGAATCTTCTTCCCCCTCACAGCAGAACAATAAGCGGATTTAGAATTACATCCAATGGTATGAGAGAAGCCTTGGAAAAGGTGCGTGAGGGTTCCAACTGGAATGATAAATTTAGACAATTGCCTCTCGGGAAGGGAATCGGCATTGGCTGTGGATTCTTCATCTCAGGCTCAGGATTACCTATTCATTGGGACCCGAATCGCTTCCCTCATGCCACGGTGCACATACAGGTTGACATGGATGGTGGAGTTACTGTTCATACAGGTGCGGCTGATATTGGCCAAGGCTCGACAACTGCCGTTGCACAAGTTGTTTCTGAGGTGTTGGCTTTACCCATTGAGATGATACATGTACGAAGTCATGAGAGCGACACCTCTCCAGTTGATTTGGGCTCTTATTCGAGCCGAGTCACGTTCATGAATGCTAACGCTGCCATTCGGGCAGCACTTGAAATTCGTGAGCAATTACTGAATGCAGCTTGGGAAATGTTGGGATATCATCCTGACAATTTGGTGTTAAACGACCGAAGAATCTACTACAAACATGACCCTGCAATCGGGGTATCATATCTCAAAGCGCTTCATAAAGCACAAGAAGACAAGGGCTCCTTGATTGCGAGTGGTGCTTACCGCTCACCTCCAATGGGAGGAGTGCACAAAGGTGCTGCTGCCGGCCTTGCTCCAGCATACTCGTTTTCATCCTATGTTGCAGAAGTGGATGTCGACATTGAAACGGGTATCATCCGCTGTACCAATGTGTGGGCTGCACACGACTGTGGCAAGGCTCTCAATCCATTGGCTGTTAAAGGTCAAATTATCGGTTCGTGTCACATGGGCTTGGGGCAAGTCTTGTCCGAAAAGATGGTATATGGGCGTACAGGTCATTTGCAAAATGCAAATTTACTTGAGTATAAGATTCCATCCGTTCATGAAATGCCGCATGTTGAACCGATCATTGTCGAGTCGTGTGATCCAGAGGGTCCATTCGGTGCAAAGGAAGCCGGGGAAGGGCCACTTTTGCCAATTCTACCCGCAGTTGTCAACGCTGTTTACGATGCCATAGGAATTCGATTACGCGATTTACCGTTGACTCCAGATGTTGTGTTCAAAGGCATTGAAAAGGCGGTTAAACAGGCGGGGGTTGATGATCCAGTCGACCTTCCTTCGCCGCGTCTGACTCATGGTTCTTTGCAACCGATTCTCGTGGCGAGGGCGCAGGAACACAAGTCACGCGACAAAGCACGTCAACGTACAGAAGACACCAGTCCGTATGTGAACGGCGTCTTGTTTGGCTTTGACCCGACAAAACCTTTGGAAGATCAAGTTGAAGGCTGGCGGACAGCCACTGAGCCTGACCCTGAACAATTGGCAGAACTAGGTCTGGCTGGGCGTGCTTGGTTGAAGAAAGAACAACGCCAAATGGGAGGTGAAAATTAATGTTGATGCCGCCGTTTATTTTGCATAACCCCACATCTGTAGACGAAGCTTGTAGCCTTGCAGGTTCTTTGATGGAAAAGGGTGAAGAATTCGATTGGGTTGCGGGTGGGACGGACCTGTTGCCAAATTACAAATGGCACCTTAATCCAAAACCTCATGTCATCTCTCTTGCTCGGATAGAGGGTGTTGGTACACTTTCCCTTCACGAAATTGGTTGCATGGCACGTCTTTCAGACTTGACGACGGAGAACAACATTCATCCTCTTGTTGTTGAAGCAGCCAGTAAAGTAGCCTCATCTCTTATCCGGCGTAATGCCACCCTTGGCGGCAATCTTTGCCTTGATACGCGTTGTTTCTGGTACAACCAAGGAGAAGATTGGCGACGCTCCATTGATTGGTGCCACAAAGCCGATTGTGGGACTGGGGCCGATTGTCGAGTTATTCCAAATCAAAATACACTGTGTGTAGCGACCTACCAAGGCGATATTGCTCCAACTCTAATGGTCCTGGGTGCTGAAGTTCATCTTATCGGGCCAAATGGTCTACGTTCTATGCCTCTCGAAGAATTTTACAAACTTGATGGCATGACAAAAAATGTTCTTGAGAAGGGCGAGTTTCTACTTAAAGTGACCATTTCTAAAGAGAATGCGAATCGCCAGGGTTCCTATCAAAAACTTCGTGTTCGTGACACATGGGATTTTCCTGAGGCTGGAGTTGCCGCATCTTGGATACCTGGCGATGTCACATCGCTTCGGGTTGCGACCACTGCTTTAGAATCGATTCCTCGCTGCCATCCTGAAGAGGTAGCGTCTGTTGTAGGGCAGGGTTGGGATGGTATGGATTCAGTCAAGACGCTAGCTTCCGAAATGCGAAAAAGTGTCAAGCCAGTCAACAATACTGCTTTACCACCGCGGTATCGCAAATCGATGGTGCGGGTATTGACGAAAAGAGCGGTCGAGAAAATGTTGGAATGATGTGATATTATGCAAAAAAATCCTCTCAGCCTTCTTCTTTCAATTCTGCTCATTTCTTCGCTTTCAATATGCACATCAGTCAACGCCCAATCTCCAATCGAAGGTCCTTCTTGGTCAATAGGTTGGGCCACTGATATGGATTCGACTTACCTCGTTGAAATGGATATCGATTGGGATGCTGAAGGCGAAATCACCGTTTATGTTGAGAACAATCGAATGGCTCAACTTGAACTTGCTCTGGAATATGAATTCAGTTCATGGGTTCCTTTTACTTTTGATGGCCCTGAGAGTTTTTCGGTTGCTGCTAATGCGAACGAAACATTCACTATTGATTTCGGACCGATCGATGATGATGAAACACGAGAATACAATCCGGACAATACCTCTACATTGACCGTTACTGCCGAAGAGAAAGTCGGGGATACCACTGCAAGTACACAAGAGCTAGAGGGTGATGTTAGCGTGCCAAAAATCTTTGATTTGCGGCCAAAAGTGACACTGCCTGAGGAGAATCTCTTTGCAGGCTCATGGATTGATATCAGTGTGCAGATTGTTAATGGTGGTAATTTCAAAGATGCCATTAAGGAAGCTTCGGTTCAATTTCGAAGTTGCCCTCATCTTTCGATGCCTGGAGTAGAGGATATTTCCGATACACTTGTTGACCCGACCGATGTACAGAATGGGAAAGACACCTTTCTCACTCTCCGTCTTGAGGCATCTTCAAGTCAACCAAGTCGAGTATGTGAAGTAACTCTGGCTCTGCAATCGGAAGGTGATGATGCGACGAGAAGTTCTTCGTTTGAATTGGACGTCAAGGCTGTTGAGCAGCAGGATGAACCAGCAACTGATGATGATACAACTCAAGATCGCGATATGAGCTTGACTGAAGAATCCAATTCAGTTCCTTGGCTTGGCTCTGTAGAGTTGTTGGCGCTCATAGGATTTGTAATGATATGCCGCCGTGGTGATTTGATATCTTCAAACGATGATTAACTGATATTTTCTCGTCTTTTCCGGGCTTTTCATGAACCTCAATGTGTTTCAACATTTGGTTTTCCGACCTCTATTAACCTGTGGCATCAAATCATGCATGAACAAGCATTAAGTGTGGAGCGAGGTTCCGACGGTTGTTTATACCGTTGAGACTACGGCAATCGCAGATGGAGGGAGAGATTTGGCAGGCGAAGATTCTACGAAAGTATCCATCGAAACCTGGCTTAAAGTTGGTCTCGTTTCATCACTCTTGCTCTCGGTTATGGTCATTGTTGTGGTGAGTTGGAACAAGACCTCAGTATTCTCTGCTTACAACAACTCCGCTGATACTTACTCAGAACAACAATTGACAGAGATGCGAAACGTACTCGAAGAAAAAGACTACAGCATTGCCAACACCATGTCTACTCCGATGTTGGTCAATGACTGGAATGACCCTCACCGTTCGATGCTCATTATCGCAGGTCCCGAAAAACCATTCGACGCTGCTGAAGCCTCAGCCTTACATGACTTTGTAACGAAGAAAGGTGGAAAAGTAATCCTTGCAGCCAGTTCTACCAATGCCCAACTTGTTGCTGCAGAATTTGGAGTGAAATATTTTGATGCTCCAGTTTATGACGACCAACGATATTACGAAGTTGAAAATGATGTAGGCGAATTGGTGCCAGCCGACCCGGGACGACTTTGGTCAGCCGCTAGCATTAACCAAAACATCAGCGAAATGGGTGATGAAAAGTTGATTCCTTGCTCTCAAACTGCAGTTTCGAATGCACAAGTTGACAATTGCCGAATGCCGGTACTCTTCCACAGCCCTACAGCCATTCAAGTTCTTGATGAGCAATCCGATTCGGACAGGGATATCAAAATTCTAGCTGCGGCATCTACCTCTGCTCGTGTTTTGAAGTTCCCCAATGACATTGACAACGCAAACAATCCTACGCTTGGAGAAGGCATGACTGGACTCATAATCAGAATTGATTATCCAGTGTCCGATGTGCTAGATGTAAAGCCGAACAATGACATTGGAAAGGTCGATGTTACTGGCTCAATCGTCTTTGTTTCAGATCATCAGGTTCTTGCAAACCATCTTTGGGATGCTGACCTAGCTGAGCAGGAGGGTTACCTACAATGCACATCACCTGCATATCTTGAGAACGGCCACAACTGTTGGAACACTGACCCTGAAGGTTTGTCCAACGCACAAGGCGATACAACTTGGTTTGGTAACAGTCAATATTTCGGCGCTCTAATCTACGACATGATGGAGTTTGACAACACTGAATTGTCTACCACCATTATTCGTTCGCCCTCTGAGCATTATGTCGTCTTTGATGAAAGCCGACACATCTCGAGCGCACTTAGCTCCCCCTACACTGAAGCAATGGGCGCCATTGTTTTGCTTACCAGCGACATTGTCCTCAAGTGGTTGATTATCCTCAATTTATTTGCTCTTCTTGCCATTGCTATTATGGTCGTCCCGGAAAAAGAAAATTGGCGGCACGTGTTTGATCTTACTCGTTTTAGAGAACGTCCGAAGAAATTAGATGCATCTCAATACCAGATACGAACACGTGAAGCATTGCTTTCTAAGGTTCGTCAATTTAACGATCTGACGCGTGATGAATTCATGCGTAAAACACCCGCAGAAGTCATGCAGATGGTCCGTGACCCGCGCTTGGTTGAGCTTATCAGCTCCAACCGCTCCTACTCCAACGAAGAATTAAGGGAAATTATCCCTCATATACGACGTTGGGGAAATTGATAATTGGAGGAAAATAGACATGCAACCCCCCGCCCCCCCAGCAGCCCCGCCCGCGCCAGCGCCAGCAGCTCCTGTGGCCCCAGCAGCACCAGCAATGCCAGCGCCAGCAGCG
>Ga0228638_1001069_pt1 | contig 11599 bp, 20 predicted proteins | sample 48DmetaG_FD_182704 | JGI IMG/M metagenome (GOLD analysis project Ga0228638, IMG submission 182704) | Seawater microbial communities from Monterey Bay, California, United States - 48D | ecosystem: Environmental > Aquatic > Marine > Coastal | place: USA: California | collected 2016-10-31 | reverse complement strand
AAAAAGTGCATAGCGCACAATTAAACCAACAATTTTTTTTACGTTTCTCTAGCTTTTCTTTGTTTTGAGCCGGAGTAATAAATACATTATCATATATATCCTCACCTACTTCTGGTAAATAACTAAAATACATTGATTCAAATTCATTATCTAGATCCATTAAGAATTCCATAGCAAGTGCGTTTAAAATCATTTCATGAACTTCATCATTACTAAAAATAATCCAAATATTTGCCAAATATACTATTAAATTAAAACCAAATTCTTGAAAAGTATCCAACATAATCCAAATATCTACTGCAGGAACCATTCTATTTAATCGTGTTCTATCTGTCAGATTATCCCACAAAAAGAAAGAACGAACAAAATATAACAAACTAACAGCAAACATTATTACTTTTTTTTCCCACGTAGAGTCATTAGGACAAAATCCTTTATCATATTCGCGGACTTCATTTGCTATTAATGCTATGTATATAGACCACTGAACTATAAAAACTATAATTGGTAAAAATGCTAACAATGAAAAGGTATGCGAGCAATAAAATGTATTTTTTTTCTTTAATATATCATTTGTATAGCCGCGTTTTAGATGATATTTCATCAGTGAAAACATGCCAAATTTGGGATCACTGCAAACAATAGCTACTTTCTCATCTTGTGTTAATCCACTACCATTTTCCATTTGTGGTGTTCTACAGTCAGGTATAATTTTTCTGTCGTGTTCTGTTCCTATTAATAAATCATCATGCCACTTGGCTTTTACCTGTGCGCAACAAAAACCAAGGTTATCTCTTATTACATTACAACAATCCTTCATAGATATTATAAAAAATATAAGTACAAAACGTTTATATTCATTTCAAAAAAGTTTTGAGAAAATATATTTGGAGAGAAAAATGTAAAATGAGTTAAAAAAAACTTGATAATTATATTTAAATGGAAAAATTAAATATAATTTCTGGAGAAAACAAAATAATTTTAAACAAGCAAGAATGTATTAATGTCGAGCTTAAGTTTAATGTATCTAAATATGGAAAGGAATGGTCTTATATAGGAGATCGGTTATATTACTTCGCACGCCCACGAAATGATGTAGATAGACATAATGTATTTCAAATAAAACCTGAAGAGTTTACTTTTATAAATTCTCTTATAGTTCCTCAATAAGATTGTCCTCTTCGTCGCTAGTTTCTGGTGGAGTATTTGTTGGAGGACCTAGTGGTGGTATGATTATATTACGCGGTCTTCTAAAATAATAGAGATCATTTTCCCTTCCAGAACAACTCCAGCCTCTTTCTGGAGGACAAATGGTTCGAACAAAATGTGTATAACTAGAAACAACTCCCACATCGTTATAAATCATCCAAATATAACTACTATCTATATCTTGCTCTGGCTTCATAAAATTTTTATTTTCTGGTTTGTGTTTATCCCATTCATAAAAGTCCTCTAGAAATTTATCAAACACTGGAACTCCGCCTAATTTATTACATATTTTATCTAATTTATTCAAATTTTGTGTTAAACACTTATATCTTGATTCGTCTCTAAATTTGTGATATTCTTCTAGACCTTCTATACGGTTATTAATTATAAAATTAGTAAATAGTATCCATTCACTATATGAGATATCAAGGTGTTTTAATAGAGTTATGGCACCTTTCTCATTTTTCTCTAACGGTTTTTTTGTAAATGAATGGTCTTCAAACCCAAATAGTATGTTAAATACACGAGCATCTTTTAGTCTTTCTAGATTTTTAAAAGCATTTATATTTACTAACTTTGGGTTAATAGAGGTTTGAAATTCAAAAAGTTCAAGTTTAACTTCTACTGACATACTTTATATAATAGTAAATAGTTCTATTTAATATTATTCAATTTATATTTCTGCTTCATAATATCTTCCTGTTGTTTTATACGTTTTTGGTTTTTCTATAGGAACAGAAACTTTTATATTGCGTCCATATCTTTCTTCAATAATAGGTTTATATTTTGCCTTAAGTCTACATATATTACAACCGTGTGTTATTACATATTGATATGAATACACAGTTCTCCATTTTTTCTTGTTACATATAGGACAAGTAAATCTACGTGGATTAGGACCGATTTCATTTACATTTTCGTAGCAGGTTTTTAAACAATTTCCCATATATAAATCTAAATATTTTATTCGGTCATATAATTCATATACCAATCAACAGTTGAAGTATTATAACATGCAGCATAACAACAATTACATAACTGTCCGCAGCCTTGAACGTAGGTTTCACGATTTTCTACATGAGTATTTTTTCTATGTTCTGTAGTTACCCCACAAATAATGCATTTTTCTTTTGGATTTGGTTCACTATAATTTACTCGTGATCCATGTATTTCTCTATTTCTAACCTGATTAGCCAAATTTTCGTTTCCCATATATATAAACTACTTACAATACATTTAAATGATAAGAAAATTGAATATAAAAAGTAATTAAAATAATAGTTATATGGAAGACTTTTTAGACCCTATGAGTCCCGAAGAACTTGAAGCAGTGCGTCAAATGAGTGATGCACCTACTTTAATATTAATGGCTATTATGGCATTTATATTTGTAATATCTATGTTAATAGGTGATAATAGGCGCGGATACTAGGTATTTTAGGATAGGTATCATTATCAAATTCATCAATATATGGTACCCATTCAATAATAAGTTTATAGGTATTCCAGGATGGTATTTGTAAATTGTATAAAAATTTCACATATCTGTAACAGTGTTTATTTGAACCAAATATTATTCTGGGTCCATTATTTGGTATAGTTTTTGATGGTAAATCTTGAACTACTTGATTAAAATTTACTATATTTTTATTATTTATTTGTAGATGTTTTCCATGTTTTTTTATATCATGTATTAAAAATCCACAAATTTCTCTCCAAAGTTCTACAGGAAAAAACATTTATATAAAGTTGTGAAAAATTTTTATATGAATTTTATATATATTATGGGAAGTTTTGGAAATGAAAAAGTTCATTCATCTGAGAAAAAGAAAGTAAAATCACCACCACGCTCTGAGTTTGTGATATCTATGAGTGTATTTGTAGCAATAACAGCTATGATTTTAGGATATGACCCTGAAAAAAGAAAATTAGTAAAAACATTAGCAACCAATTATAGATTTTTATTTATGTTTATCGCAATATTAGGTTTTAGTGGTTATACATTATTTTATATGAAAGGAGATGATGATGAAACAGAACGAGTTCGTGACGCAACAAAATCAGGTTTAATAGCATTTATTATTGCTTTGCTTGCTTATTTAGATTTAAAAGCGGCTCCATTTTTTATAGTTTGGTTAACTTCATATTATTTACAAGTTGCATAAATTAAAAATATTTTTCTCTCCAAAAATTTTAATGGGAAATATTTTTAATAAAGAAAACAAAAAAAGAAAACATCAAATCTCTCCTTTAGAGCAAATCATTATAAAAACACGTGGTAACTGTTATATATGTAACTTGAAAGATGTATATGGTTATAGTTCACAAAGTGTATTAGAAGAGTGGAATATATTTGTTTGTGAGAACTGTAAAAACTTAAAATAATATTATTGAAATAGGCTTAGAGAAAAAACAATAAGGTAATATGTGTAGTGTAGGGGGTTGTGCTCTTGTAGCTCAGTCGGTAGAGCATCGGTCTTATGAGCCGAAGGTCTTGGGTTCGAACCCCAACAGGAGCATTAATATGGAAGTATACAGCAAATAATTAATCACTATTTAACGACCGGATGCGGGTTCGATTCCCGTTGCGGCACGCCTAGTGCGTGGGATGGTTCCTATGGAAAACCGCATTGCTTCCAGCATAAAATTTAGGTCCTGTTCTACCGGACATAGCTCAGTTGGTAGAGCGATCGACTGTAGATCGATTGGTCACTTGTTCAAATCAGGTTGTCCGGAATTTGATCTGTTAAGAGAGCGCAAGTTCTCACAAGTAAAAAATATTATTAATTGAAAATCTGATTAAATATTTCGCGCTAACTTGCCCGAGTTGGTCCAAGGGGGGAGACTTAAGATCTCTTGTGTTCGCACGCGTGGGTTCGAACCCCACAGTTAGCATGTTAATTTTTTGTGATTACATTTTTATTTATTTTAAAATTCAAATACTTTTAGAATAAATTATAAGTATATATTATAAAATGCCTTATAATCCAGGTAATGTAAGAAAATTAAATGCTTTAGGGGGTAAAAGACCTCAGGCTACAGGTATAGCAATTTTACCAAAAAACGGAGGGAATGTTTTAGCAACTAGTGAAGGATCCGTAAACAACTATGGGGGTAATAAAAAAATGGGATTATACTCAAATGTCGGTATGTCTTACAAATTTCAAAATCTTAATTTAACAGGACAAAGATTAAACGGTAATATGCCATATTTCTGGGGAGGTGCTAAAGCTATTACAAAATCTTCTACTAAAACAAAAAACATGTTAACTGTTACTATGCTAGATGATGGTAGTGGTGTCAATGATAACGGAACTAAAGGTTTTGTATCACATCCATATTGGGGACCAATTTCCTCCCAATTAGAATCCGATGGCTTTCTTGACGAACAGCATGTCAAAGGTCATATGGGTACAGTTAATAATAAAATCGGCTTACAACATGGTGATGCTAAAATTATTGCCATTGAAATGTGGAGAAGCGGATCAGGTGGACCAGTTAATTATTCAGTTGCCCCAGGTATTCACATTTGGGCTACTAGACCAATTAGTTTTGGCTCTGTTGTTATAAAATCAGGAGGCAGACAAATTACATTGAGTGCACAAGCAGTCTATAATAAAGACAAGCTTCCAGCAGCTAATAGCGCCGCTGTTGGAAATGCCAATGACGCAGTTAGAGATTCTCTCACCCCACAGGGAGCTAATAGTAAATACTACTTCCCTGCCAGTTATACAAGTCTAAATGCTAAATCAGAAATCCCTGAAACAACAACAGTCTACTGGTTACCTTTCGCACCAGTTACTAAACAGGAAAACAGAGTAAATGCTACCGGACAGATTGTATCTGTAACAGTTCCCAATAAACCAGGAGTAGATGCCAGAGTTATTTTCCCTAGAAAATCTGGAACCGATGCCACTGCCACTGCCCCTACCGATATTGCTTCTATCTCAGCCGTATATTTTCAATAAATAATTTGTTAAATAAATAATTTAAATAGATAATACTTAAATTATTTAGTAATAGCCGCAATAGCTCAGGGGTAGAGCGTGAGTTTAGTAAGCTCAAGGCCGTGAGTTCAAATCTCACTTGTGGCTTAACTCTTTTTTAGTAAAATTTTATGCGTTAAATATTAAATTTTATTAAATAATTAAATATGGAAGGGTGGAGTAAATAGCTCCTATAGCTCAGCTGGTAGAGCGTATGACTTGTAATCATAAGGTCTCGTGTTCGATTCACGGTGGGAGCTTAGGCTAATGTAGGGGGAATTAGCTCAAATGGTAGAGCGCACGCTTAGCATGCGTGAGGCAGGGGGATCGATGCCCCCATTCTCCAAAAGCACCTTTGGTGTAGTGGTAACATACTTCCCTTCCAAGGAAGTGCCCCGGTTTCGATTACCGGAAGGTGCAGTTAAAGAGTAAATCCTTTATTTGAAGTAGGTTTTCTACTTGTATTTACACTTTTACTTTTTTTCATTTTATCCCAATTTCTAACCGATACCCACTGTACTGGTTTTTTTATTCTAACTCCTAATTGTAACATAATAAATATTATTACTGATAAAGCAGCAAATTTAATACTAGATGCTGTAACTTTATCTAAATCTAATTCAACTTTAGTTCCTGGAACAAGAAATTTTAAATCTTTTCCTCCTGTAATTGTGGATAGAAGTGGTTTTATAAAAGGCATTATCAATCCATCAATAAAATCTCCGGCTACTTCTTTTAAATTAGAACCAATCATTAAACCAATTGCTAAACCTAAAACATTAAAATTAGAAAAAAAATCAACATATTTGTTAAACATATTTGATACAACTTTTTTAACCATATATTATTAAGTTAGAAATGTTTTCTTACAGCGCACTTTATAGGAAAAAAAAAGAAAACAGCATTAGGCCGCTTGGTCTAGGGGTATGATTCTCGCTTTGGGTGCGAGAGGTCGCGGGTTCGATTCCCGCAGCGGCCCCTATAGTTTACCCAATATTGTCTAGTTGCCAGAGTGGTTAATGGGACAGACTTGAAATCTGTTGGGCTCCGCCCGCGCAGGTTCAAATCCTGCACTAGACGTTTTAATATTAAAAAAATATACTTAAAGATTGTTAGCATATATACTCTTATATGAGTGGAGGAATAGAACAACAATTAGAAAAAAATCAATCATTGTTTGATGAAGTATTAGATGGTACAAAAGTTGAACTTACTAAAAAAAATATAGAAAGGGCGAATCAAAATTCAATTAATGTTTTAAATAATGGATTTGCTTATGATGAATATTTCAAAATGGGCGGTACTGTAGCAAAAATGACTTTTCAATCTACGAAAAATTTTAAAGATTTTGTAAAAAATAGAGCTCAAGGAAACAAATAGCTTATATAGATGTATGTTTTTTAGAAAATTGAAATCTTTTTTTAGAAAACTTATTCCAATATACACACATTCTCTTGATATACCTAAATATGAACGACCAACAACTTTATGATATGTGCTTCACTGGTTTGGAAAATAATCTATATGGATTTGGAACCAAACATATTACTATTAAATTTCCAGGCACAATCTGTGAAACCATTCCAGTAAGTGGATTTGGTTATAAAACTCAAGACCAGACAAAACATATTGGTATCCGTCTATGGATAGATCAGGGAGACCATACTATGAGAACTCCTTATATTAAAGGTAAAACTATATTACAGCATTTTGCTGAACTAATAAATAGTTATGAAAATAAGATCCGCCCTCGTGGCGCAATGGTTAGCGTATAAGCCTTCTAAGCTTGGGGTTGCAGGTTCGAGTCCTGCCGTGGGCATCTAATAAATTTTTTTTATTACTTATTTAATACAATAGTTAAATTGAATTAAATAAATCAAACCATAATACAGTAGAGATATGTTTATGACTTTTGAAAAGGCACTTATTAAGAAGAATTATGTAACTTTACATTCTGTAAACAGTATATTTTCATATTGTTCTCCAGATGATAAAACATCACAAATAAACCTCACAAAAGAAGACAATTTTTACAAATTCTCTTTCCCACTTGGTGAAATTCATTATGCTAGCTATTTTAAAAATAAAGAAGAACTGAAGAAATATATGAATTTTATTCTAGTTAGTAGCCTTTAATTCGGTAGAAAATATTAATTATTTTTTGTTTATTTATATATGCTTAAAATACTTAATTGGGATTATAGAAAACCTATTATAAAAAAAGGAGTAAAAACTATATGTAATTTTTTAACAAAACTATTTGGTGGAAATGCCGATATTGCTGGTTGGTTTGTTGTTTACTTCTTACATAATATGCCTTACACACTTTTAATGTATAGAATTCTATTGTATAAAGTTGAAAGTTGGGTTATAATATTTTTTATAATAACGCTTGTTTTACATTTCTTTTTTAAAGGATGTGTATGCTTTAGACTTGAAAGAGAATTATTTCAAGATAAAACCTGGTATGGCCCATATGGTCTCATGGAGTTTGTTGGAATTGAAGTCAACACCCCTAATGTTATTAAATTCTTTAATATTTGGGCTTCTTTTATTGTAACTGTCATTTGTTGTAAATTTATTTATCAAAACTATTTTAATAATACAACATAACTATAAATATATGCAAATATTTCTCAAAAATCCATATGATAAAACTAATACAATAGAAATTGATGAAACAGATACGGTAAGAACTCTTTTTGTTGTAATTAATAATATACAAAATATTCCTATTAAATATTTCTATTTAACATATGGTGGAAAAGTTATTGGACCCGAATCCTTTAATGTTCCATTAGTTCATTTTGATATTAAAAAAGAATGTACTATCCATCTTCATTTAAGATCTACAGGAATTCCATGCAATATATGTACTAGTAGATATACTTGTTAAAAAAATTTATTAAACTCTCCATCATTTAAAGCTCTTCGATATATACTTCATCTTCATCTACAGAATGTTGTATATAATAATGCGTTGGATAAGTCCCTGGTTGAAAGATAAACCAATCACTAATATTTGTTCCACTTGTTTGTCCGCTCTCATTACAAACATAATGAGTAACATAACCTATAAGGCTCTCTCCATCCTCACATACAACTGTGATACCTTCTCTAAGTTTTCGGTGTGTTTCATTATCTAGTGTCACATCTTTGTAATATGTATTATCGTTTTTATTATTTATTCCTGGATTATCTCGAAACCAGCAAAAGCGAGCACCCTTCGCTCTCATAGCTGAAACAAGTCGTGGTTTAATATTAACATTATGTTTGTTTCCGTTGTTTGTATTCCAGATTCCCATTTTAAATAGTAGTTCTTTCAAGTGTAAGTAAGTATGTCTAATTATAATCAGAAAAATTAATTTCAATTTTCTGTAAAATTGAAGTTAATTATCTATAGTTAGGGTTATATATACCACAATGGGAATTGAAGATAAATACGAATATATATACTACACTGTTATAAATACAAATGAATGGACGCCTCTGACTAGAGAAGTATGGTTTAATGATGGATTCACTTGGCACGAAGCTATAAATTATGTCGAACATTTATTAAAAACAAGTCAAGATGATTCAGTAAAAAAATATAGAGTCGAATACGCTCAGTATTGCGATGATCTTGAATTTTGGAGACACAAACAAATACAACACAAAGAAATGCCAGTATTCGTTAAGTTCCACCCAGAGCAACAAATAAAAAATGAAGGTGAAGGGGATTTATTTATAATATATGAAGATGATGGAGTTCATTATGAGAGTGCGTCAGATGATGATGACTGTCGTCCAGATATCGACGAAGGTTCTGTTGATGGGTTGGCTGGACTTGGTGGTAGGCTATAAAAAAAAGGAAATGTAATAAATTTTTTAACTATCAAGATTTATTTGCCAAGTATAGACACAAATATTAAAAGTATTATTCCTATAATCAAAATAGAAATAATGCAAATCATTTTTCTCTGGACGCAATCCATACAATTAATCCATTCATAATCATCTTCTATGATAAAAACATCATCTTCTTTAACAACAATAATATCATCTGTTATTGATTCTTCGAATATTTCTACCACGTGTGGTTGGTTTATCATATAGGTCAGAAAGTATATAGTTTATAGTATGATATTTAGTAAACAAAAAAATTTTTCAATTTTCTATTTTTATTTGTTTTTCTTGTTTTTTATTTTTTATTTGTTTTTCTTGTTTTTTAATTTTTAATTTTTGATATAGTTAGTAGGCGCTTAGCAGACAAATCCATCCTCGAGCGTGAGTTCGACCGTTGAGACCATTTTATCCTGTTCTGGCTCCTCTGTGAAGGGGTTGATGTTGTGATTTCCCTCCTGGTCCAGCCTAAGGAATTCGCGGTATTCCATGTATTTTTCGCTGAATTTCCTCATAAACTTGACCCTGCGGCGCATCTCTGTCTCGTAAGCCTTCCTTGCGCGCTTCATAAGTCTCTGCTCCTCAGTAAGCTTAGGTGCCTTAGCCTTGGCTGCTGCCTTCTGCTTTTTCTCTTCAGCCTTGGCTGCCTTAGCTGCTGCTCTCTTCACCTTAGCCTCTTTCTTCTTTCTCTTCTCCTCCGATTTGAAGATGTAGTTGACGCACCTATCTAGTTCCCTCTTGGTCGCTGCTTCCTCCTTCCAGCCAGTGGTTAGAGCCTTGCGGGTAGCCTTGAGTTCGCGCTTGAAGTTGGCGTGAGCCTTCTTGTGAGCCTTCTTCTCAGCTGCTATTCTCTTAGTGCGATCCTTGGCTGCCTTGGCGGCATCAGCTGGTATCGCCATAGTAGCGATAGCCTTAGTCTTAGCTGCCCTAGGACCGGTGACCTCCTCTACTGGAGCGTCGATAATCTGTTGAAGATTTGCTGGGTAGTTAGTTGTAGAAGCCATACTGTGTAGTGCTAGAAGTTGTTGCGAGTTTTGTAAGTTTTGTAAATCTTGACTTGTGTTATATTGTTGGGGTATGATTGAGAGAATATGAAAACAAAAAACTTCAATTTTCAAAAAAAAAATTAATACTATCTGGTATTATTAACGCAAGTCAAGAAAAAAGGTCTTTATATACAATTGCCTTTCTTACTTTTTTGATTTTTATTTCTTTTTCTGTTTTTTGATTTTTATGTTATGTGTAGAATACTACGCCTTCTACTATATGGCTGCGCTAAATAGCGACTTACCACGCTGAGTTGTCAGCGTTAGGGCGACCGAACTGGTCGGTTTGAATCTCTCCCTCGTCATTCAGTTCTGGAAGGCCTAGGTCTTGCCTTAGTGCGTTGATGGTAGCGAGGTCATCTGAGAGGTCAGCTTCATCGGCCCAGCTGCCAGTGCTAGCAGCATATTCACGCTTCCAGATAGCTAGGAGCTCATCGTGCTGCTCTTGGTCCGTCTTTTGACGAATGCGCTTAGGCTTCCACGCGTTAGCGGAGCGAGTGAGGACAATCTCTTCCTTATCCTCTTCGTCGTCGCTGATGGAGCTTGGCGGGTCCTCCTTATTGAAGACCTTGGTATCGCACGGAGGCTTCATAAGGTTCTCGCTATCATCCTTGAAGCTGACCTTCTTGGAAACCTTAGCAACAGTAGGAAGAGCGGGGAAATCTTCATCATCGACCTCCTCCTCTTCGCTACTGCTGAAGAAATCTCCATCACTGCTGTCGCTATCCTCAGCCTCCTGTTGACGAGCTAGCTCCTCTTGGCGCGCCTTCTCCTCTTGGGCTTTGCGGAGCTTAGCTGCTAGGCGCTCAGCAGCACCATCTTTCCACGCCTTCTTAGATGCCTTCTTAGTTGCTGACTTAGCTGCCATCCTCTCACCTTCCTTCTTCATCCAGTAGGCGTGGCGAGCTTCCCAGTCCTTCTTCTTGGCAGAAGCCTCATCGACTTGAACTGGGACCCTAACCTTGGGTTGGTAGCGAGCGGTGTGTGCTACCGTAGTAGCATCAATCACCTGAAGCTTGGCGGTCCAGCGACCACTTGGCTTCATCGCCTCCGTGGCCGGAACCCGGTAGTTGGAGCGGAAGGTGCGGCTCTGCTGTGGCTTCACTACCGTAGTCCTACGTTGAGTAACGCCAGACTGGGTAGAGCGGAGTCCCTTAGGCATGTAAGCACTTAGGGAGTTGGAATGCTGCTGCGTGGCGCGGCGGCGAGTAGAAGAAGGACGTCCACATGCGATGGTGATCATAGCGGCCATGATGGTTGGTGGTTCTTGTAGTTTAGTAGTGTTTTGTAACGTTTGTTGTATGTTGTGTTTGGGGGTATGATAGAGAACACTTGAAAACAAAAGTTTTCAATTTTCAGAAACTTTTGTCTTGCGTTATAATGTCAAAATTGACATTTTTCGTTTTCATATCGGTTATACTATCCCCTTTTACAATTATATACTACACACTACTGAGACAACTCACAAAACAA